>ERZ724526.1849-NODE-1849-length-10576-cov-7.877958_pt1 | contig 10576 bp, 10 predicted proteins | sample MGYA00376059_ERZ724526 | MGnify/ENA primary metagenome ERZ724526 (study PRJEB28724, sample SAMN07190883) | activated sludge metagenome | isolation source: activated sludge of sewage treatment plant in Hong Hong | place: Hong Kong | collected 2016-03-17 ... | reverse complement strand
GGCACCACGTCATCCATGCGCCAGCCGTTGGTCGAGCCCACATCCATGAATTCGATGAAGCGCACGATGACGCCGGTGCCGCGAAAATGGCGCGCCATATCGACGACGGTGTGGTCGTTGACACCGCGCTTGACCACCATGTTGACCTTCACCGGCACCAGGCCGGCTGCCAGCGCCGCGTCGATGCCGCGCAGCACGTCGGCTACCGGAAAGTCAACGTCGTTCATGGCGCGAAACACCGCGTCATCCATCGAGTCGAGCGAGACAGTGATACGCGACAGCCCCGCCGCTTTCAACGCCGCCGCCTGCTTGACCAGCGTCGAGCCGTTGGTGGTGAGTGTCAGGTCCAGCGGCTTGCCGGCAGGCGTGCGCAACTGCGCCAGCATCTCGATCAGTGTTGACAGGTGACGACGCAACGTTGGCTCGCCGCCAGTCAGGCGCAGTTTCTCGACGCCGAGGCCCGCTGCAATACGGGCGAAGCGGGTGATTTCTTCAAACGAGAGCAGGGCGTCGTGCGGCAGGAATTTGTAGCCGGGGCCGAATACTTCCTTCGGCATGCAGTAGGTGCAGCGGAAGTTGCACTTGTCGGTGACCGAGATGCGCAGGTCGTGCAGATGCCGCGACCGCGAATCGGCAACGCGCCGCGCTGCGCGCAATTCCGCCAGCGAGCCCGCGGCGACCGGCAATGCCGACGCACCGCGCAGCTTGCCAACTGGCGTCAGCGGGATGACGGTGCCGGGAACATGCGATCGCTCGCCCATGATGCGTTGCAGGTTTTCACGAATCGTTAATCACGCGGTATTCTGCTAGATTCGTTGCGTGAGTGCCGTTGTAACCCCTGCCGATCTCCCTGTTGCCGACGTGGCCTCGTGGTCGGTGACCGTCTGTTTTCGCCAGCGGCCGGTGCAAAGCCGGTGGGTCGATTTTGAATGGGAAACCGCGACGGTCGAAGTGGTGGCAACCGCGCAAAAGCTGGTGCCCGCAAATGCTGCCTTCGAGGAGATGATTGCTGGCGAGACCCGCTGGTGCTACACGGCGCAGCCTGTCGATCTGCATCCGTCGGAGGGGGAGGGCTACTGGCTCAACCTCAATTCCCCCGCACCCTGCATCTTCGTCATGTGGCGCCTGGAAGAGGGCGATCAGGTCCCCCGACCAGTGGTGGTGACACTCTCCTACAACGAGGCTGGCCGCATGCTCGACGCCGGCGACCACGTTGACAACGTGCCCATGCCTGCAGAAATGCGTGACGTGCTGATCGCCTATACCGCTGCGCACTACAAGCCCGAGCCGCGCAAGAAGGTGCGCCGCAACGATCCGTTCCGCGAAGGTGCCTTCCGCCGCGAATCATCGTCGGGATCGGGTGAATCGCGTGGCTGAAAAAAGTAACGAGCTGCCAACGTCTACCGCAGACGAGCGCTTCACGCTGTCGCGCTGGTCGCGACTCAAGCGCGGCGCCGGGGCTGTGCCCGCTGTCGCTACGGACGAAGGCCCTCTCAGCCCCAAACCATCATTGGACGCGGCGCCGGGGTCTGCCGCGTCTGCAGCGGCCAGTGGGCCAACCGCCGCTGCCGGGGACTTGCAATTGCCTCCGCTGTCGTCGATTTCGCTGAATGCCGATTTCACCCCTTTCATGCAGGCGAAGGTACCGGCAGCGCTGCGCCAGCAGGCCCTGAAGGCCCTGTTCCGCGAGCCACACTTCAATGCGATGGACGGGCTCGACACCTACATCGACGACTACACGCAATTCGAGCCGATTGCACCCGAGGTGCTGGAAAAGCTCTCCGCCTGGCAGGCGATCAAGAATCCGCCACAGATGGTGGTCGCCGACGGCGGCTATGCGGTCGATGTGACCAGCGACGAAGGGCGGGCGATTCTCGCTGCCCGCGCGGCGCGTGACGCGGAAGACAACCCGCAGGAGGACAGTGCGGCCGAGGCCGCTGCCGACTCGCCTGACACCCCGCCGCCGCCCGCTTTGCATGCCCGGTATGGCACCCGTGTTGGCGACTTTTCCGCAGCCACGGCGACAGACCCCGAACTTGCGCTGACCGATCACGTGCCTGATTCAGTGACCCCGGTACCCGCACTCGCCGGCAACACTGGCGCTGCGTCAGACAAACCACCTGCACCATGACCCGAAATGCTTACCTGTGCTCGTGCAATCGCACGATGCCCTTTGCCGCGACCGCGCTGACCGAGGCTGCGCGCGCTGCTGGCGCCGACCGCGTTGAGACCTTCGAGGCCATGTGCCAGCATCAGCTCGAACGCTTTGGTGAAGTCCTTGAAGGCGATGCCGTTGTGGCCTGCACGCAGGAAGCGCGCCTGCTGACCGAGGTGGCCGCCGATTTGCCCAAGGTATCGACTGTCCGCTTTTTCAATATCCGTGAGACGGCCGGTTGGGCCACAGAGGCACCGTTCGCGACGCCGAAGCTCGCTGCCCTGATTGCCAGTGCGATGTTGCCGGACGCCGAGCCCACCACGCAGGTGAGCTACAAAAGCGCCGGGCAGACGCTGATCATCGGTGCGCTGGCCGATGCGATAGCCGTGGCCAATCTGCTGAAGGGGTCCGTACCGGTCAGCGTGCTGGCAACGACTAGAGAGGGTGACACAGCCGGCGAGTTGCCCGCCACGCGAGATTTTGCGGTGGTCACTGGCTCCAAGGTCCGCGCGACGGGATGGCTGGGCGCGTTCGACGTGCAGTGGCAACAGGCGAACCCGATCGACCTTGACGCATGTACCCGCTGTGGCGCCTGCGTGAAGGCTTGTCCGGAGCAGGCCATTGATGCCAGCTTTCAGGTCGATCTGCAGAAGTGCAAATCGCATCGTGCCTGCGTCGCAGCCTGCGGCGAGATTGGCGCGATCGACTTTTCGCGAATTGAAGCTGAGCGTAGCGGCCGTTTCGACATCGTGCTCAATCTCACGGCGCAACCGCTATTCACGCAACACCAGCCGCCGCAGGGCTATTTTCAGCCTGGCGACGATGCCATGGCGCGTTTGCGTGCGATCACGGAAATCGTGGCGTTGACCGGTGAGTTCGAGAAGCCGAAATTCTTTGACTATCGCCCGCGCATTTGTGCGCATGGCCGCAACCGCAAGAGCGGATGTACGCAGTGCGTCGATGTCTGCTCTACGCGTGCCATCGCGTCGATGGGTGACCAGATTGAGGTGTCGCCGCAGCTTTGCATGGGCTGCGGTGCCTGCACCACCGTGTGCCCATCCGGGGCGCTGAGCTACACGGTGCCGCGCGTGGCTGATCTCGGAGCGCAGATCAAGACGGTGCTGCGCACTTACCACGGTGCTGGTGGCAAGGATGCCATCCTGCTGCTGCACGACGGCGAGCAGGGCGCAGCAGCAATCGCCGCGTTGGCCCGCCACGGCGAAGGCCTGCCAGCACGCTGCATTCCGCTGGCGTTGCATCACGCGGCGGCGGCCGGGCTTGACGTCTGGCTCGGTGCCGTCGCCTACGGCGCCACCGAGGTCGCGGTGCTGGTCACACCGTCGGTGGCGCCGGAATACCTGATCACGCTCAGCGCGCAGGCGGCCGTCGCGAATCGCATACTCGCTGCGCTTGGCTATCAGGGGGCACGCGTCCGCATTGTGGATGAGCGCGAGCTGGCGTTCCCGGCCTGGGCCGAGACGCGCGGCCTGGGCGTACGCGTTGCGGCGGGCTTTAACCTGAGCAACGACAAGCGTGGGACGCTGGACGCTGTTTTTGCTCATTTGCATGAGCATGCACCGACACCAGTGCCATTGATCTCGCTGGACGCCGGGGCGCCGTTCGGGGCGATTGCGGCGGATGCGGATCGTTGCACGATGTGCCTCGCCTGCGTGGGCAGTTGCCCCGAGGGTGCGCTGGCTGATAACCCCGAAAAGCTGGAGCTTCGCTTTGTCGAGAGCAAGTGCGTGCAATGCGGGCTATGCCAGAAGACCTGCCCGGAACGGGCGATCACGCTGGTACCGCGACTTAACCTCGTTGCTGAAGCGAAAAAGCCGGTGGTGCTGAACGCGGCGGAAATTCTTTATTGCACACGTTGCAGCAAGCCACTGGGTGCCAAGAAGATGATTGAAAACATGGCCGGCAAACTCGCCTCGCACAGCATGTTCGCCGACGAACGGTCGAAGGCCCGCATCTTCATGTGTGCGGACTGTCGCGTTGCGGACCTCTACAGCGAAGAAAAGCCGCTGGACATCCGGGACCTGCCACGATGAGCGATCACGACAACACAGACGCTGGTGCGGCGCCGGTCTCTTTCCGCACGCGGATTTCGCCGGAAGATCACGGCCGTGCCAATTTCTACGCGCTGATTTCGCGGCTGTTTGCCGATGCTCCGGACGCCCCCTTGCTGCGGGCGATCGCAGGGTCGCCGCCGCTTGCTACCGACGACGACGGCATGCCGCTGGCGCTGGCGTGGTCACGCCTTATCGCCGCGTGTACCGTTGTGGACGTTGATGCCGCAGCGGCGGAGTACGAGACACTTTTTGTCGGCGTCGGCAAGGCGCCGCTGAATTTGCATGCTTCCCACCACCTGACCGGGTTCATGATGGAGCAGCCGCTGGCGGATGTGCGTACCGCCCTTGCAACACTAGGGTTTGCCCGCGTCGGAGCACAAACGATGGTCGAGGATCACCTGTCTGCTCTGTGCGAAGTGATGCGCTTGCTCATTGTGGGCGGCAGCGGGGTTGAGCCAGCGCCCCTTGCCGTGCAGCGCCGGTTTTTTGAGGCACACATCGCGCCCTGGTTTGATCGATGTTGCGCCGCAATAGCGGAATCCTCGCTTGCCAATTTCTATCGCGTCGTTGCACAATTCACATGTAATTACTTGCAGATTGAGCGTGACGCGTTCGCAATTGGCGAGTAGCTGCATACCAAGTTGTGCCAAGGAGTGTTCACATGAAAAACGGTAAGTCCGGCGCTGATCTCAAGCGTCGCGGTTTTTTGCTGGCTGGTGGAACTGGCGCGGTCGGCGCCGTGGCGGTTGCCATGTCACCCACGTCGGCGCCGGTGACCACTGCGGCCAAGCGCGCGCCGGTTAACGGAGACGCCGGTTATCAGGAAAGCGAACACGTTCGCACCTACTACGATCTGGCCCGCGTCTAGGCGCACTCGCGGCGATTGCGTCGCCGCTCCAAGGTTTTACGGAGATTCATCATGCTGGTTCGCAAATCTCACCACGTTGACGGCACGCCGCTGTCCGCCCCTTCCGTCCGCCGCTTCAGCTCAGGTCGCCAGAGCAATATGCTCGACCGCCGCAGCTTTCTCAAGCGATCAGGCATTGGCCTCGGCGCCGGTGCGTTCGCCAGCCAGTTGCCGCTGGGAGTGATCGGCAAGGCGGAAGCTGCCGATGCGCCTGCCGCGGGTGCGAAGGCGGAAGTCAAGCGCACCGTTTGCACCCACTGCTCGGTAGGTTGTGCGATTGACGCAATCGTCGAGAACGGCGTGTGGACGCGGCAGGAGCCGGTTTTTGATTCGCCGATCAACCTCGGCGCCCACTGCGCCAAAGGTGCCGCGATTCGCGAGCACGGCCATGGCGAACATCGCCTGAAATACCCAATGAAACTGGTGAACGGCAAGTACGTTCGCATCAGCTGGGAACAGGCCATGAGCGAGGTGGGCGACAAGCTGCTCGACCTGCGCAAGACGGCCGGGCCGGACAGCGTGTTCTGGGTTGGTTCGTCGAAGCACAACAACGAGCAGGCCTACATGTTCCGCAAGTTCGTGAGCATGTTTGGCTCGAATAACTGCGACCATCAGGCCCGCATCTGCCACTCGACTACGGTCGCCGGCGTAGCCAATACCTGGGGCTACGGTGCGATGACCAACTCGTACAACGACATGCAGAACACCAAGTGTGCGCTGTATATCGGTTCCAATGCCGCCGAGGCGCACCCGGTGTCGATGCTGCACATGCTGCACGCCAAGGAAACCGGCGCCAAGATGATCGTGGTTGACCCGCGCTATACGCGCACGGCTGCGAAGGCGGACGAATACGTGCGCATCCGCTCAGGCTCGGACATTCCGTTCCTGTTTGGCCTGCTGCATCACGTCTTCAAGAACGGCTGGGAAGACAAGAAGTACATCAATGATCGTGTCTACGGCATGGACAAGATCAAGGAAGAGGTGATGACCAAGTGGACGCCGGACAAGGTCGAAGAGGCCTGCGGCGTGCCTGAGGCGCGCATGGCCGAGATCGCGAAAATGTTCGCAACCAACCGGCCGTCCACCATCGTGTGGTGCATGGGGCAGACCCAGCACACCATCGGTAACGCGATGGTTCGCGCCAGCTGCATCCTGCAACTGGCGCTCGGCAACATTGGCGTGTCCGGCGGCGGCGCCAACATCTTCCGCGGTCACGACAACGTTCAAGGTGCCACCGACGTCGGCCCCAATCCGGATTCGCTGCCCGGTTACTACGGCATTGCGACCGGTGCCTGGAAGCACTGGGCAACGGTGTGGGGTGTTGACTACGAGTGGCTGAAGAAGCAGTTCGCCTCGCAGGCGATGATGGAAAAGCCTGGCATGACGGTGTCGCGCTGGATCGACGGTGTGCTCGATCCGAACGAGACCATTGATCAGGATTCCAACCTGCGCGCCATCGTCTATTGGGGCCACGCGCCGAACTCGCAGACACGCGGCCCGGAAATGAAAACGGCGATGGAAAAGGTCGATTTGATGGTGATCATCGACCCGTATCCAACGGCCTCGGCGGCGATGCCCGATCGCAAGGACGGTGTTTACCTGTTGCCGGCGTGCACCCAGTTTGAGACCAGTGGCTCGGCCACGGCATCGAACCGCTCGATCCAGTGGCGCGAGCGGGTGATCGCTCCGCTGTTCGAATCACAGACTGATCACGCGATCATGTACGCGTTCGCGAAGAAGTTCGGCTTTGCCGAGCAGTTCGCCAAGAACTGCAAGATCGTGAAGCCTGATGGCGAGCGCAAGTGGGAAGAACCGTTGATCGAAGACATTCTTCGCGAGATCAACAAGGGCACCTGGACGATTGGCTACACCGGGCAATCGCCGGAGCGCCTGAAGCTTCACATGAAGCACATGAACACCTTCGATCCGAAAACGCTCAAGGCGAACGGTGGTCCCTGCAACGGTGATTACTTTGGCCTGCCGTGGCCCTGCTATGGCACCCCGGAAATGAAGCATCCGGGCTCGCCCAATCTGTACGACACGTCCAAGCATGTGATGGACGGTGGCGGCAATTTCCGCGCGAACTTTGGCGTGGAACGTGAAGGTGTTTCGTTGCTGGCAGAAGATGGCTCCTACTCGAAAGGGGCTGATCTGACCACCGGCTATCCGGAGCTTGATCACGTGTTGCTCAAGAAGCTTGGCTGGTGGGACGAACTCACCGAAGCAGAGAAGAAGGGCGCCGAGGGCAAGAACTGGAAGACTGACCTCACGGGCGGTCAAATCCGTGTATTCATGAAGAACCACGGCTGTCATCCCTTTGGCAATGCCAAAGCGCGCGCGGTTGTATGGAACTTCCCGGATGCAATTCCGCAGCACCGTGAACCGCTCTATGGCACCAGCGCCGAACTGGCGAAGAAGTATCCGACTCATGCCGACAAAGGCGGTGCCTTCTGGCGACTGAAGACGCTGTACAAGTCAGTGCAGGACAAAGCGGTCGCTGACAAGGTCTATGAAAAATTCCCGCTGGTGCTGACCTCGGGCCGCCTCGTCGAATATGAGGGTGGCGGCGAAGAAACTCGCAGCAACCCGTGGCTGGCCGAGTTGCAGCAGGAGAACTTCATCGAGATCAACACGAAGGACGCCAATGATCGCGATGTGCGCAACAACGACTACGTGTGGGTCAAGGCGGCGACTGGTGCGCAGATCAAGGTGAAGGCGCTGGTTACGGAACGTGTCGGGCCAGGAACGACCTTCATTCCGTTCCACTTCTCGGGGTGGTGGCAGGGCAAGGACCTGCTCGAGAAATATCCCGACGGTGCAGCCCCAATCGTGCGTGCTGAAGCAGTCAACACTGCAACCACCTACGGCTACGATTCGGTCACGATGATGCAGGAAACCAAGACCACGGTTTGCCAAGTGGTAAAGGCCTAAGGAGAACGTCATGGCACGAATGAAGTTTATTTGTGACGCCGAGCGCTGCATCGAGTGCAATGGCTGTGTCACTGCCTGCAAGAATGAGCATGACGTTCCCTGGGGCGTGAACCGTCGTCGCGTGGTCACGCTCAATGACGGCATCGTTGGCGCCGAGCGCTCAATCTCGGTCGCCTGCATGCATTGTTCGGACGCGCCGTGTCAGGCGGTGTGTCCGGTCAACTGCTTCTACAAGACTGAAGACGGCGTCGTGCTGCACGACAAGGATCTCTGCATTGGCTGCGGTTACTGCTTCTATGCCTGCCCGTTTGGTGCGCCGCAATTCCCGCAGGCGGGTGCATTCGGCCTGCGTGGCAAGATGGACAAGTGCACCTTCTGCGCCGGTGGTCCCGAGAAGGATCACAGCAAGGCTGAAGTCGAGAAGTACGGCCGCAATCGTCTCGCCGAAGGCAAGCTGCCGGCGTGTGCAGAAATGTGCTCCACCAAGGCATTGCTGGCGGGCGACGGTGATGTGCTCTCCGACATCTTTCGTGAGCGCGTGATGCGGCGCGGTCGTGGTGGCGATCTCTGGGGACATGCCACCGCATACGGTCGCCCGGACGCCAAGCAGGCTGCCCCGGCAGCGGCTCAACCGGCAGCGCAAAAATCATGAGCAAGCTTGTTTTCATCGCCATTGGCGCAGCGGTCGCCTTGATGTTGTCCGCTTGCGGCGAGCAGCCGCAAACGATCGCCGCCAAGCCGGGCACCTCGGCCGCCAAGCCGGACGACAAACCGTATAACAACGAAAAGTTCAACAACGATCGTGCAACCTGGGAAAAGCAGTTACGCGCGCGTGCTGACAACCAGAACGAATACAAGCGGGTCAATTGAGCCTGATGGCTGTACCAGGGAGCGGTTTATGAAGCGCTTGATTGCGTGGGTGGGGGCACTGGCGCTCGGTGGCTCACTGCTGGCGGGCACGGTGTCTGCCCAGCAAAGCTCCGGGCCGTCGCTGCCTCGTGAAGAGCTGACGCAGCAACAGCAGCAGCGTACCGTGCAGCAGCCTTACAACAACGCGCCGATCTGGAAGGAAGTGCGTGGTGCAGTTCAGGGCTACGCCAGCATTCCGGCGCCGGAGGCGGGTGTACTGATCCAGGATGGCGGGCAGAACTGGCGGGCTTTGCGCAACGGCAAGGTGTCGGTCATCGGCGGCTGGGCGCTGGTGGTCATGGCGCTGGTGGTCGCTGCGTTCTACATGTGGCGCGGCACGATCCAGTTGCATGAGGCGCCGTCTGGCCGGATGCTGCCGCGTTTTTCGGTGGTTGAACGCATGTCGCACTGGACAACGGCGATCACGTTTTGCGTTCTTGCTTTATCCGGATTGATCATGGCGTTCGGCAAGACGCTGTTGATCCCGGTGTTCGGCTTTACGCTGTTCTCGTGGCTGGCGATCATCGCCAAGAATCTGCACAACTTCCTTGGTCCGCTATTCGTGCTGAGCTGTATCGTGACATTCGTGGTGTTCGTCCGTGACAACCTGCCGAAGGTCGTTGACCTCAAGTGGGTCGCCAGTTTTGGCGGGCTTTTTTCGGACGGGCATGTGCCCAGCGAAAAATTCAATGCTGGTGAGAAAGTCTGGTTCTGGGGCGGTGTGACGGTGCTTGGCCTGGTGGTGGGCATCTCTGGCCTCGTGCTTAACTTCCCGAACTTCGGACAAACCCGGGCGACCATGCAGATTGCGAGCCTGGTGCATCTGGCTGGCGCCGTCCTGTTCATGCTCGGTGCGCTGGGACACATCTACATGGGCACACTCGGCGTGGCGGGCGCCTATGGTGCGATGAAGACCGGAGAAGTTGACGAGGTGTGGGCGAAAGAGCACCACGAGATCTGGTACCACAAGGCAAAGGCTGAGGCTGCGAAACCTCAGTCGCAGACGCCTGCCCAAGGCAAGCCGGCTATTGTCGGAGGAGATGATTGATGAAAAGACTGAATCACTGGCTCGTGCTGTGCATCGGCAGCGCCCTGACCACGTTGGCGATCGCGAAGTTGCCGACGCCTGTTCTCACCGACGAACAGAAAGCCAAGGCCGAGGAAACCAAGGCAAAGGCGGCTGAAGTTGCCAAGAAGGAAGCTGCGGACCTCGGGCGCTATCAGGACAAAAGCGCAGAGCGCTACTTCCGCGAAATGAAGGCCGCCGGCAAGACTGTGCCGCCATCAACATGGGTGCCCCCAGCGCCACCGCCGGTAGCTGCGGCGCAACCGTCGTCTTCTGAAGCATTGGGCCAAAAGCAGGCAGCGGCGCCAAAAACACAGAACACCGCGAATCCGGCGGCGGCGAAAGCGAGCACCGGCGCCAAGCCGACGCCAGCCAAGGGTTGAGACGACGCAACACGTAATCTCGCGGCGGTGATGGTGCAGTGATCTTGCGCTACAATCATCGGTTCGGAGAGGTGGCAGAGTGGTTGAATGTACCTGACTCGAAATCAGGCGTACCGCAAGGTATCGGGGGTTCGAATCCCCCCCTCTCCGCCA
>ERZ724526.1846-NODE-1846-length-10580-cov-16.317530_pt1 | contig 10580 bp, 14 predicted proteins | sample MGYA00376059_ERZ724526 | MGnify/ENA primary metagenome ERZ724526 (study PRJEB28724, sample SAMN07190883) | activated sludge metagenome | isolation source: activated sludge of sewage treatment plant in Hong Hong | place: Hong Kong | collected 2016-03-17 ... | reverse complement strand
GGCACAGTCGTCGATGCCACGCTGATTGCGGCGCCCAGTTCGACCAAGAACGAAGACAAGAAGCGTGATCCCGAGATGACGCAGACCAAGAAAGGCAACCAATGGCATTTCGGCATGAAGGCGCATATCGGCGTTGATGCCGAGAGTGGCTTGATTCATACCGTCGAATGCACGACCGCCAAGGTGGCGGACATCACGATGATGGAAACCTGCCTGCACGGGGAAGAGGAAATTGCCCTGGGTGATCGGGGCTATCACAAGGCAAACCGGACGATTGAACACTTCGCGAAGGAAGGTGATCTGTCCGTGCTGACGCCGACCAAGAAGCCTGCGGGAGGTGAGCTGACCGAGGATCAGAAAGCGTTCAACCGGATGCTGTCGGCAGTGCGGGCGATTGTTGAACATCCCTTCCGGGTGGTGAAGCGCCAGTTTGGTTTCGTGAAGGTTCGCTATCGCGGACTGGCGAAGAACACCGGGCAAATCGTGACGCTGTTTGCACTGGCCAATCTGTGGCTGGCCCGCAAGCGATTGTTGCCCTTGTTGGGCGAGGTGCGCCCGTGAAGCGGGAAAGGCGGGGTAAAACTCCGGGATTTCACGGTCAACGGTCGAGAATCGCCTGTTTTTCATATTTCTTATGACAGCCTGCGCAAAAAACGCGGGTTGTTCAGAGAATCCTTAGGTTCATTTCTTCTCCTAGCCACCTGCATTAGAAACCCTTGAGTGGCTACAGAGTCAAGGGCTTACAATAACGAAAAAAGGTAGGAGCGAAAGAGATGCTTGAGTTCGTCAAGGTTCTGGGAATATTCGCCATAACTGCGCTGGCCGAGATTCTCGGTTGTTACCTGCCGTGGCTGGTGCTGACCCAGCAGCGTTCACCTTTGCTTTTGATTCCCGCCGCTGTTTCCTTGGGGCTCTTTGCCTGGCTGCTGACCTTGCACCCAGGTGCCGCCGGGCGAATCTACGCCGCCTATGGGGGTGTCTATGTTGCAATTGCCCTGATCTGGCTATGGCGGATCGATGGCGTTGTACCAACCCGATGGGATCTTGTCGGCAGTGCGGTCACGTTGGCCGGTATGGCGATCATCATGCTCCAACCGCCTAGGTCTGTTTGAACGTCAGGAGACGAAGATGAAAATCGGCGAACTGGCTCGCCTTGCCGGGGCGAATGTGGAAACGATCCGCTTCTACGAGCGTGATGGGCTGCTGCCAGTACCTGCCCGTAGCGACGGCAACTACCGCATTTATGGGGATACCCATGTTCAGCGATTGTTCTTTATTCGGCGTTGTCGCAGTCTGGACATGACGCTGGATGAGATCCGGGTCTTGCTGCACTTCAAGGAGTCACCGCAGGAGAACTGCGCGGATGTGAATCGACTGCTTGACCGACACATTGGGCACGTCGCCCAACGGATGCAAGAACTCCAGGAGCTGGAGAGGCAGCTAAGGGACCTGCGTGAGCGGTGTGGCGAGGCGCGGGATGCTGCGCACTGCGGCATTCTTGACGGCTTGTCCCAAGCGATTGTACCTGGCGGCAAGACGGCATCCCACGTTCAGGGACCACATCGGCATGCTGCAAACCCCAATGTGGAGAAAGAATATAAAGGCAATCAAAATTGATGACTTTGCATATCGTATGGTTTATACCGTTGTTTGTAATTTCCTCTAATTCAAGCAACCATTCAGTCACCACTCCAAGTCAACGTCGGCAACTGTCGCAATAACGGTTATTCATTCCAGCCAACGCCACAGGCAGCTTTGGTCGAGTTGTTCGTGTAGGCCGTGTGGCAAGTTCAAGAGAGAAGCGGTCGCTCGAATGACAGCTCTGTCTCAGGAACGAACGGCAACAGTTGGCCGGTAACAGCCTGATGCCGCTTGGTTACTCGCTGAAGGGCTGCCACCGACCCAATGCCGACCTTCGGCACGTCGCGTGCTGAAGGGCCAGTAACAAAGTGCAGCAGCCGTTCCAGACGACTGCTCACTGACAACTCCTCAGTCTTTGCGGACATACAACCGGAGCCAAATGTGCAGCTGGTAACTGCCGCTACGAAGTCCTTGGAGCCAGCTCTGCGACGAACCTCTGCTTTCATCAGCCACTGGGGACGGCGGCGACGTGGTCAGATGTGATGAGATTCATTGGTCAACCAACAGAGGATTCTGTCGGCACGCCCGGTGGATCGGTTTGACATTCTTTCTGGCGACGAACTATAGTCCACCCATGGCTTTGATCCCGCTCTCCGCCCCGATTGCATTCGCGCCCTGTGCCGCTGCGAAGATGGGTGGTGCAGCGTCGTTTCACCCGAAACTCCCTGAAGTCTGCTCGATTGCCGCAGATTTCTAGGCCCGGCGATACGCTTTTCCTCTCACAGCGCATCAAAACTATCGCCGGGCTCAACTGAAGCGAAATAGCGGCTGACACCTGACGGTGCCGCGCTTTCAAGACTCGCCATATTTTCCCTGCTTCACATCGTAATCGTGCTTGTGCTGCACGCCGCATCGGTTCGCCCAATTCTTGCAATTGCCAGCGGCTGCCGCGTAATCCCTCTCTCGCACCATCCGGTGCTGGATAACACTCGCCATCTAGGAGTTTTATGAACATCCATAACCACAGCATCTGGCCGCCACCGGGAACCTCCGACGTTATCAGCCCTGCGAATGTTGCCTGGCACGCCACATTCCTGCAGCTATCGGTATGTGCCCCTTTGATCGGCACGGTATTTCACTCGCCGGACGATGCATCCTCCCCCGTTATCAATCTCATGGATAAGGGGTGACGGCGATGGATATCTCGCGTCAATTCGTCCGGCAGAAAAACCCCTGTGCCGATGGTTTCCGCTGGTTCATGCGCAATTTTCAGGAAGCCTCGGACTACCAGCCCCTCCTCGATGCGCTCGTGGCAGCCGGGCGGGTTTCGGATGCCTGTTGGCTGATGGATCAGTTCGGGCCGACAAAAACAGTGCTTGAAGTGGATGCGCTGGAGGCGGACGCCGTCGTGTTTGCCGGAAGTCTCCATGTTCGCGGCCAGATCGACGTGGACACCGTGCTGCGAATCGGTGGCCATTTGCGGGCAGAGTCCGGCATTCGGGTCGGTCGCAGCCTGCAGGTTGGCGAAGATCTGTGGGCTGCCGGAAATATCCGCTCAATGGGCTGCCTGGAAGTGGATGGGGATGTACGTGTCGACTGGAACCTGCTGGTGGAGGAGCGCCTGGACTGCGGTGGCGATCTGCGCGTCGGCAGGGATGTCGAGGTTGGCACTGATTGCAAGATTGGTGGCCAGTCGACGGTAGGCGGTGATGTCGCGGTCGGCGCTGCCCTGAAGTGTCTGAGCAATCTCCGTGTCCGGGGGGCACTGAAGGTCGGTGGCAGCGTCTGGTCGGCGCAGGGCATCGACGTGAGTCAGGGCATCGATGTCAGGGACCATCTGGAAGCGTGCTGGGGAATCGTGTCCGGCAAATCCATCGTGTCGGGCGGGGCAATCAAGACGGGCGAGAGCCTGGCGGCAGAGGAAATCATCCAGGCCGGAGAAGGCTACGGCATCTACGCCGGCCTTAATGTACCGGTGGAAGTTTGGGAAGCCAGCGCTTGGGTGCGCGCACGGGAACGGCCGAACCGGCTGTTCAGCGGCCATTGGCATGCACCGGTCACGTCCTGAGCGACGCGGCTTTTCCTTTTCGGTCCCATACCCTTGCAGGAGTTTGCCATGCTGGTCTCGAGTTTCCCCTCGTGTTCGCCGAGGACCGCCGCTCTGCCGACGCAGTTGCGCATCAATATCGAATTACCCGAAGACGGTCGGTGTGAGCCTTCAGTCGAGAGAACCGTCATGGGCGCGGCCATGACGGGCTATCATTCTTGTCACCCAATGGGGGGAAGATGAACGCGCCTTTCATTTCTCTGTGCCCCGAGATCACTCGGACAAATGCGCTGACGTTGATGGACTGGTTGGAAGATGAGGACGTCACCCGCTACCTGAGCGATTCGCGCCATGTCTCCCGGTTGATCGAGCAGGTCATCGGTCGGGTCCAGTTGCCGATCCTAACCCATCTGTTCAACCAGGGGGGCCGGTTCTTCATGGCCTACGACCAGCATGACGTGCCCGTGGGCTTCGTGCGCCTCGTCAAGGCGGGCACGGACTGCGAAATGGTCCTAGTCATTGGCAACCGCGACAACTGGGGCCGCAAGTTCGGCGCCAACGCCATCCGCGAAGCTATGAAGCTCGCTTTCTTCGACATGCGGGCCGAGAAGATCATCGCCAAAATTCATCCGGACAACGTGCGATCGTTGAAGGCCTTCCTGCGAACCGGTTTCTCGCTGGAAAGCGAAACGCCTGCGATGAAGTCTTTAGTCATGAACTCGGCGCGCTATCTCCGGTTCTTGCGCGAAAGCCCTGCGACTCACACCCCCGATATTTTCATCACCGAGATTGACAAGGCCCGACTCAGGAGTCTGGTCGAGTTTGAACAGGGCTCCGATATCTTTGAACTGGAACATGAGATCGAGCGAGCCATCGTCGTCGATCCGCGGGAAGTGGCGGAGGATGTCGTCACGATGAACTCCAAGGCTTTGTTGCAGGTGGACGACGAAGAGGTGGAAGTTGCGCTGGTATACCCGGAGGATGCGGACGACCGCGCCGGGAAACTGTCGGTTTGCTCCGGCATCGGCACCGCGATCCTGGGCTACAAGGAGGGCGATGCCTTCAGTTGGCGGATTCCGAACCGAACCTGCCATATCCGGATTGGCAAAGTGCTTTATCAACCGGAAGCCGCGGGCGATTTCCACCTGTAGGTTTGCACGCTGCGCAGCCGCCGCAGATCGCGCATGAGCGCTCGGGCCGGCTGCGATTCTGCGGTCACTTCTCGCCACAATCGACCGGTTGCTGCTGAAAACTGATATTCAATCCCACGCGACACTAAGGTCAGCATTGGGTCGGGAGTACGCATTCGCTGCATAGAAAAGCTGCCGTTTATCGCCTCACAAGATTGAACAGCAGCTAAGCGCTAGGGAAACGCTGATTTATTCCCGATGATCAGCCAAGGCCATGGGTATTTGAGAGAATTCGATCGGTCAGGTCATTGAGTCGGAGCGAGCGTGCAAACGAGTTTTTCTGAACTGGAATACGCGTTGAAGAAGAAGCAGACGCGTCGGGATCGTTTTCTTGCTGAGATAGAGGCCGTGACACCGTGGGTGATTCTGGAGCAGACGATTGCACCGTTCTACCCAAACAGCGGAGGGCGGGGACGGCCACCGATTGGTCTCGGGCGGATGTTGCGGATGTATATCGCCCAGCAATGCTTTGGCCTCTCGGACGAAGGGATTGAGGATGCTCTCTATGACAGTCAGGCCATTCGCCGTTTTGTCGGCATTGACCTGAGCCAAGAGTCGGCCCCCGATGCCACCACGCTGCTGAACTTCCGTCACCTGCTGGAAAGCCATCAGCTGACGGAATCGATCTTCAACGCCATCAATGGTCACCTGGCCGAGAAAGGCTTGTTGCTCCGAGAGGGAACCATTGTCGATGCGACTCTGATTGCGGCGCCGCCCTCGACCAAGAACAAGGCAGGCCAGCGCGATCCGGAAATGCACCAGAGCAAGAAAGGCAAGCAGTGGTACTTCGGCATGAAAGCCCATATCGGCGTTGATGCCCAGTCAGGCTTGGTTCACACCGTCATCGGCACCGCCGGCAACGTCAGTGACATCACCCAAGCCCAGGCGTTACTGCACGGTGATGAAACCTATGCCTTTGGGGATTCGGGCTACCGGGGCGTCGAAAAACGGGCAGAGAGTCTTGAATTGCCGGTCACTTGGCACGTCGCCATGCGGCCCGGCAAACGCAAGCTTTTGCCGGGCACGGCACTGGGTGATCTGCTTGAGCAGATCGAGCATGCCAAGGCCGGCATCCGGGCCAAGGTCGAGCATCCGTTTCACGTGGTCAAGAACCTCTTCGGTCATCGCAAGACGCGCTACATGGGGCTGGCCAAGAACACCGCCCAACTCTTCTCGCTATTTGGCCTGGCCAATTTGCTGCTGACTCGCCGGTGGCTACTGGGCACGAATAGCCAAGTTGCGACCTGAGTCTGGAAAGTGGCAGAAAACACCTTCGAAACCTGTCGGATTACTCCGAAAATGCCTCAGTTTCAGGCATTTCTTCAGACCGAGCCCACCAGTTCCTCGCGCAACACGAATTGTTCAGCGCTTCCCTAGGTTGCTGCCCGAGTCAGCGCATCAGGCCACCGGCCGCTTCGGCCGAGTAGTGTGAATTGGCCCTCAGGCAGGTTCCGACGTACTTCGAACATACGGATGGCGACTGTCTGCTTTCGGGATCGAAGGGAAATTAGTATTTAACGCCTGAGGTTCTACTGGCGCAAGACTAGACATTTGCCTACATAGGTGTAGTCTGGAATTGGAAGGCGAAGTGAGGTAAGTCGGTTCTAGAAGCAAACAAAGCGATTGGAGGCAGCATGACTGAAAGTCCGCCGCAAATTGAGATTATTGTGTAGTACCCAAACGGCGAAAGCCGCTACGCTTCGGTCAATTGCTACGAAGCCAAAGATTTAAGAAGCCCAAGCTTGAAACGCTTGGGCTTTTCGCTTGTGGGTTAGTGACTTTGTTGATGCTGCTCCATGCACTGTTCCAGCTTCGCCTTGGGAACGCTTTGAATCCTGCGCAACAATTCGTGGGAGACATTTCTCACCTTGAATCGGGAGCACAACTGCTCCTCCAGGTGCTGCAGCAAACAGGCCGCCATCTCAGCATCAGCTAGCGCTCTGTGCGCCCTCCCCGCCCGCGGCAGGTTAGCGAACTGGATGAGTTCCCCCAGCTTGTGGCTTGGTGCTTGTGGAAGAATGCGGCGGGCCAACAGTAACGAGCACGCAAACTCCTGGCGTCGGCGCAGGTTGATGAGAGCCAACTCAGCATCCCAAAACTTACTGTCGAACGAGGCATTGTGCGCAACCAATGGAATGTCACCCACAAAAGATGCAACCTCACACATGACCTGTGCGGCCGATGGGGCAGACCGAATCATTGAATTCGTGATTCCGGTTAGCGACTCGATGAATGCGGGGATACGAACCCCGGCATTCATCAGACTTTGATAGCTGTCGACAGCCTGCCCATCCTCAAGGAGAACACTCAGTTTGCGCGCTTCTCGCATCTTGCTGGATTGCGGCGAGCAATTTTAGGTCGTAGCTGTCGAGCGTACTTGGCATGGCGGCTTTATTCCAAAAAACATCAACACAATGCAATTTAATATCGAAGTACACCCGGATTACAAGAAATTCATCCTGAATCGAAGCAATAAAATTTTATCGCATGCTTGGTAGCGATTTCTCCCTCCGACAATAGATGAAAGGCAACACTCGTTATGCTGACCCACAACCCAAATGCGCTCCACGCCACCTATCCAAAGCAATTGCAAGCAATTTTGAGTATGGAGACCGCAGCAGAAACCCGTGCTTGGCTATCGCATTGGTCACACCTGAGTCCAGCACCGACGCCTCTTTGGGAATTGCCGAAGTTGGCGTCTCAGCTTGGTATCGCCAGCATAGCCATCAAGGACGAATCAAATCGTTCTGAACTGCGCAGTTTCAAAGCCCTTGGTGCTCCTGCCGCTCTGACTCGTTTGATAATTTGGCTGATGCCAGGGTTGTCACCGCAAGGCATTTTGCAAGGACACTACCGAAATGAAGTGAGTAAGCTGACGGTGATTAGTGCCAGCGCTGGAAATCATGGGCGAGCACTTGCCGCAGCGGCTGAGTCCATTGGCTGCACCTGCGTCATTGTGCTGCATGCCCAAGTCAACGCTGAACGAGCTGCGGCGATTTCAGCATATGGCGCTCGGATTGTTCGTGTTGACGGTGACTACGATGACTCGGTCACCGAAGCAGCACGTCTTGCCTCGGAAAACGATTGGTACGTGGTGTCCGATACCTCCTATCCGGGTTATGAAATCATTCCACGCGATGTTATGCAGGGTTATGGAACGATTGCCGCTGAGGTTATTGAGCAAGCCACCGAGCCCTTCACGCATGTATTTTTGCAGAGTGGCGTTGGTGGTTTGGCCGCCGGACTAGCCAGCTACTTTTGGGAATACTACGGTGCGGCTCGGCCTCGACTTATTTCGGTTGAGCCAAAGCAAGCCGATTGCCTCTACCAAAGTGCGCTGCAAGGTCATGCCAGTCAGGCCAGCGGGGATGTCAGTTCGCTGATGGCTGGTTTGGCCTGTGGCAAAGCGTCACCATTGGCCTGGCAAATCATTTCCCTCGCCGTTGATGATTTTTTAACCATCGGAGATGACGAAGCGGTTTCCGCCATGCGCTTTCTGGCGGCAGGTTCGGAGCGCGATATACCCGTTGTCGCCGGCGAATCAGGGGCTGCTGGATTGGCTGGTTTGCTGTCCATTGCGCGCAGTCCAGCTTACTCGGCATCTATCGGTCTTGGGACGAAAAGTAGGGTTTTGCTGATAAACACGGAAGGTGCAACTGCTCCACTGGTCTATCAGCAACTCGTCAATCAATCAGCAGAGTGTGTTGTTGAGAGACAGATACATTGGCTTACCACCAATAGCTAGAATGCAGGGGCACACCCACCAGCATCTAAGGAGCGTCAGGTTTACTACATGACCAGCCATTGATGCTTCGTTGCCAAAATGGCAGCTATGGGCCGGGACGCGAATTACGTCGCTACGAGTTCATCGCCGTAAAGCCGCCATTGGAGTTTTGTTACCCTGAAGCGGCCATTGGTTAATGAGTTCAGGCTACCCAGAACCGCCAGGGTTGCCCGATAGACGCCACAACCTTTCTTTGCCGTGCTGGGCTAGACTCCGCCCTATGGACACCCTTGTCATCAAAATCACAGGAATGCAGGACGCTGAATGCGTGCGCGCCGTCGCCAACGCGATTCAGGATTTGCCCCACATCGGTCATATCGAGATCTCGCTCGAACGCGGAGAGGCCAGCGTCGATCATGGTCGCCTAATCGGCGCGGAAGACATTCAGCGGGCCATTGAGGACGCTGGTTACTCGGCCGAAATCTAACGCCGGTAGGTTGCAGATGTCTTGAGTCAGCTGATGGCAACCTGACTGCTTCGCCGTTATTCCCTGTGCGATCGCTATTGGCTCGATCGACACAATACGGGTCTCAAGTTGCTCGCCATAAACCTGCCGTTCGTTTAGGTCATGCGTGAAAAGTTACGCCGACCTAGCCAGTGGCGGATTTTGGCCGGTAGTTGCCTGATGCGTGTTCGTTATTTAACGACCGACAGCCAGCGACCCACCGCCGCCATTGGTGGCTTCCAAGCTTCAACGTCAGGTTGTTGAGAGAAGCGGTCGCTAAGTCTCTATCGAGTCCAGAGCGACTCATCCGGCAGTGGTAATTGATATCAGTTAAGGTGAGTCGATCTATTTCCGAGTAATTTTGTCAGGTAATTAACCATTGCTCAGGATGAATAGTATGAAAAGAAATCCCATGCCGTCATTGGCCGCAGCGGTTCTTGTTGCCACACTTGCATCCGGCCAAGCAGTCCTGGCCGCCGAGGAGTACCACCATCACGGCGAGAGCAGTGCAACGACGCAAAAACTGGAATTGAACGCCGGGAAGAAATGGGAAACCGATGCCGCCCTGCGGCAATCGATGGATGATATCAACCAAGCCATGGCGAGGGCGCTGCCGTTGATTCACAAGAAGCGTTGCAGCGATTCCGATTACGCGACCCTTGCATCCAAGATCAACCAGAAGGTCGGTTATGACGTTGAGCACTGCAAGCTAGAAGCAAAGGCTGATGCCATGCTCCATATCGTCATCGGCGAACTGATGGCCGGGGCGGAAATCACGGAAGGCAAGACTGCTGCTACGCGCCACGATGGTGCCGTACGTGTGAGGCACGCGCTGGAGTCCTACGGGAAATACTTCCAGCATCCTAACTGGAAAGTCGCCCGGGCTTGAGCGATGACTGTCCAGGAATCTGCAATGAGCGAGCTGACCATAAACGCGGTGTATGCAATTGAACTCTGCGGCGGTGAGGTCCGCTACTGGCAGTACCTCGGCCCGGATAGCCGACGGTTTGTCTGGTGGCTCGATACCGAAACGAAGCAGGAATTCAACGAGGTGAGCCTCATGTACGCATGGTCGATCAAGGGTCTGCATGCAAGTGAAAATACTGTGGCACAGGAAAGGAGATCGCGGTTATGAGCACTGAAAAGACGGCGCCAGAAGTGCGCAATCTGAAACAAATGCTGCACTACCAAGAGAAGGCGGTGGTCAGCCGGATGCTGGTCAAGAACCCGGCAGGCAACGTGACCCTGTTTGCCTTTGACGGCAATGAGGGGCTCAGCGAACATACGGCACCTTTTGATGCGCTGGTGATCGGGGTCGAAGGCTGCGCCGAGATTGTGCTCGGTGGCGTGAGCCTTGCCTTGGGTGAGGGAGACAGCTTGCTGATGCCGGCCAACGTTCCGCATGCAGTGAATCCACAGGGAGGGTTCAAGATGCTGCTGATCATGATTCGCGGTGCGGGGCAGCAGGGGAACGCCTAAGAACCTGTTCACGATCTTCTGAGCAAAAGCGCGAGGAAGGCGAGGTGAATGAAC
>ERZ724526.1843-NODE-1843-length-10594-cov-11.308378_pt1 | contig 10594 bp, 10 predicted proteins | sample MGYA00376059_ERZ724526 | MGnify/ENA primary metagenome ERZ724526 (study PRJEB28724, sample SAMN07190883) | activated sludge metagenome | isolation source: activated sludge of sewage treatment plant in Hong Hong | place: Hong Kong | collected 2016-03-17 ... | reverse complement strand
GACGCTCCTTCCCGGCGACGAAGGGTTGCAGCCGTTTGCGGGTCCCTGAGCGGGGCAACTGACTGACAGGAAATCATGGTCCCTCCCCTTTTGATTGAATTTTCCAAGAAGAAGGCAACGCCATGCTCATCAAACAGGCTGACGACAAGACGAAGGACATTGAAACTCTGAGGGCGCTCGCGTCCCGTACCGACGCCCCGGCTGACACGCGCAAGAAGATCGAGCAGGAGATCCGGAACATCCAATCCGGCATGAAGGGAGAGGCGGAGGCGGCCTACGAGATGGAGTTCCACTACGGTGCCTCCAAGAACTGGATGGTGCTTCACGACCTGCGCCTAGAATGCGATGGCCGCGTCGCCCAAATCGACCACGGTCAGGGTTCAGCGAAAGGCTGCTGATGCCCTGATCCATCCAGATCGGGGAAACTTTAAGCTGCAGAGGCGAACAATGAGCGTGTACTGCCAGAACCCACGCTAAAGGTAGCAGGGGCTCCGGAATTGTTGGCGGCTTGGCGCCAGACACTGGCTCAAGCATCAAAACACCCAGTACACGATCGAATTCAGTCTAAAATCAGACCGAAACCCACGTGGAGCCGCCCATGAAATTCTCGACCCAGGTCAAACCCATCACCTATCTCAAAAGCCACGCTGCGGAGATCGTCAAAGGGCTCTCGGAAAGCCGCGAACCGCTGCTGATTACCCAGAATGGCGAAGCCAAGCTGGTCGTGATGGACGTCAAGAGCTACGAGGAACAAGCTGAAACGCTGGCCCTGCTGAAACTGCTCGCTCTTGGCAACAAGGAAATCGAGGCCGGTCAGTTCCGCCCTGCGGACGATGTCCTTGCCGATCTGGACAGCAAAGAAGTGCAATGAGCTTTTCTGTCGTCTTCCTGAAATCTGCCGAACAGGACGTGAAGGAATTGAAACACTACATCGCCAACAACTTCGGCAAGGAAACCTGGCAGGCGACATTGGGCAGACTGCGGGATTCCATCAACACCCTCCAAACCCACCCACACGCCGGGAAAATCCCCGACGAACTCGCTGCGCTCAACCCGCCCCAATACCGCCAGATCATTTCCGGCATGAATCGCATCATCTACGAAATCCGACAGAAGACGATATATATTCACGTCGTTTGCGACAGCCGGCGGGATATGCAGGGGGTGTTGAACAGGCGGGTGCTGCGCGGGGAGTGAGAGGCCATGGAACGCATGTTCAACCCGCCGCACCCCGGCGCTCACCTGGCCTAATGGCGCCGATCTTGATCCAGGTTGGCTGTATGCGGAACTGGGCGACAGGAAATCGTGGTCTGTCCCCTTTCTTGATCATCCTGCCCCACGGCGTGCTGTTCCGGGGCGGCGCGGAGGAACGCATCCGCACCAAACTGCTGAAGGATGGCCATGTCGACACGGTTATTGGCCTGCCCGCCAATCTATTCTTCTCCACCGGCATTCCGGTGTGCATTCTGGTGCTGAAAAAGTGCAAGAAGCCCGATGACGTGCTGTTCATCAACGCCGCCGAACACTTCGAGAAAGGCAAGCGGCAAAACCGCCTGCTGCCGGAGCACATCGACAAGATCATCGCCACCTACCAGTTCCGCCGCGAAGAAGAACGCTATGCCCGTCGCGTACCGATGGAAGAGATTGAAGCCAACGGCTACAACCTGAACATCTCGCGTTACATCAGCACGGCCCAGGCGGAAGAGGAGGTGGATTTGCAAGCACTCAATGCGGAACTGCTTGTCCTGGCGGAGAACATCGAGAAGGCAAGGGAGAGGCACAATGCTTTTCTCAAGGAGCTGGGCTTGCCTGGCTTGCCGTAATTTTCAGATCGGGTCAATACGACCGTAGCGCAAGGTATTGAGCCGGACGACGACCGAAAGCTATCTCAAGGCACGCGCGGAACGTGCCTCGGCAGACAAGTTCCGGAGCGCGCTGGCGGCGGTACCGGACGGCGAACCGGAAAATTTCGATCGGCAATAAACGCTCACCTTCCGACTGGAAGACAAAAAAGGCCGGGATCGCTCCCGGCCTTTTGATTTTGGCCTAATTTCAGCGGTCGACCGCGGCAATCAGCCTTTCTTGTGGCTCGCCAGCCGAATCCAGGTATCGACAACGGTATCCGGATTCAATGAAATCGACGAGATGCCCTGATCCATCAGCCATTCCGCCAGATCGGGGTGGTCTGAGGGGCCCTGGCCGCAGATCCCGATGTACTTGCCGGCCTTGTTGGCGGAGGCGATGGCCATGGCCAGCAGCTTCTTGACGGCCGGGTCGCGTTCGTCGAAGAGGTTGGCGACGAGGCCGGAATCGCGGTCGAGGCCAAGGGTGAGCTGGGTCAGGTCGTTGGAGCCGATCGAGAAGCCGTCGAAGATCTTCAGGAAGTCGTCGGCCAGCAGCGCGTTGGACGGGATCTCGCACATCATGATCAGCTTCAGGTCATGCTCGCCCTGCTTCAGGCCGTGCCCGGCCAGCAGGTTGACGACGGCCTGGCCTTCGCCGACGGTGCGGACGAAAGGCACCATCAGTTGCACGTTGGTCAGCCCCATCTCGCCGCGGACCTTCTTCATGGCCCGGCATTCCATCTCGAAGCAATCCTCGAAGGTGTGCGCGATGTAGCGCGAGGCGCCGCGGAAACCGAGCATCGGGTTTTCTTCTTCCGGCTCGTAGAGCTCGCCGCCAAGCAGCTTGCGGTACTCGTTGGACTTGAAGTCGGAGAGACGGACGATGACCGGGTTCGGCCAGAAGGCGGCGGCGATGGTGGCGACGCCTTCGACCAGCTTCTCTTCGAAAAAGGCCTTCGGGCTGGCATAGCCGCGGGCGCGGCGCTTGATTTCCTCGCGTTTCGAGGCCGGCAGGCGCTCGACGTCGAGGATGGCCTTCGGGTGGATGCCGATGACGTTATTGATGATGAACTCGACGCGGGCCAGACCGACGCCGGCGTTCGGCAACTGGGCGAATTCGAAGGCCAGTTCCGGGTTGCCGACGTTCATCATGACCTTGACCGGGACTTCCGGCATGGCCGAGATGTCGCGCGAGGAGATTTCGAAGTCGAGGCGGCCGCGATAGACGTGGCCGGTGTCACCTTCCGTGCACGAAACGGTGACCTCCTCGCCCTCGGTCAGCGTATGCGTCGCATCGCCGCAACCGACGATCGCCGGAATACCCAGCTCACGGGCGATGATCGCCGCATGGCAGGTGCGGCCGCCACGGTTGGTGACGATGGCGGAAGCGCGCTTCATCACCGGTTCCCAGTTCGGGTCGGTCATGTCGGCGACGAGCACGTCGCCGGGCCTGACCTGGTCCATCTGCTTCGGGTCGGTGACGATGCGCACCGGGCCGATGCCGATCTTCTGGCCGATGGCGCGCCCGGAGGCGAGTACCTTGGAGAACTGCTTGAGCTTGAACTTCTCGACCTTGCCGGCGCCGGACTGCGACTGTACGGTTTCCGGACGGGCCTGGAGGATGTACAGCTTGCCATCAACACCGTCCTTGCCCCACTCGATGTCCATCGGACGGCCGTAGTGCTGCTCGATGATCATCGCGTAGCGGGCTAGTTCCATGACTTCCTCGTCGTTGATCGAGAAGCGATGGCGCAGGGCTTCCGGCACGTCTTCGGTGATCGTGGACTTGCCGGCGACCTTTTCGGCGGCAAAGGTCATCTTGATCATCTTCGAGCCGAGGTTGCGGCGCACGACAGCCTTCATGCCGGCGGCCAGCGTCGGCTTGTGCACGTAGAACTCGTCCGGGTTGACCGCGCCCTGGACCACGGTTTCGCCGAGGCCGTAGGAAGAAGTGACGAAAACGGCATCGCGGAAACCGGATTCGGTGTCGAGGGTGAACATCACGCCGGCGGCGCCCTTGTCGGAGCGCACCATGCGCTGGATGCCGGCCGACAGTGCAACCTCGGCGTGCACGAAGCCCTTGTGGACGCGGTAGGAAATGGCGCGGTCGTTGTACAGCGAGGCAAAGACTTCCTTGATCGCGTGCAGGATGTTGTCGAGGCCGACGATATTGAGGAAGGTTTCCTGCTGGCCGGCGAAGGAGGCATCTGGCAGGTCTTCGGCGGTGGCCGAGGAGCGCACGGCGAAGGACATGTCGGCGGTCGAGTCGGCGACCAGGCGCTGGTACTGCTCGGTAATGGCCACGGTCAACACGGTGGGGAACGGCGTTTCCATGATCCAGCAGCGGATCTGCGCGCCGCAGGCGGCGAGCGCATTGACGTCATCGACATCGAGGGCGTCGAGCGCGGCGTTGATCCTGTCATCGAGGCCGCTCTGGGCCAGGAAGTCGCGGTAGGCCAGCGCCGTGGTGGCGAAACCGCCCGGCACACGCACGCCGGAGTCGGCCAGTTGGCTGATCATTTCGCCGAGCGACGAGTTCTTGCCGCCGACCTGTTCGACATCGGTCATGCGCAGCTTTTCAAAGGGGATGACGAGGGGCTCCAAGCGGATTCCTTTCAGATAGGTCAAGTCAGGAAAAAAGTGAATCGGAAGGGGAAAATTCGCTGTGCAGACGCCGGGCGGCCGTTTCGCGCCGGGCGGCCGAGCGCAGCGACTGCGCCAGGGTCTCGCGGACGAAATCGATATGGGTTTCGGCGGCGGCGCGGGCAGCCTGCGGCTTGCGCTCGCGGATGGCGGCGTGAATTGCCTCATGCTGGCGCATCAACAGCGAACCGGCAGCGGGAATACTCCTCAATTCGCCGAGGTTCAGGCGGATGTTGTCGTGCATCAGGCGCAGCAAGGCCGCCGAGAGATGCCCGACCAGCACATTGTGCGAGGATTCGCCGATGGCCTGATGAAAGGCGATGTCGGCGCGCGAACGGGTTTCCAGATCATCGGCCAGGAAAGCTTCGTTGAGCGCCGCAAAAGCCTGGTCGAGGCGCGTCTGGTCGGCCTCTGTCGCGCGTTCGGCAGCCCATTCGGCGGCCTGCCCTTCGAGCATGCGGCGGAATTCGAGCATGTCCTCGCGCAGATTGGGATGCTCCCCCAGCATGTCCTGCCAGGGATCGAAGAACCTCGACTCGAGACGATCGGTCACATACGTACCGCCGCCCTGGCGGCTCTGCACCAGCCCCCTGGAGGCAAGCTTCTGGATGGCTTCGCGCAACGACGGGCGCGAGACGCCAAATTCGATCGCCAGCTCACGCTCCGGTGGCAAACGATCGCCGGGCCTGAGCGAGCCTTCCAGAATGCGGCGCTCGAGCGACGCGGCGACGGCATCGGAAATACGCGGGACCTGCAACTTGCTTTGCGGCATGGGCAAAATGAACCACTCGATTGGTAAGACCACGCATTTTAGTCAGCGGACCGGCAAAGCGCAATCTCCGGAAAAACCCTTATATGATTGATAACCCATGGGATGTATCGTACCGTCTTGCAGGTGATGGATTGGTTTGACCAATTGACCAATTGACCAATTGACCACAGGAGACAATATGAGCGAGCAAGGAAGTCCCGCACAGCGCCCGGGCGATATTTATTTCTTCGCCACCTGCGTGATCGACCAGTTCTTCCCCGGTGCCGGCATGGACGCCATCACCCTTCTCGAACGCGAAGGAATCCGTGTCCATTTTCCGAAAGAACAGACCTGCTGCGGTCAACCCGCCCATACCAGCGGTTTCCCCGACGAATCGCGCGAGGTGGCCGCGCACACGCTCACCCTGTTTCCCAACGACTGGCCGGTCGTCGTTCCTTCCGGCTCGTGTGCCGGCATGATCAAGCACCATTACCCGACGCTGTTCGCCGCCGACCCGGCACGCAAGGTGCAGGCCGAGGCGCTCGCGGCACGTATCTACGAATTCACCGAATTTCTCGTCAAAGTGCTGGGCTGGCAGCCTGAAGACAAGGGCGGCGAGTGTACCGTCGTGCTCCACACCGCCTGCTCCGCCCGCCGCGAAATGGGTGTGCATCTGACCGGACGCAAGCTGCTCGACGGCCTCGGCAAGGTCAGGGTCGCGCAGCAGGATCACGAATCCGAATGCTGCGGTTTCGGCGGCACCTTTTCGATCAAGCAGCCGGAAATTTCCGGCGCCATGGTCGAGGACAAGGTCAAGTCGCTGAAAGCGACCGGCGCCGAGCGCGTCGTCAGCGCCGATTGCGGCTGCCTGATGAACATCCTCGGCCACGCCGCCTGGAAGGACAGGCAGGAAGGTCGCGCCGCACCGACCCTGCCCGGCGAACACATCGCCAGCTTCCTGCTGCGGAGGACCACCAAATGAGCGCCCGTGACCGTATTCTTGCCAAATTGAAAGCGGGTGCGCCGTCGACCGCGGGTGCCCCCCCGGACGTGGCCGGCTGGTACGCGACGCATCGCACCGCGGAGACCAGTGCCGAGAAGACGAAGCGCTTCCGCCACTGCATCGAATTGGCCCATGCCGAGGTACACCCGGTTGCACGCGGCGGCTGGATGCAGAAACTGCATGAAGTACTGGCGGCAAGGCAGATCGGTGAGTTGCTGGTTGCGCCGGGGAGCGTCCACGGCGCTCGTGCACAAGCCGAACTGCCGGCACTGGGAATCGACTGCCGTGGCTATGTGCAAGCCATCGAAAGCTGGAAGCCGGCCATGTTCAACGACACCCCGGCCGCGCTGACTGCCGCCCGCGCCGCCATTGCCGAAACCGGCACGCTGATCCTCTGGCCCGATGCCGACGAGCCGCGCCTGATGTCGCTGGTACCGCCGCTGCATGTCGTACTGCTCGACGCCGCCAATATCTACAACACGTTTCACGAAGCCATCGAACTGGAAGGCTGGAAAGCGGGTCTTCCGACCAATGCCCTGCTGATTTCAGGTCCCTCGAAAACGGCGGACATCCAGCAGACGCTGGCTTACGGCGCCCACGGCCCGAAAGAACTGGTGGTTCTGCTGATGGGAGACGAACAATGAACGCCCAGCCCATTCACTTCAAACCCAGCGAAGGCTTCCGCGCGCGGTCAAAGGCCGTCGTCGACAATCCCTTCCTGCGCCAGAGCTTCCGCGGCGCGATGGATTTCCTGATGAGCAAGCGCGCCGCCCAGTTCCCGGACGCCGAGGAACTGGAAAGCCTGCGCACGCTCGGGGAGCGCATCCGCCAATACAACCTCGCCAAGCTGCCCGAGTTGCTCGAACGGCTCGAATCGAATCTGACCCGCAACGGCATCACCGTCCATTGGGCGGAAACGCCAGACGAAGCCAACGCGATCATCCTCGGCATCTGCAAGCGCCACTCGGCGAAGCTGATGGTCAAGGGCAAGTCGATGGTCAGCGAGGAAATCGAGCTCAACCACGCCGCCGAGGCAGCCGGCATCGGCGCGCTGGAGTCCGACATGGGCGAGTACATCGTCCAGCTCGCCGGCGAGAAGCCATCGCACATCATCATGCCGGCGATCCACAAGACCAAGGAGGAAATCGCCCGCCTGTTCGCCGACAAGGTGCCGGGCGTCGATTACACCGACAACGTCGATGCGCTGATCCAGATCGGCCGCAACGTATTGCGCCGGAAGTTCCTCGAAGCCGACATCGGCCTTTCCGGCGTCAACTTCGCCGTCGCCGAAACCGGCACCCTTTGTCTCGTGGAAAACGAAGGCAACGGGCGCATGTGCACCACCACGCCGCCGGTGCATGTCGCGATCACCGGCATCGAGAAGATCGTCGAAAAGCTCGAACACGTGCCGCCGCTGCTCTCGCTGCTGACCCGCTCGGCCACCGGCCAGAACATCTCGACCTACTTCAACATGATCTCCGGCCCGCGCAAGCCGGGCGAGAAGGACGGCCCGCAGGAAGTGCACCTGGTACTGCTCGACAATGGCCGCAGCCAGGCCTACGCCGACGAGCAGTTGCGCAAGACCCTGCAGTGCATCCGCTGCGGCGCCTGCATGAACCACTGCCCGGTCTACACCCGCATCGGCGGCCACGCCTACGGCACGACCTACCCCGGCCCGATCGGCAAGATCATCTCGCCGCACATGCTCGGGCTGGACGCGACAGCCACCATGGCCACCGCTTCGTCGCTGTGCGGCGCCTGCGGCGAAGTGTGTCCGGTGAAGATTCCCATCCCTGACCTGCTGGTGCGCCTGCGCGAGGAATCGTTCTCGGCCCCGCATGCCAATCCGGCGATGCGCGGGCAAGGGGCTGGCTACAGCCGGCTGATGACCACCGTCTGGCGTGGGTGGGCGACGATGTATCGTTCGCCTTCGCTGTATGGGCTGGCGACTTGGCTGGGGAGCAGGTTCAGGTGGCTGGTGCCCTCCGATCAGGGGCCGTGGACGACGGTGCGTGTGCCGTTGAAGCCGGCACCTAAGCGGTTGCGGGATATGTTGCGGGAACGCAGCTAATGGAGCTTTCCCTTTTCACGCTTGGGGTTCCGCCTTGCGGGCGGGCGTACTTTCTTTTGCTTCGCCAAAAGAAAGTAGCCAAAGAAAAAGCGACCCCAGGTTATGCGGTCGGCTGCGCCGACTCTCCTGCGCTACTCGACGGGCCGGGCGGCTGGCTAAACTCGCCGCTGCGCGGCTCGGACAACGCCAGCCGACTGCCCCCGGCCCGAGTGCGTTGCTCGGCGCTCCACATGAGGACCCGGAAGAGCGTCGCGGCACTACCTGTGAGCGGAAATATGGGCTGCTGCGGTCGACCATCACAAAAGGCCAAAAATACGGAAAGCCGGTTGAGCCCGGATGGTTTTCCGGGCCCCTTGGGAGGCGCCGAGCAACGCAGAAGCGCCGGGGGATTTCGGCGAGCACTGTCTGAGGGGCAAAGCCCCGAGTTGCGCAGCCGCCCGGTGCTTCGAGTAGCGCAGGGCACCGGGCACAGCCCGGCGCCAACCCGGGGGTGGCCTTTTCTTTGGCTACTTTCTTTTGGCCATACAAAAGAAAGTACGCCCGCCGCCAAGGCGGAATACAGCGCATCAAGAAACCACCCGCGCGTCAGGCGCCAAAGGCAATCTCCGGCGGCAAACACACGAATAACACCAGAGACAAACCCATGAGCCAACTCCTCAAATACCTCCGCCAGCAACTACCGGAAAAGCAGGTCATCACCGACGACCTCCGTCGCCTCGCGTACGGCACCGACGCCAGCTTCTACCGTCTCATCCCGGAAGTCATCGCCGTCGTAGAATCGGAAGACGAGGTCCGCGCCGTCCTGCAGGCCGCCCGGCAGCACGCCACCCCCGTCACCTTCCGCGCCGCCGGCACCAGCCTCTCCGGCCAAGCGATCAGCGACGGCGTGCTCGCCCTCATCGGCGAAGGCTTTGCCACCTGCGAGATCAGTGCCGACGCCAGCAAGGTGAAAGCCGGTCCCGGCATCATCGGTGGCGAAGTCAATCGCCGTCTCGCGCCACACGGCCGGAAGATCGGTCCCGACCCGGCGTCGATCGGGGCCGCCAAGATCGGCGGCATCGCCGCCAACAACGCCTCCGGCATGTGCTGCGGCACGGCCCAGAATAGCTACCGGACGCTCGCCGGAATGCGCGTCGTGTTGGCCGACGGCACCGTGCTCGACAGCGAAGATCCGGCCAGCATCGCCGCCTTCAAGCAGAGCCACGGCGCACTGCTCGGCGAAATCGACCGCCTCGGCCGCGACACGCGCGCCAATGCAAGACTCGCCGAGCGCATCCGCCACAAGTTCAAGATCAAGAACACCACCGGTTACAGCCTGAACGCACTGGTCGATTACGAAGACCCGCTCGACATCCTCAGTCACCTGATGATCGGTTCCGAAGGCACGCTCGGCTTCATCTCGCGCATCACCTACCATACCGTCGTCGAAGACCCGTTCAAGGCCAGCGCGCTGGTCTTCTTCCCGGATATTCGGACCGCCTGCGAAGCCGTGATTCGCCTCAAGCCGCAGCCGGTTTCCGCCGTCGAACTACTTGACCGCCCGGCACTGCGCTCGGTACAGGACAAGCCCGGCCTGCCGCCGGCGATCATGACGCTGGGCGACGATGCCGCCGCGCTGTTGATCGAAGTGCGCTCGGCCACGGTCGACGCCCTCAACGAACGCATTTCCGCGGTTCATGCGGCGATGGCCGGCATTGCCACGGTCGAACCGTTGCAGTTCTCGACCGACCCGGCCACCTGCGAGATGTACTGGAAGGTGCGCAAGGGCACCTTTCCGTCGATCGGCGCCATGCGCCGGACCGGTACCACGGTGATCATCGAGGACGTCGCCTTCCCGATCGCCGCGCTGGCCGATGCCACGCTCGACCTGCAGGCGATGCTCCGCCGGCACGGCTACGACGAGGCGATCATCTTCGGCCATGCGCTCGAAGGCAACCTGCACTTCGTGTTCACTCAGGATTTCGGCGATCAGGCCGAGATCGACCGCTACGCCCGTTTCATGGATGACGTCTGCGATCTGGTGGTGAAGAAATACGATGGCTCGCTCAAGGCCGAACACGGCACCGGCCGCAACATGGCGCCTTTCGTCGAGATGGAATGGGGCAAGGAGGCCGCCGACCTGATGCGCACGATCAAGCGCCTGTTCGACCCGGACAAGCTGCTCAACCCCGGCGTCATCCTCAACGACAACGCCGCTGCCCACCTCGAAAACCTGAAGCCGATGCCCGCCGCCGAGGACATCGTCGACCGCTGCATCGAATGCGGCTTCTGCGAACCGCTGT
>ERZ724526.1840-NODE-1840-length-10609-cov-9.465226_pt1 | contig 10609 bp, 9 predicted proteins | sample MGYA00376059_ERZ724526 | MGnify/ENA primary metagenome ERZ724526 (study PRJEB28724, sample SAMN07190883) | activated sludge metagenome | isolation source: activated sludge of sewage treatment plant in Hong Hong | place: Hong Kong | collected 2016-03-17 ... | reverse complement strand
GCTTTCCTGCTGCGCGGCCCGGTGCAGGTTGTCCTTGTTGATCACGACATCGGCGGCGCGATGATCATACATCTGGACCATCTTGCCTTCGTAGAGCGGCAACGCGCCGTCTTCCGGCTTTTTCAGAAACAGGTGCGAGTCGTTGGTCATGTCGAACATGCGCACATAACGCAGCGGCCAGGCGCGCTGTTCGCCGGATTCGCCGTGCCTGACCAGGACCGGATGACGGCGGTAGATGGCGAGCGTCAATTCGGCGTCGCGCTGGCTGCGAAAGACGGGAGCGGCGCCGGTGTTGGGATTGAGAAGCAGGAAATCGGCGCCGGAGAGGCGCAGGACCCGTTGCGGCTCGGCCAGTTCGGCGACGTCGTGCAGGTAGAAGGCGGAGCGGATTTCGTGAAAACGGCGGGTTTCGCTACCGAAAACCAGGGCGCAGAACTTGAAGCTGGCATGAACATCGGGAAAGAAGACCTTGCGGTTCTCGAAATCGTAGAGGGCGGCGAGGCGGCTGCCCCGGCCCTCGACCGCTTCGCTCAGCGTGCGGAAGAAGGGCGCGGCGCCTTTGTCGGCGGCGATGCCGGAGGGCGTGAGCAGGCCGACGATGCCGTTGACGCCTGCCAAGGCGGCGGCGCGTTCGACAAAAAGGCTGTAGAGGTTGGTGTCGCCGCCGGAGAGCAGCGGAAAATCACCGCATTCACGCAGCACGCGGGCGCCGGCTTCGGCGGATTCCTGGGCGGCTTGATAGTCTTGCCAGAGGCGTGTCTTGCGGCGCGCCTCATGTTCGATCAGCGCCTTGCGGTCGGCGGCGCGCGCTTGCAGGGCAATGGCCGGCTTGCGTTCGGCGAACCATTCGACTTGCTGGAGCTTGATGCGATCCCACGGGGGATTGCCGATCAGCGCGTCGAAGCCGCCCTGGCCGTTTTGCCAGACGGTGGCGAAGGCGGTCTGCCAGTGGAAAAAGCGCTCGCGGCGGGCCAGGGTGAAAATACGGGTCAAAACGGCGTTGACCGCAAGCGTCGTTTCGTCGGCGTCTTCGGGGGCGTCACCCTCGTCATCGCCGGCTTGGTTGCAGCGAAGCCACGCGCTTTCGGCAACCAGGCTCAGGTTGTAGCGGCCGGAGAACAGTTCGGCCAGCGCGGTTTTGAGCGATTCGTCCTTGAGATTGGCCTTGACATGGGGCCAGCCGGGAACGATCCAGCGCAGCGCGCGCCAGAAGTCGAGCAGGGCATGGATGGGACGCAGACAGCGTTGCGCTTCGTCGGCCAGACGCTTTGATTCATGCGCCTCGGCGATGCTGGTATCGGTCAGTTCGGCGACCGTTTCCAGGCTTTGCGCGGCCATGCCGAGGCGGGTCATTTCGCCTTCCTGGAACAGCGTGCCGAGCTTGGCCAGGCCGGCGCGAACCGTCGCGATGCTCTCGCCATGCAGGGAATCGCCGCATTGCAGGTGGTGATCGAGGAAGGAGAGCGGCGCACCGACCGTGAAGGTGTGCAGCCAGAGGCCAACCTTGGCCAGTTCGACCGCCATCGGGTTCTTGTCGACGCCGAAGACGACGCGCTTCAATATCATGCGCCGGATGATGTGGCGGTCATCGAGCTGACGGCGGTCGATCGCCCAGCCGTGTTCGTCGGCGGCCTTGAGGATGCGCCGGCGAATATCGGCGATGCGGCTGACGACGGGCGATGACCACGGGCGCCCTTGCTCTTCGAGGTGGGCGGCGAAGGCGCAGCCATTGACCGCGTTGGCCGTGCCTTGGGCGGCTTCGAGCGCGCGGTCGGCCAGCCAGTCGACCAGGGCCACGAGAAAGTGACCGCTGCCCATCGCCGGGTCGCAGATCTTGAGCGAGAGGAACCGGCTGGCCGGGTCGGCGGCGTCGAGGCGGTCCCATTCGTAGGGTTTGAGTTCGGCTTTTTTGCGGTACTTGTCGAGCAGGGTATCGAAAGCGGCTTGCCTTTCGCTCAACAGGCGGCCGACCGCTTCGTCGAGAATCAGGCGCACCAGCGCATCGTGCGTGTAGTAGCTGCCGCTGCCTTTACGGGCGAAGCTGGCCTTGTTCACCTTCAACTGGCCGTCTTCCTGTTCCAGACGATATTCGAGGAGGCGCTCATAGACGCCACCCAAATGGATGACCGACAGGTCGCGGTAGTTGATGTGCGCCTTGAGCAGGTCTTCGGTGCGCCGGGAAAGGGCGTCGATCACCGGCGCCAGCAGGGAATCCGGAACCTTGGCGCGGGCCAGGATGGCGGAGCGCCCGCGTTCGAAAAGGCCGCCGTTGTAGGCGGGCATGCCGAGCGTGTCGTCGCCTTCGGCGATCAGCGTGAACAGGTTGTCGAGCTGGCTCCAGTAATTGTGGATGCGCCTGGCCAGGGTCTTGCCCTTGTCGATCGCTTCGGCGATCTGCTCGCGCAGCCGGGTCAGGGAGTAATCGGCGTAGCGCGGGTCGTTGACCGGGAGCAGCCGCCGGTCTTCGGCATAGAACAGGAAGAGTAGGCGGTAGAGCAGGACCAGCGCGGCTTCGCGCAATTCTTCCAGATAGGCGGTGGTGTATTGGCCCTTGCGGTCCTTCCCGGCCTGCCGGTCGTCGGCGGCGATGGCCTCGCAGAGCGCCGGGAAAACTTCCTTGAAAACGCGTTGACCGAGGAGTTCGGAGACGGTTTCCTCGTAACGCCGGGCTTCGGCCAGGGCAATGGCATGGAAGGACCGGCGCTCGCTGTCCCAGGACTGCGGCAGGAAGGCGCTGCGCCCGAAAAGCACAAAAAAGAGCTTGAGGCCGTGCCGTGCCTCGAAATCGTCAAATTCGGCCGGGATGCCCCCGACACCGAGCAGCGCAGCGAGATTGATCTCGAAGAAATCTTCGGCGCGCGAGCGGGCATCCTGCCAGTAGAGCCGCCATGCCGCGCCGTTGGTCAGGATGCCCCACTTGACCGCGCGGTCGCTCATGACGTCGGCGCGCGACAGGTAGCGCAGCATTTGCGAGGAAGGCGCGCCGAAATCGAAGCGCTTGCGGGTCTTCGCGCCGGCGCTTTCTTCCCGCCGGTCGAGCGGGCGCAGCCAGCGCTTGGCTTCGAGCAGGGCGATGCCGTGGCTGGCGCGCTGGTCGTCGCTCAGGGCGAGGGCGCGTGTTTTGGCTTCCGGGCTGGGCAAGAGCAGAAAATCAGGAACGTCCTCGCGACCGGTTTCCGAGAGATTGACCTGGGAAATCCAAGCGTCGCTCCAGCCCAGCAAGTCGATGATGGGCTCGACCAGTTCGTCCTCGGTTTGGGCTTCGTTCAGCGTGCTGGCGGCTGAAAACCGGGAAAAATGAATGCGGAGTTCGGCGATGAAGGCGTCGAGTTCCGTCTCGGCCAGGGACTGCCAGGCGCCGGTTTCGGAAATGCCGCGGAGCAGGAAATCGGACGAGAAGAGCAAGCCTTGCATTGGCCTAGCCGGTAAATGGGTTCAACAAGCCGATCCCGCAACCGTCGAAATCGCGGAGGTTGCGCGTGACCAGGGTGAGGTTGTGGGCCTGGGCGGTGGCGGCGATGAGCATGTCGGGTTGACTACGCAAGATCCCTTTTCGCGAAAAATCACCGCGCATCCGGCCAGCACGTTCGGCAATTTCTCCAGTCACTGGGATAACCGTGTGGCGGTTCAGATAGTTCTCCAGCCAGGTGACAAGCTGAACTTCAGGGCGGCGGGCAATGCCGAACCAAAGTTCGTCGACGGTGATTGCGCTAAGGCGTTGATCTGTCATCTTGTCGGCCCAGACCAGCAGGCCCGGATTGGGGCGGCGGCGAGTGAGTTCGCTGACGATGTTGGTGTCGAGCAGGAAACTCATGCCCGACTCTCTGGGTACTCTTCCTCCAGCATCTCGACGAAGGCATTTGGGCGCCCAATGCTTGAGCGTGGCGGCAGTTCCAGGCCATCTTCGTAGCCTGCGTCGATCATCAATTGGCGCAACTCCGCGAAAGCCTCGCCCAGCGTCTCGGACTTCGCCTGAGCGGCTTTCCAGGCACCGAATGCTGCCATTTCATCGGCCGTAATGACGACCGCAACCGGTGTGTTGCGGTTGTAGATTATCTGCGGTTCGGTGCCCGCCTGTTTGACGACTTCCGAGAAGTGCTGCTTGGCTTGGGCAATGTTCCAGTTCATGGGGAACTCCAATTATGTCCATAATTAGTGCTCATTATAGACATTTCATATGCCTCGCAGGGTCAAATTACAGACTTGCCGTTGCGGGCGAATACGGGTTTGACAACCCTGGCCTTGAGCAGCTTGCCGCGGATATCGACTTCGACTTCATCGCCGATTTGCACGCCGGGCGGCAGGCGGGCGAGGGCGATGGATTGCTGCAGCGTTGGTGAGAAACTACCCGAAGTAATTTCTCCATTTCCCTGTTTTGTAATGACTGTCTGGTGTCCGCGCAGCACGCCTCTGTCTATCAGGATCAGCCCGAGGAACTGCTTCTGCTGGCCGGTTGCGGTCAACGCGGATTTTCCGACGAAATCGCGATCGTCTTTCATCGCGACCGTCCACGCGAGGCCGGCGTCGAGCGGCGAAACCGTCTCGTCCATGTCCTGGCCATAGAGGTTCATGCCGGCTTCGAGGCGCAGCGTGTCGCGGGCGCCGAGTCCGCAGGGGGCGACGCCGGCGTCCTCGAGTTTCTGCCAGATTACTTCAGCTTCCGCTGCCGGCATCATGATTTCAAAGCCATCTTCGCCCGTGTAACCGGTGCTGGCGATGAAGTATTGATCGACTTCGGCGGCGAAGAAGGGCTTCAGGCCTTCGGTCGGGGCCTTGACCTGCGGCAGCGCCTGCCAGACCTTGGCCTTGGCATTCGGGCCCTGCACGGCGATGATGGCGAGCGCATTGTCGCCATCGCGGCGCGGCGAGATGGTCACGTCCATCCGCCATTCGGCGGCCCTCGCCCGCATCCAGGCGAGGTCCTTGTCGGCGGTGCCGGCGTTGACGACGATGCGGAAGCGGGTATCGCTCAGGAAGTAAATGATCAGATCGTCGATGACGCCGCCGGCCTCGTTGAGCATGGCCGCGTACAGCGCCTTGCCGGGGGTGGTCAGCTTGGCGACGTCGTTGGCGACGAGGCGCGAAAGGAAGGGGCGGCAATCGGCGCCGGCGAGGTCGACCGGGCACATGTGCGAGACGTCGAACATGCCGCAGTCGTTGCGCACGGCGTGGTGTTCCTCGATCTGCGAGCCGTAGTTGACCGGCATGTCCCAGCCGCCGAAATCGACCATCCGGGCGCCGCGTGTGCGATGGGCATGGTTCAGAACCGTTTTCTTCAGCATATCAATCCTTTATGAACGTTTGTTAACGCCACTTCTAGAAACGGAAAAGGGGTGAAACGCAAGAATCACATCTTGCGTTTCACCCCTCTGTCCTCGATACCTGAGAGATTTGCCCCATCGGTGGATGCCGGCCGCGTCCCGAAGGAGGTGCCCTCGGTGTGCCACGGTCGCCATCGCTCTCCAGAGTTTCGGGTTTGACCCCGGTTCCGCGGTTCCTTTTGCCTGAGCGTTTTCGGGTGGAATTGCGCCTTCGGCGGCAGAGCGAATCTGCACTCTCCCACGGAATGGGGGGCACTATATCCGGATGCCCGGTGCGAGGCAACCTCGAACCGCGCAGGCGCATCCGGGCAACGGCCGGCTTCATGTTAAACTTGCCAATTGTCTTTTTTCCTGTTGCCCGTGACCCCAGCCAACTTCGACTTCCATTGCCATTCTGCCGTTTCCGACGGGCTGCTGCCGCCGCAGGAGGTGGCGCGGCGGGCGGCGGGGAATGGCGTCGACCTCTGGGCGCTCACCGATCACGACGATCTCGGTGGTCTGCTCGCCGCCGGGGAGGCCGCCGCCGAGGCCGGGATGGGTTTTGTTCCGGGCGTCGAGATCTCGATCGAGTGGCGAGGCGCGCCGATTCATGTCATCGGCCTCGGCTTCGATGCGGCGGACCGTGGCTTGTCCGGCGGGCTCGATGAACTGCGCAGCGGCCGCATCGAGCGCGCCCGGCGGATGGGCGCTGCGCTGGCCGCCATCGGCATTGCCGACGCTTACGAAGGCGCGCTGTGTTTCGTGACCAATCCGAGCCTGGTGACGCGCGCGCATTTTGCGCGCTACCTGGTGTCGATCGGCATCGCCCGCGACATGCCGGGGGTCTTCCAGCATTACCTGACTCCGGGCAAGCCAGGTTATGTCGATCATCGCTGGGCGACGCTACAGGAGGCGACCGGGTGGATCACCGGCGCCGGCGGCGTGGCGGTGGTGGCGCATCCCGGGCGCTACCGGATGTCCGGCGACGAGATGCGCCGCTTCCTCGACGAATTCAGGGACCTCGGCGGGCAGGGCCTCGAGGTCACCTGTGGCAGCCATTCGCCCGACCAGGTGATGCATTTCGCCAGGCTGGCCCGACACTATGCCTTTCACGCCTCGCGCGGTTCGGATTTTCATGGGCCGCAGGAGAGTTATGTCGATCTCGGCAGGTTGCCGCAGCTGCCGGAAGACCTCAAGCCGGTGTGGCGTCTGCTGGCCTGAGCCATGGCCCGCATCGTCAATATCCATCCGGATTCCCCGCAACACCGCCTGCTGGCGCAGGCGGCGGAATTCATCCGCGATGGCGGCATCGTCGCGCTGCCGACCGATTCCTGCTACGCCCTGGGCTGTCACCTCGGCGACAAGGAAGCGATGGACCGCATCCGCATGATTCGCCAGATCGACGAGCGCCACCACCTGACGCTGATGGTGCGCGATCTCTCGGAAATCGCCCATTTCGCCCGCGTCGACAATGCCCAGTACCGCCTGCTCAGGGCGACGACGCCGGGCTGCTATACCTTCATTCTTGAGGGCACCAAGGAACTGCCGCGCCGCGTCATGCACCCCAGGCGCAAGACCATCGGGCTGCGGGTTCCCGATCATCCGGTCGCGCAGGCCATGCTCCAGGAGTTGAATGAACCGCTGCTGACGACGACCCTGCAGTTGCCGCGCGACGAGGCGCCGCTGACCGAGGGCTGGGAGATTCAGGATCGCCTCGACGACCAGATCGAACTGATTCTCGACGCCGGCCATTGCGGCACCGAGCCGACCACCGTCATCGACCTCACCGGCAGGGCGCCCGAACTGATCCGCGCCGGCCGCGGTCCGCTCGCGCCGTTCGGGCTGGACTGACCGGCATGCTCGAAAGCGTGATCCAGACCATCGCCATCTCGGCGCTGCCGGTGATCTTCGCGATCACCCTGCACGAGGCGGCGCACGGTTACGCCGCGCGCCACTTCGGCGATCCGACCGCCTGGCAGATGGGGCGCATCAGCCTCAATCCGCTGCGCCATATCGACCCGGTTGGCACCATCCTCATTCCGGCCGCGATCCTGCTCTTTTCCGGCGGCGCCTTCCTGTTCGGCTACGCCAAGCCGGTGCCGGTGGATTTCAGCCGGCTGCGCAACCCGAAGCAGGACATGTTCTGGGTCGCCGCCGCCGGGCCGGGCGCCAACCTGTTCATGGCCTTCTGCTGGGCTTTCATGCTCAAGCTGGCCTGGCTGCTGCCGGGCAACGTGTTCACGCTGCCGCTCTCGGAAATGAGCAAGGTCGGGATCATCGTCAATTGCGTGCTGATGGTCCTCAACCTGCTGCCGCTGCCGCCGCTCGATGGCGGAAGGATAGCCGTCAGCCTGTTGCCGCACGGACTGGCCTGGCGATTCGCGAAGATCGAGCGCTGGGGCTTCCCGATTTTGCTGGTGCTCCTGTTCACCGGTATCCTCGGCGCGGTCATGAATCCGCTGGTAACCCTGGTGGCGCGGACGATCGAATCCATTTTCGGGCTTTACTGAGCAACCATGTACGCAGAACGTGTCCTTTCCGGCATGCGCCCCACCGGGTCGCTGCATCTCGGCCATTACCACGGGGTCCTCAAGAACTGGGTCCGGCTCCAGCACGAGTATCCCTGCCTGTTCTTCGTTGCCGACTGGCATGCGCTGACGACGCATTACGACGATCCGCAGGGCATCGAGCAGGCGACCTGGGAGATGGTCATCGACTGGCTGGCCGCCGGGGTCGACCCCAGCCAGGCGACCCTGTTCATCCAGTCGAAGGTGCCGGAGCATGCCGAACTGCACCTGCTGCTGTCGATGATGACGCCGCTCGGCTGGCTGGAACGGGTGCCGACCTACAAGGACCAGCAGGAAAAGCTGGAAAACAAGGATCTGTCCACCTACGGTTTCCTCGGCTACCCGCTGCTGCAGGCCGCCGACATCCTGATCTACCGCGCCGACAAGGTACCGGTGGGCGAGGACCAGGTGCCGCACATCGAGTTTTCCCGCGAAATCGCCCGCCGCTTCAACCATCTCTATGGGCGTGAGCCCGGCTTTGCGGACAAGGCGCGCGAGGCGGTCAGGAAGCTGGGCGGCAAGAAGGCCCGGTTGTACGAGGAACTGCGGGTGCGCTTCCAGCAGGAGGGCGACCGCGACGCCATCGAGCAGGCCCGGGCCATCCTCGATGAAGTCCAGCACCTGTCGCTGGGCGACCGCGAGCGTCTGTTCGGCTTTCTGGAAGGCACCGGCAAGATGATTCTCGCCGAGCCTGGGGCGCTGCTGACCGAGGCTTCCAGAATGCCGGGTCTGGACGGGCAGAAGATGTCCAAGTCCTACGGCAACACGATCACGCTGCGTGAATCCGCGGACTCGGTGACGAAGAAGGTGCGCAGCATGCCGACCGATCCCGCCCGCGTGCGCCGCAGCGACCCCGGCGAGCCGGCCAGATGTCCGGTCTGGCAACTGCACCAGGTCTATTCCACTGCGGAGTGCAAGGAATGGGTGCAGCAGGGGTGCCGCAGCGCCGGTATCGGCTGCATCGACTGCAAGCAACCGGTGATCGACGCCATCCTGCGCGAGCAGGCGCCGATGCGCGAGCGGGCGCAGGTCTATCTGGATGATCCGACGCTGGTCCGCAACATCATCGCCGACGGCTGCGAGAAGGCGCGCGAACTCGCCCGCGAGACGATGCGCGACGTGCGCGAGTCGATGGGCCTGGAGTATCACTGATGGGCAGGGAAGCGCCGAGCCGTGGCTGCCGACCCGGCGAGCCACGCGGGGATCGGACCGGCGTTCCGGCCCGCTGAACATGGACGTTGCGGTCGACCTTCCCCAGGACGCGATTTTCGAGCCGGTGGCCCGCGTCTACGGCGAGCCGCTCGACCAGTTGCCGCAGGATCTCTACATCCCGCCGGACGCGCTGGCGATCATGCTCGACGCCTTCGAAGGCCCGCTCGACCTGCTGCTCTACCTGATCCGCAAGGCCAACGTCGATATCCTCGACATCCCGATGGCGCCGCTGACCCGGCAGTATCTCGACTATATCGAGAGCATGCGGGCGAGCAACCTCGAACTGGCCGCCGATTACCTCGTGATGGCGGCGATGCTGATCGAGATCAAGTCGCGCATGCTGCTGCCGCGCCCGAAGGCGGGCGCCGGCGACGAGGCCGAGGACCCGCGCGCCGAACTGGTGCGCCGCCTGATGGAATACGAGCAGATGAAGCTGGCCGGGCTCAAGCTCAATGAACTGCCGCAGGCCGAGCGCGAGTTCTTCTGGGTCGAGACGCTGGTCGAGAAGTCGCTGTACGTGCGCTTGCCGGAGGTGTCGCTCGCCGATCTCCGGGAGGCCTGGATGGCCGTCGTGCGCCAGGCCGGTTTGAAAAAGCATCACAGGATCGGCCGCGAGGAACTGTCCGTGCGCGAGCACATGGGGATCATCCTCCGGGTCTTGCGCGAGCGCGGCGGTTTCGTGCAGTTCGAAACGATGTTCGATCGGAGCATGGGGGTGCCCGGGCTGGTTGTGCATTTCCTGGCGATGCTTGAGCTGGCCCGCGAAAAGCTGGTCGAATTTACCCAATCCGAGGCTTTTCAGCCGATATACCTGAGAGTGCATCAAGGTGGAAGCGAGTCTGGTCAAGAAGGTGCTTGAAGCGGCATTGCTCGCTGCCCGCGAGCCGATGACGCCGCTCGAACTGCGCAAGATGTTCGACGAGGAACTGGCGCCCGACCTCGTGCGCAAGCTGCTCGACGAACTGCGCGAGGAATGGGCCGAGCGTCCGGTCGAGCTGATCCAGCTTGCCTCGGGCTGGCGTTTCCGGACGCGGGCCGAATTCCTCCCGTACCTCGAGCGCCTGAACCCGGAAAAGCCGCCGAAATACTCGCGGGCGATGCTGGAAACGCTGGCCATCATCGCCTACCGGCAGCCGGTGACGCGCGGCGACATCGAGGAAATCCGCGGCGTCGCCGTCAATGCGAATGTCGTCAAGACGCTCGAGGAGCGCGGCTGGATCGATGTCGTCGGTCATCGCGACACGCCCGGCCGGCCGGCGCTGTTCGCGACGACGAAGAAGTTTCTCGACGATCTCGGGCTACGCAGCGTCAGCGAGCTGCCACCGCTCGAACAGATCAGTCAGACACTGGAACCGGATCATGAAAACTAGACGCACACCGCTCCGTCAATCGCCGAAAAAGAGCGAGGGCGGCTTTGAAAAACGGCCTGAAAAAGGCGTCGACCGCAACAGCGAGGCGCCGCGCGCTCGCGGCCGGCGCCACCGGAACCGTGACGCTCCGCGTCGCTCTGCAAGGGGCAACCAATCTGGC
>ERZ724526.1836-NODE-1836-length-10631-cov-4.366207_pt1 | contig 10631 bp, 9 predicted proteins | sample MGYA00376059_ERZ724526 | MGnify/ENA primary metagenome ERZ724526 (study PRJEB28724, sample SAMN07190883) | activated sludge metagenome | isolation source: activated sludge of sewage treatment plant in Hong Hong | place: Hong Kong | collected 2016-03-17 ... | reverse complement strand
TATTCCTTACTGCTGCCTCCCGTAGGAGTCGGGCCCGTGTCTCAGTGCCCGTGTGACTGGTCGTGCTCTCACACCAGTTACTGATCGCAGGCTTGGTGGGCCTTTACCCCGCCAACTACCTAATCAGCCGCACAGCCATCTTCGAGTGATAAATCTTTAATAATAAAGTGATGCCACTTCATTATACTATGGGGTATTAATCCAAATTTCTCTGGGCTATTCCCCGCTCAAAGGAAGGTTCTGTACGTGTTCCGCACCCGTTTGCCGGTCGCCAGCATCTGTATTGCTACAAACCTGCTGCCCCACGACTTGCATGTATTAAGCCTGCCGCTAGCGTTCATCCTGAGCCAGGATCAAACTCTCCATTGTAAATGATGTTTGATACTGACATTTAAAATTCTCAAGAGAAAATTAACGTGTCAAATCTAAATTGTGTTTAGCTTGACTTACCTTTTGTTTTTCCCGATGGCTTATCGGGAAAAGTGCTATTGTTTCCTAACTTTCAAAGATCTTTCCGGCTTTTACCAGACCCCGTTTTTGAACGGGAGTGCAAAGGTAAGGGCCTTATACTTTCTACCAAATTTTTTTGACTTTATTTTTAAAAAAATTTCGTCGTTTGGCTATGAAAATCAATTTGTTTGATAAAGAACTGCTGCTCCTTTTTTGAAGCGGACGGCAAAGGTAAGGGTATTCCTTTTACTGGCAAACTTTTATACTCCAATTTGTCCACATTTACCCTTTTTAATGTGAATCAAATATCAACCTTGATTGTTTTTAGTCAGGAAATGAGTCATTGAACTTGAGACAGAATAGTGTGTAAATGTCTGATATTTAGCAAATTAATTCAATCTCATTTGCCAAAATAATTAACATCAAAACCGACCCTTTCCAAAAACAATCCCTTTGAAGGAACTGAAAAAAAAGCTTTTGTATTATCTCTCGCTTCTAAAATACTGCTAAACTGTTGCATACTTATAATACCTCGTCCTACTTTTAATTGCGTAGCCACCATCGCTTTTACCATACCTCTTAAAAAACGATTGGATTTTACATAGTAAACCAACTTATCATCATCTATCGCCCATTTACTCTCTATGATATTACAAATGAAAGTTTTCACCTGTGTATTTCGCTTTGAAAAGGAAGTAAAATCATTTACACTTTGCAATAGCAATGCAGCCTGTTGCAATAGTTCAATATTTAATGTGTATGGATAATAATATGCGCTCTCTTCCAAAAATGGATTCTTACGCTGGTAAATATAATACCGGTATTCTCTGCTGATTGCATCAAATCTGCAATGAGCATCATCATTCATTAATGTGATACTTTTAATGGCTATGTCGCCCGGTAAAATGGCATTAAGCTTATATACCAATTGTTTTTCAGATTTAATCCCTTTCCATCGTTCTACCGACGACACCGTATCAAAATGAAAATAGTTTTGTAAAGCATGTACACCTGCATCAGTGCGTGAGGAGCCTGTCAATTCAAAATCAATTCCTGATATTACTTTTAATGCTTTTGTTGTTTCTGCTTGTATCGTATTTGCATTATGCTGTACCTGAAACCCACTGTATGCTGTTCCTTTGTATGCGAGTTCAATAAAATAACGGTACATAAAAAATTAATTGCGAAGCATAGCTTTAAATCGATTTAAATAATATTCATCTTTAATCTCCGATTGTAAAGTTTTAAAATTCTCCACATCAACTACATGCGTATATGCCTGATCAAAGAATCTGTATTTTCCTTCGTCATCCAAAAACAAGAAACTCAGGTTTTTTATTTGCACTGTGGTAAAACAACTTTTCTTGAAATAATCAGATGCTACATTGATCATTTGTGGATTACCATCCGCAGCTGCCATTTGCTTTCTCAAACTAAAAAAATCCTGATCGGTAGCAACAGCTACACATTTATTAATGCCTTTAGTTTCAGGGGCAGTAATTACCGTTTCAGCCGCAACAATCATTTGTGCTTCTTTTATTTTTTCAGATTCATTTTTTTGAAGCGTATCAGATTTCAATTCAATAAATTTTTTATCCTCCTGTTGATTTGAAGGTGTGTTGCTTTGGAATACCTTCGGTGCGTTTGGTATTAATAGTTTGATGGTATCTGTATTTCCATTTGAATATTGGTCCAGATATACTAAACCAAATCCCTGTGTTGTAGAACTTTCCGACTTTCGAACAATCACTGTTTTTTTATAACCTCCGGCATCGTTTGATTCAACTTTATTAACCACCGGCAAAACAGGCTTGGTTTTTTCATCTGTCTTCGCAAGGGTATCGGATATAATGACTTCATTTTGTTGATGAGCCGGGTTTGCAACTATCTCCTTTTTCTCAGCCGGCTGCACCACTTTATTTTCCAATACTGTTTCATTCTTTACTAAAGGTATTTCTGCTTCATTTTTCTTTTCTGCCACAGGATTAGCCGGCTTTTCTTTAAGTGTTGGATCATTTGATGCTTTTGAAAGTATGTCTGAAAAACTTTTAGAATTATTACTGACGTTTGATGAAGAAACTTCCGTATTCACTTTACTATTTACCGGCTTCAATAATTCCAGCGTCTGCTGATCAAAAAGACCAAGTCCCTTTTCTCCCATGTTTTTAATTAAGTACCCTCGATCCTTTTGATTTAACTTTATCTCAAAATTATAGGTAAAGGCCTGATCAGTTTGAGAACCTATTCCAAGTTGATATGTACTGTCTGCCAGTTTGGGAATAATCAGATATCCGTATGAAGAGGAATTAATCTTAGCATTATTCAACTTTACAAAAAATGGTTGTTTTGTTTCTGATTGCAAATAAATAAAATATTGACGTTGAGCATGCATGTTGAAAAAACAAAGAGTCAACATCATTATAAAACAAATTTTCTTCATACTCATTTTTTGCATTTATAGAATAAAATCTTCACCCGTGCCTGATCCTCGCTTTCCCTTATTGTTTTAAAATACTAAAAAATTACTAAGCACTACTCTTACTATGCTACACCCGTTTTTAGTACCTATACAAAAATACTTTAATCTCATTAATAATTAAGCCAAAATGGGCTTGTTAAATTTTTTGCCATTCATCCTTATACTTTCTCAGCGAAAGCCTGTGACGATTAATTTTGCCCTTCTAAAATTTATAAAATGAAATTTATCCCCCTTGTAGCTTTCATGTTCTTTATTTCCATTTCGGCTACTGCACAACACATGCCACAAAAAGATACTTCCTGGAAAAAGGAATACAGAGCCACAGCTACCCGAATAAACGATTTGGTGCATACTAAACTCGATGTAAAATTTGACTTCAACCAATCTTATCTAATTGGAAAAGCATGGGTCACGCTAAAACCTCATTTTTACAACACCGACTCGCTTTTGCTGGATGCCAAAGGAATGGATCTGCATAAAGTAGCAGTCGTAAAAGGCGCTAGTATTAAAGATTTGAAATACTCATACGATGGCTGGCAAATTAATATCAAACTAGACAAGGAATACAAAGGCGGAGAGGCTTATACCATTTTTGTGGACTACACTTCAAAACCAAATGAAGTAAAAGTAAAAGGAAGCGCTGCCATTAATGATGCAAAAGGGCTGTACTTCATCAATCCAAAAGGAGAAGATAAAACCAAACCCACACAGATATGGACACAGGGAGAAACGGAGGCAAACTCTGTTTGGTTCCCCACCATTGATAAACCCAATCAAAAAACAACTGAAGAAATTTTAATGACCGTACCCGCAAAGTATATTACGCTTTCAAATGGTAAACTGGTAAGTCAGAAAAAAAATGCAGACGGAACTCGCACCGATTATTGGAAAATGGATTTACCACATGCCCCCTATTTGTTTTTTATGGGTGTAGGCGATTTTGCTAAAGTAACTGATAAGTGGAAAGGCAAAGAAGTAAGTTATTATGTAGATAAAGAATATGCCCCTGTAGCCAGAAAGATTTTTGGACTCACTCCTGAAATGATTTCTTATTTCTCAAAAATTACCGGAGTTGAATACCCCTGGGTAAAGTATTCGCAAATGACCGCACACGATTATGTAAGCGGTGCAATGGAAAACACGACTGCCACCTTACACTCCGATGCGGCACAGCAGGATGCCCGCGAATTGGTTGATGGCAATGCATGGGAATCAACTATTGCGCATGAATTATTTCATCAATGGTTTGGCGATTATGTAACTACCGAAAGCTGGAGTAATATAACCGTAAATGAATCGTTTGCCAACTATAGCGAAACATTATGGAATGAATATAAATATGGTAAAGATGCAGGTGACGAACAAAATTATACAGACATGCAGGGTTATCTTTTCAGCAATAGCAACAAAAAAGATCTTGTACGATTTTATTACAGCGATAAAGAAGATGTATTTGATGCGGTGAGCTACAATAAAGGCGGCAGAATCTTACACATGCTCCGCAACTATGTTGGCGATGCTGCATTTTTCAAGGCTTTAAATTTATACTTAACTACCAACAAGTTTAAGTCGGCCGAAGCTCAGCAATTACGTCTTGCCTTTGAAGAAGTAACCGGAAGAGATTTAAACTGGTTCTGGAATCAATGGTACTATGGAAGCGGGCAACCTGCATTGGATATTAAATATGGTTACGATGCAGCTACTAAAAATGCAAGTGTAATTGTAACCCAAACGCAAGCGGGTGATAAGATATTTAAACTGCCTGTAGCTATTGATGAATATGAAGGCGGACAAAAAACAAGGCACCAGGTGTGGGTAGAAAATAAATCGGATACTTTTTATTTTAAAAGCGAAGAAAAACCCGATTTGATAAATTTTGACGGCGACAAAGTATTGCTTTGTACAAAGAAAGAAAATAAAACTCTGGATGAATATATAAATCAATATAAATATGCCGGCAACTATTTGGACAGAAGAGAAGCTATTGACTTTGCCGCAAAAAATCAAACTGACGAAAAAGCCATCGGACTATTAAATGCAGCGCTGAAAGACAAATATTTTAAACTTCGTCAATATGTTATTCAAAAAATTGATTTAAAGAAAAAAGATGTCGCCGCATTAGTTGAACCTTCTTTAGCCGATATTGCTAAAAAGGATGAAAAAACAGTTGTAAGAGCTGACGCCATTGCAAAATTGTCAACTTATAAAAACGAAAATTATATCCCTCTCTTTAAAGCTGCTGTTTCCGATTCCTCTTACTCCGTTTCCGGCAATGCCCTTTCTGCATTGTTTGAACTGGATAGTGCAGGCGCAGTAAGTGAAGCGAAAAAATTATCTGCCTTACCGGCAAAAGGAAGTCTTTCAGATGCTATTACTGACATCATGATAGCTTCCGGTGATGAATCTTATGCCGAAGTCATTTTTTCTGAATTTGAAAAACTAGGATTGACACAGAAGAAATTTGGTTTAATGCAATCTATTGGAAGTTTTGTTGGTAAATCCAAAAACTTACAATTGGTAAAAAAAGGAATTGATGCTATTGTAAAATTCAGAGATGCAATTCCTGAAGCCTTTAAAGTACAAACCGATCCTTTCATCAATGGTATGTTGTTGAAAGGTTTGGCAACTCAAAAAAAGGAAGCCGGACTTATTGAACAGGCTGATTATATTTTATCTCAGTTGCCTGAAGCTGATAAAAAAGGTTTCTGATAAATCTAATCAATAGACAAAAAAAACAGCCTTTTTAACAGGCTGTTTTTTTTATGCTTTGGAATTCAAATATTTTTTTGTGTTACCAACCTCCACTGGCTCCGCCACCGCCACCGCTGCCGCCACCAAAACCGCCAAAGCCACCGCCTCCACCGCCTGACCAGCCACCGCCACCACCCGACCAGCCACCACCCGACCAACCACCGCCTCTCCAACCGCCAAAACCACCACGGGAAACATAAGTGCCACCTGCACCGGGAAAAATTCCTCCCAAAATAATTATAATGATGAGTATCAGTATAATCGCTCCAATAAGACCTGAGTAGTCTTTATTTCTGTTCTTATACCCTTTTGGAGCTTTATACTCACCTGCAGCCGCTTTGATGATTTCATTGGTTCCATCATCAATCCCTTGATAAAAATTACCTTCTTTAAAACGAGGTGTAATAAAATTATCAATAATACTTTTTGCAGTAATATCGGGTATGGCCCCTTCAAGGCCATAGCCGGTTTCTATTCTTACCCGCCGGTCATCTTTGGCTACCAACAACACTACGCCATTATTGTTTCCTTTATTTCCCACGCCCCATCTGCGCAGTATTTGCAGCGCCACTTCTTCTACAGAATAATTGCCGGTTGATGAAATGATAACAACTGCAATTTGATTGGAACTGGTATCATCATAAGCTACCAATTTATTTTCCAGTGCATTTATTTCATCCTGCGATAAAGTATTTGTAAAGTCATTTACCAGCCGGGGAATAACAGGCTTGGGCGGCACTACTGTATCAATTTGCGATTGTGCAGCGAAAGCCCAGAAAATAAAGAATATGGAAAAAAGTTTTTTCATTGAATTACCTGCCAAGCACGATTTCATCGGGGAGTTCATTTTTATCAACCTCCCGGTTGTATGGAAAATTTTTGTGCAATGTTTCGCCCAGTTGAATAATACAGTTTATAATTCCTTCAGAAAATTTAGCAACACTGAACTTGTCCATTATTTCATTTACAGCATCATTCCAATATGCTTCACCGGCGGCCTTAAAAATTCCCTCATCGCCAAAAATGGCCAGTTTTTTATCTGTTGTAGCTACATAAATAAGCACCCCGTTGCGATGCTCAGTTTTTTGCATTTTCAGTTTGTAAAAAATGCCGGCAGCACGGGTAAGTGGATCCGTCTTTATGCATTTTGACTCAATGTATAATCTGATTTCGCCACTGGTTTTTTTCTCCGCATGGCGAATAGCCTTGACAAAGGCATGGTGCTCTTCATCAGTAAAGAATTTATTTTTCTTTCTGAACAGATTAAACATCAGTCTGAAATTATGTTACTTAATATTAAACTGGATGTCCGGGTTCTTTTCGGATCCGGGATCTGATTTGTAAAATGCTTTTTCAGAAAATCCAAATATCCCTGCAATCATATTGTTTGGGAAGCGCTTTACATTCAAATTATAGGATTCTACAACCTTATTAAAATCCTGACGGGCTACATTGATTCTGTTTTCGGTGCCCTCAATTTGTGCCTGAAAATCCTGAAACGCTTTAGTTGATTTAATATCAGGATAGTTTTCTACATAACCCATCAGATTTGAGAAAGCACCTCTCATTTGCCCCTGAGCCTGCTGAAATTTATCCATGCTTGCCTGATCGTCCACATTAACAGTAACCTGACCCAACTTGGCTCTGGCTTCTATCACATCCTTAAGCAAAGATTTTTCAAAATTGGCTGAGGCCTCAACTGTTTTAACAACGCTGCTGTATAAATCAGTTCTACGCTGGTAATTGGTTTCAACATTGCTCCAAGCTTTCTTTACTGACTGTGAGCCGGTCACTAACTTATTGTAACCATTGCAACCCCATACAAAAAAGATGAGTACGACTGCACCAACAATTAATAAAGTAAGATTACGGGTTCCTTTCATTTTTTCAAGTTTTGATGAAGTAATAAAATTAAGAATTAGTAAGCTGAAAGAATTTGTTTTTTCGGTGAATAGAAAAAAGAAAACGGCAAATCAATTCGAGAACAAAAAATCTATCCTTTCATATATCGAATGTCAACCATTTAAAATAGCTTATTCCACTTTGCGAATGCAAACGAAATGATATTCGTCAACTTTCTGTACATTATAAAATGCACCGGTGTACCAGTATTTTGATACTGCCTGTGTGGCATTGGCTTCTGTTGATGTCCAGATAGTTCCTCTTTCTTCTACATTAAATTTATCTTTAAACGCATAAATCGCATCCGACTCGTCTTTTGAAGGCAGGTACCAATCTTCTTTGCCTCCGGCTTTTGATTCTTTACAAAGTTTTGCAGCATAGGGTTTTCCTTCAAAGCCGGAATTATTGCCTACAAAAGCTACAATAGCCGCAGTATTTGTAGCACCATTAGATTCACTTTTGGCTGCATTTGCAGCTACTTCTTCATTATAACCACCCCATGTAATTTTTCCCTTAGCGGTCATATCCAATACTTCATATTTTTTACCATTGTGTTCAATTGGAATAATTTTTTGAGCATCAAGAGCTATTACAGCCGTGGTAAACACTACGATAGACGCAAATAATTTTTTCATAATTAAAGGTTTGGAAATAAAATTAATAAAAAAATCAAGACTGTACAGCAGCAATACCGGGCAAAGTTTTTCCTTCAAAATACTCCAGCATAGCACCGCCTCCGGTGGATACATAGCTTACTTTATCGGCAAAGCCAAATTGGTTTACAGCCGCAACAGAATCGCCACCACCTACCAATGAAAAAGAACCTTGCTGTGTAGCTGCAGCTACAGCTGTTGCTATCATTTTGGTGCCGTTTTGAAATGCTGGCATTTCAAAAACACCCATTGGGCCATTCCATAAAATGGTTTTTGAGTTTTTAATTACTTCCGCAAACTGCGCTTCAGCATCTTTTCCGATATCTAAACCCATCCAACCTGCTGGAATATGATTGCTTGGCGTTGTTGCTGTTTGAGCATCAGCAGCAAATTTGTCGGCAACAATAGAATCTACTGGTAAATGAATATTTACATTTTTAGCAGCAGCTTTTTCCAATATTTCTAATGCAGTATCTATTCGGTCGGTTTCGCATAATGAATTTCCGATTTCTCCGCCTTTTGCTTTTATAAAAGTATATGCCATGCCCCCACCTATGATAATATCGGTTGCCTGCTCAAGAAGATTTTCAATGATTAATATTTTATCGCTCACTTTGGCACCACCTATAATGGCAGTAAAGGGTTTTTCTGATTGATGCAATACTTTCTCTGCACTTGCCACTTCGCCCTCCATCAACAAGCCAAACATTCTTTTTTCTGCAGGGAAAAATTTTGCAATTATGGCAGTAGAAGCATGAGCCCGGTGTGCAGTACCAAAAGCATCATTTACCCACACATCGCCCAGTTTGGAAAGCTTTTCTGCAAACTTTTCATCACCTTGTTCTTCCTCTTTATAAAAGCGAAGATTTTCTAAAAGCAACACTTCGCCTTTTCGCAACATACTTTCGGTAAGAAATGCCTGCTCACCGATACAGTCATTTGCAAAAAAAACTTTTGTTCCGCCCAACAACTCGCTCAAATGCGGAACCAAGTGTTTAAGAGAATATTTTTCGGATGGTCCGTCTTTGGGCCTCCCCAAATGACTCATCAGAATTACTTTGCCTCCATCGGCAATAATTTTTTTGATGGTGGGTACAGCAGCCCTCATTCGGGTATCATCAGTAATTTCAAATTTTTCATTCAGCGGAACGTTAAAGTCAACCCTTATCAATGCTCTTTGATTGCTGAAATTATAAGCTGAAAATTTTGACATAAATAATTTTTAGTTTCAAATGTTTTAAACAAAAATGCCCCGTATTGCAAGTATGCAGTTGCGGGGCAAAATTATTATTTCAGGATTATTATTTGCTGATAAGTTTAGCGAAATAATGGACGGTACGCACTAATTGGCTTACATAGCTCATCTCATTATCGTACCAGCTAACGGTTTTTACCAATTGCTTATCTCCCATAGTTTGCACCTTGGTTTGTGTAGCATCAAACAATGAACCGTAATGAATACCAATAATATCACTGCTCACAATTTCATCCTCGGTATAGCCAAAACTTTCGTTGCTGGCGGCTTTCATGGCTGCATTGATTTCTTCAACGGTTACGGTTTTATTTAAAATAGAATATAATTCTGTCAAACTTCCGGTAATGGTAGGTACACGTTGTGCGCCGCCATCTAATTTACCTTTGAGATTAGGCAATACCAATCCGATTGCTTTTGCAGCACCGGTACTATTGGGAACAATATTTGCAGCAGCGGCTCTTGCTCTGCGCAAATCTCCTTTAGGGTGCGGAGCATCTAATGTATTTTGATCATTGGTATAAGCATGAATGGTGCTCATTAACCCGGTTACAATGCCGTATTTTTCATCTAACACTTGTGCCATAGGAGCCAGACAGTTGGTAGTGCAAGAAGCACAGGAAATAATAGTTTCAGTGCCATCCAGCAATTGATGATTTACATTGAATACAATGGTTTTCAAATCTCCCGTTGCCGGTGCCGAAATGACTACTCTTTTGGCTCCCGCAGTAATATGTGCTGCAGCTTTATCCTTATCTGTAAAGAATCCGGTACATTCCAGTACTACATCTACATCATGTGCTTTCCAGGGTATATCGGCCGGATTTTTTTGTGCATATACTTTTATATCATCACCATTTACCACTACAGAGTTTTCTGTAGCTTTTACTTCTGCATCAAAGCGACCTTGTGCACTATCGTACTTCAACAAGTGGGCTAAAACTTTGGGACTGGTAAGGTCATTGACAGCCACTACATCAATTCCTTCCATTTTATAAATCTGGCGATAAACCAGGCGGCCAATGCGGCCAAAACCATTGATGGCAACTTTTACAGTACTCATTTTAGACAGGTATTTAACGTTTAAAATAATTTGAGAGTGCAAAGGTAATGAAAGTGTGGCGGGTAATAGGGAGTTGATTTT
>ERZ724526.1834-NODE-1834-length-10636-cov-7.504206_pt1 | contig 10636 bp, 9 predicted proteins | sample MGYA00376059_ERZ724526 | MGnify/ENA primary metagenome ERZ724526 (study PRJEB28724, sample SAMN07190883) | activated sludge metagenome | isolation source: activated sludge of sewage treatment plant in Hong Hong | place: Hong Kong | collected 2016-03-17 ... | reverse complement strand
CGAATATGGTGTTTCTGACGTTCGGTTTGTATCTGCTCATGAAGGTGCGCTACTGAAAGGACGTTGAACGACTCCGCCAGCGTCGTTCTCGATTCATACAGGCCATCAATGTAACCGGCTGGGACGCCTGCGGTTCTTCACATGCTGAAGACTTGCTGGCGCCAATTTGAGCCTCCTGTGCGGTGGTTCCACCACGATACCTACGGAGATCTCGAGCGGGTGCCTGCGTACAGCATTGACTGTGACGCCCCCGTGCGGTAAGTAGACAGGCCGCACACCTCACCATCCTGCGGCCATGAAAGGGTTTTATGTCGACGAGGGTCGTCATTACAGGGCTGGGAGTCGTCTCCCCCATCGGCATCGGCGTGCCGCAATTCTGGAAAGCGGCACTGGAAGGCCGATCGGGGATTTCCGCCATTCCCTCCTTCGATCCCTTTCCCCTTGAAGGCTATCGGTCGCGCATCGCGGGGCGCATCGTCGACTTCTCCCCGGACCAGTATCTCCCTGCCGGACAGGGCGATCGTGTGGATCGATATGCGCAATTTGCGCTCGTGGCCGCTAAGGAAGCGCTCGCTGATGCGGACTTCAAGATGGAACGTGAAAACCCGCACCGGGTGGGTGTGATCGTCGGAGCCGGCATGGGCGGGATGGTGATGGGCGAACGTGAGATCACACAACTCTATGAACAGAAGCGCCCGCATCGGGTGCATCCGAACTTTATCCCGGTGATCACACTGAATTCCGCCTCCGGCATCGTGGCCATGGCCTATGGGGCAAAAGGTCCGAACCTCACGATTTCCACTGCCTGCTCATCGAGTGCCCATGCGTTGGGACAGGCCATGCACGCCATTCGCGCCGGCACGGCCGACGCTGTCATCGTGGTCGGGGCCGATGCCAGCATCACGCCCCTCGTCTTCGCAGGATTTTGCTCGCTTCGAGCCCTGTCCACGAAGTATAACGATGCCCCGGAGAAAGCCTCGCGCCCCTTTGACCGTGGACGGGACGGGTTCGTGATGGGGGAAGGCGCCGGCGCCCTGATCCTCGAATCATTGGCCCATGCGAAGAAACGCAAGGCCCGGATGTACGCGGAAGTAGCCGGGTATGCCGCCACGAGCGAGGCCCATCACATGGTCATCCCCCGGGAGGACGGCGAGGAGGTCGCCACGACCATGCGGCTGGCCCTCAAGGATGCGGGCGTGACGCCGGCGCAGGTGGACTATATCAACGCGCACGCCACGTCGACCACGGTCGGCGACGCCGTGGAGGTTAAGGCCATTCGCTTAGTATTCAAGTCACGCGCGGATAAACTCGCCGTGAACGCCACGAAGTCTCTGGTGGGCCACACACTCGGCGCGGCCGGGTCGCTGGCCGGAGTGGTCTCCGCCCTCACGCTCACGAGCGGGCAGATTCATCCCACGCTCAACCTGGACGATCCCGACCCGGCATGCGCACTGGCCGGCCTGTCTAAGGATCAGCAAACACGCAAGGCGAAAGTGGCGCTGATCAACGCATTTGGATTCGGCAGCAACAACGCGGCCGTCGTTTTAAAAGCTGTCTCCTCCTGACGCCTGTCCGGCAGGACAGCATTGACGGCCGACGAACCAGACACGACACGAAGGAACCGGGCATGGCCACTACCACAGACGTTTCCAGCAAGATCATTCAGGCGTTGGCAGAGTATCTGAAGCGGGATGCATCCTCGATTACGCCGACGCATCACTTGCGGGAAGATCTTGGCCTGGACTCGATGGCGGTCATTGAAATGCTGTATCGCATCGAAGAAGTGTTCAACCTGCAGATCCCCGACCAGGATCTGGTCGGCCTCACCACCGTCGGCCATGTCATCGCCTACGTGGAAGGACGCGTGGCACCGGCCTCGACAAAGACCGCTGCCAAGGGCGCTGCGAAGCCCTCTGCAAAGACTCCGGCCAAGCCCGCTGCCAAGAAGCCTGCCGCGAAACCTTCGCCCGAGAGTAAGAAAGCCTAACAGAATGAGCACGGCACCCAGGCGCACCCCGCTGACACTTCGGGAACTGCACGACTATGTAGGAGGCGAACTGATCGGTTCTCCGGACGCGACCGTCACCGCCGTGGCCAGCCTGGAGCAGGCAGGACCAGGCGATCTCGCCTTTGTCACATCCGAGCGCCATCTCAAGGCTCCACAGACCGCCACTTTCGGCGCGCTATTGGTCGGACGGCGCATCGCGGATTGCCCCTCCCCGCAAATTGTGGTGGAGAACCCCGCCTACGCCTTTGCGCGTGCGGCTCAACAGTTTTTCGCGCGACCCGCCCGAGTGCGTGGCATCGCGGAGGGCCTCACACGCGGTGACGGCGTCACGATCGGGACCGATGTTTCCATTTGGCCTGGCGTCACCTTAGGCGACCGGGTGACCATCGGCGCGCGAGTGACCCTGTATCCCGGAGTCTTTATCGGGGACGACACCAGCATCGGCGACGACAGCCTCCTCTACCCGAATGTGGTCGTCCGGGAAGGATGCCGGATCGGCGCCCGCGTCATCATTCACAGCGGCACGGTGATCGGCAGCGACGGCTTCGGGTATGTCCAATACCAGGGCCGACACCAGAAAATCCCTCAGCTGGGCGGCGTGCTGATCGAAGACGACGTGGAATTGGGTGCCAATGTCTCGGTGGATCGCGCGACGTTTGGAGACACTGTCATCAAACGCGGGACCAAGATCGACAACCTCGTGCAGATCGCTCACAACGTGGTGGTCGGCGAACACAACATTTTAGTGGCACAGGTCGGTATTGCGGGCAGCACCACCCTCGGACGGTACGTGATGGTGGGAGGTCAGGCGGGCCTCGCCGATCATTTGCAGATCGGCGATCAGGTCATGATCGCGGCAAAATCCGGCGTGACCAGAAGTTTGGAGCCGAATCAGATCGTCTCCGGCGCACCGGTGATGGCCCACGCCACATTTCTGAAAGCCCAGGCGGTCATTCCTCAGCTGCCGGAACTGCGCAACCGGGTCCGCGAACTCGAGGAACGTCTCGCAACTCTGGAGCAAGCCGCCAAGCCCGCCGCCAAAACCCGCAAGCCTCGCCGTAAGTAGCTCGCACACCGATATCGTCAGGGTTTGAGCAGCGTCTTCCAGAAAAACAGCTTGGCCCAGAAGAATCCGGCCCACGGCAGGAAGCACGCCGGAATGGGATGGACTGCGCCATAGAGCATGCTGAGCATCGATCCGGCAAGCAGGACCGCCAGGCCGACCATGTAGGCACCTGGAGCCCATGGCGAGCCACTGGATGACTCCTGATTCTTCCCGCTCTCCCGTTTAGGTTTCCCGCTTTTCGTGAGCGCGGGCTGCCGCATGCGCTCGGCAAAGACCTCAGGACGATTGGCCAGAATCCAGCGATGGTACGTGGTCTGCACCCACCCCAAGAGCCCGCCCAGCAGCAACAAGCCGGAGCTTTCGACAAAGGTGGTCCACGAATAGGTGTCCGTTGCGATGAGTTGGTACGCCAGCCCGCCGACGCCGCCGAGCATGGAAATCAGGCCGAGAATGCCGGCCGGAAAGAGCATGTACGCTTTGATATAGGCCGTCGCGCGCGCGTCGTGCCCTTCCTGCTGTTTGACGGAGACAAGTTTTGGCATGGCCGTGATGGTCGTATAATCCCCACCTCAACCGCAAGAGAAATTGTACAGATTGACGAGATATGTTTTGTGTGCGCCCCACGTGAGCGGCATCACACGGCCTGTCCACAAGAACTGTGGACGGACTGTGCGCAACCATGTGGATGGAACGCTTTTCGTCGGACTACGAGGGGGCGCAGATCAACTGCCTAAGGATTAGGCGGGCAGAATCGGTGAGCAGAGAGAACCAGGGTCCGTCAGTGGACCACGACGCTAGGCCATCGGCAGAATATCAAAAATGGCCGCCCGTTCGACCCGGCCGACATCCACCCATTGCTGGGCCAACGGAATAAGCGTCGCCAAGCGCTCTTCCACTGCAGCCAGCCGCTCGCGAATAACGGCCGGCTTATGTTGCGCGGTCACCCTGAGAAATGTTCGCAGACCTTGCAGAAAGACACTGATATTTTCCGCGGAAACCTTTTCAGACGCCTCGAACAGCACATCAATTTCTTCGAAAATCGGCTCGAGAGCCTGAGGGGGCAAGACGCGTTCTTCGCTCGCCCGAGCAATACGGCCGAGCGTCGAGACCACTGAAGGAACCCGAGCCTGCATGTGATTGAGAAATCGTTCATCCAACTCATCCAATTCCTGCAGCAGGCGACCGATGGCCCGTGCATCCACCACGGGCGCGCCCTGAGCCAGCTCGCGTTCGGCTCGTTGAATGACCGTCTCCAACACATCGCGCACTGGCTCCAGCGAGCGTCCGCGTGCGACATGCAATTGTCGCAAGGCATCGAGAATGGATGACGCCGGCATGGGGCGCGGAGGAGCGTACCGGGGCGTAGCGATTTCAGAGGCGGGTTCGCTGGAGGCCTGCGACTCCGGCAACTCCGTCCGCGCCGGTTGTTCAAGGATCGGCTGTTCTCGCTCAACAGTCTCCTCGGCTGGCGCAGGATGTTCTTCAATCGGTCGAAGCTCCTGTACCGTCTTGCTGATCTCCAGCAACCCTTCTCGAAGGGATGCCACGTGATGCGCGGCAACGGCCCGTTCATGCCTGGCAGCCGCCTGCAGGAGTGGAAAGAGCCTGGTCGCCATCGTTTCCACGGCCGTCAATCCGACCGTGGCCGCGGAACGGGCGAGGTTGTTCACGCTTTGCCATAAAATGGAGGCCAATTGTGCGCGGCGCGCCTGCTCACTGGTGGCATCCAGACGTTCCAGCGCCGTTTGAATCTGATTGAGCCATTCCCGCGCTTCAAGGACGAACAGGCCTAAGATTTCCCGGCGTACAGGGATCAACGGTTCTGCCGTCTCCGCCTCAGCCGGTACCTGGGCCGGTCCCCTGGCTACGGCTGGCTGGTCCACGGCAGCCTGGATGACCCCGGCAATGGCGTCGAGACTTTCCAGCAGGGCCGCAAATTGGTCTGAGACGTTTGTTGGCGCAGCAGATGCTGCTGGTGCAGCCCCGGCCGCTTCGAATGTGACACGATCCAACGCCGGCGGCTCGACGGTATCCACCACTGACACATGGGGCAAGAGACTCAAATCAAGCAGGTGCGGGGGTTCTGAAGGCGCCGCAGTCTCTGTGCTCGTGATGCGCAAGACCGGCCGCGAGGGGTACCGGGCCGTGATTCGTACCACCACCCCTTCTTGTCCGCTGCTGAGCCGCACCCTCGTGCCGAGTGGATACACCGACAACTGTTCGACCAACGCTTTCATGATTTCCCGGGGAAACGCCGTGCGTTCCGTCGTCAGCAATTCGCGCACGGCTTCGTGCGGCAGCAATCGTCGCCGATAGGGACGTGGACTCACCAGGGCATCAAAGATGTCCACCAAGCCGATGATTTGTGCCAGCTCGTTGATCTCTCGACCTTTCAAGCGATGGGGATACCCCTGCCCTTTCCCCCGCTCATGCGCTTGCAGCACGACTTCTGCCAACCATCCATACTCCGTCCCCACACGTCTGATGACTTCGGAACCGAGACGTGGATGTTGCTCGACCAACGTCCGTTCTTCGGCTGTCAGGCGCCCGGCCTTCGTGAGGAGCTGCTGCGGTACGGCGAAAATTCCGATGTCGTGCAGCAATCCGGCTACGGCGAGGCGGTGTAACTCGACACCGTAGTACCCAAGACCGATCCCAACCTTTGTCGCCAGAATGCCGACATTGATGAGGTTGGTGACTAGCGGAGGCCCGCTGGGACTGGAGAGCGCTTCCACGACCAGTTGATCGCTGCCCTGTAACGATTCGACGATACTGTCTGCGAGATGCGTGAGCTCGGTGAGATCTACGTCTTCCTGCCGTTGGACGGAGGCAGCCACCTTCGTCAGGATCTCCTCTGCGTGCCGGTAGTGGTTCTGTTCCATACTTCTTTCTTCAACTCCCCGCCTTGGCTGGCTAAATGTGGCCGTCGGGAGTCGCAATCGCGACGGATCTCACTCGAATAGATTCAGAGTCATTGTGACATCGAGCCTGTGGTGAGCATGATCGCCGATTCAACCGGTCCGCTGCGGAAGGTTTGCGACGGCCTGCCGGTCGCTTCGCACCGTTAGGTCGAGGGGGCGAGCCGGCTCATCATGTCGAACTCTTTTTGCCCGTCCGCAATCCACTCTTCGACCATGCTGGCGACGGCCAGAATGCGGGTCTCGACCGATTGGAGCCGATGAGCCGCAATATCGATGCGGCGTTGGACGACCAATGTGAGGAAATTCTGCAGGCCGGTCAGGAACGTGACGAGCGGCGTGGCATTCGTCTGCTTGGCAATCTCGTGAAGACTTGCAATCATCTGTATTGGAGCATCGAAACCGGCATCGGAGGTCAGGACGGCAACCCCGCCGGCTCGGAGCCGGCTGAGGTGCAGCGCAATGCCAGGCAAGTCCTGGCGGAGCGACCCGAGATATTGGGCGTCGGTATTGTGAATCGTCAGTAACAGCTCCTGAAACTGTGCAGCGGTAATCTGGCCAGCGCCTATACGCGCTTCGTGTTCCAAACGCTGCAGCACCTGCGGGATGAGGCTGCGGGACATGCTGCCTTGCGCGGCCTGTTCATCCTGCAGCTGGTGCAGTGCATTCAACAGGTGAAGAAACTCCAACACCGGTTCAGGCGCCGGCGCCGCCTCCGGCAAGGGATCAATGTCGAGCGTGATTCCGGTGGCCACTTTCACGGACGCGATGACGGTCCGAAAATGTTCTCGGACCGTGCTGAAGTCCTGTTTGGTTGCGGTGGTCCGGTCTTTGATCGTCTCAATGAACGGAAGGAGGGCAAACGTGGCGCGTTCGACATCGGGCAGACTCACCGTGGCAGCTGAGCCGCCGAGGCTGGTAATGCCCCGCACTACCGCGTCGATTAATTGGGAATGCCGATCCGAATCCGGCAGGCTCTCGAGTTCGACCAGGGCCGCGTGGATCTGCACAAGCCACTCCTGCGCCTCCTGCCCGAACAGCTCAATGAGCTCTTTCTGGAAATCGTCTTGGGTTTGCTCTGGTTCCGTCGACACCGTGGATCCTGCCTCTGACGCATGCACCCGCCTGCTACCGGACGAGTGACGGCCTCTTAGCGTTTGGCATTTCCGAGTTGGGAAGCGAGGCCTGCGATTTCGCCCAGTTTTCGCGCCAGATCTTCAAATCGTCGCGTAGACTGTTCAGCCATCGATTCGGCATCAGCGACTTGTTTTGTGAGTTGCATGGAGTGGTCCCGCTCGGCACTCAGCTCCTGCTCCAAGTCCGGCACCAGCTGAGCCTTCTCTTCCATCTGCTTGTATTGCGCCAGAAGCGCAGCTGCAGCCTCACGTTCAGCGGTGAGTGTTCTTTCAAGTTCTGCAACCTGAGCGCGAGCGTGTTCACCCGCCTCTTCCAATACCGGCACCATGGCCGCACTCTTTTCCAAATGCGCCCGTTCGTTCCGCAGAGCCATCGCCTCTTCCCGCTCGCTCGCCAGCACCCGCTCGAGCTCCCGCATGCGGTCTTCCACGTGCTCAAGGCTGGTAATCTGATTGACCAGTTGATTGGCCGCTTCACGCTCGGCTTCGAGATGCGCTTCCAACTCAACGATGCGCGCACCAAGACGGGCGCTCTCCGCCGCTTGCTGCGCCAGCTGGTCGGCGCGATGCCGTTCTTCGAGCAACGCGGCTTCCACCTCACCCAACCGATGCGCCTGCCTGGACAGATCTTCCAGCTGTTGCGTCATCGACTCCCGTTGGGCTCGCTCTTTTGCAAGGTCCTGCTCGAGGGCTTGCATCCGGGAGGACACATCCGCCATCTGTTCGCGTTGCTCCGACACTGTCAGCTGATGCTGCTCTCGCTCCTCCTGACTGTGTCGACGCTCCGCTCCCAGCTGTGCTTCCAGTTCGGCAATTTTGGCATCCCGATCGGCCAGCAGCGCCTGGTGCCGATCATCAGCCTGCATCACAGGGCTCGGCTCAGCAGCCTGATGGATTGAAATGCTCCCCGCGCGACTTTCCTCGATCCCTACAGGTCCGGCCGGCGTTTGGTCCAGAACGATGGCCACCGGTTCAGCCGGCTGTTGCCACTCACGCTGGACTAACGGGATTGACGGAAGCTCTTCCTGCGCAGGTGCGACGGGCGCTGGCGCAACCTCAGCCATGACCGGAGGCTCCGCAATCGGAATGTGAATCGGTTCAGCCACCGGGGCCGGCTTGTGCGGTCGCTTGGTCAGCAAATCCAACACGCGATCTTTCAGAGAAGATCCCTGAAACGGCTTCTTCAACACACCGTCGGCCTTGCAGGACTCCGCCTGTTTGGACACCTCGTCGTTCACAATGCCGCTGATCAGTAGTACGGGGAGATCGGCCAGGTTGGCTTGCCCGCGGATGAACGCGCACACTTCGTAGCCACTCTTGTCGGGCATGATGACATCGGAGACGATCAGATCCGGACGATCTTTTGCCAGCATCGCCAGGGCTTCTGATCCGTTGGCCGCCAGCGTGACGCCCATTCCGGCCTCAGTCAAAAGTCGTTCGGCTACCTTGCGCACCGCAATGCTGTCATCGGCAATCAAGATCTTTGGCATGTCATTCCTCTACGCGATGTCGGATGCATCAAGCCGGACGCTGTGATGCGACCCCTAAAGTTGCCAGGTTGATGAGCGGCAGTTGTTCGTCGCCTGCGACACAGGATCCGGCGATGTCCGGATCGAGGCCGCTTTGATACTGTACCCCTGAGCGCGGCACCACATGCAGCGATGGCACCTGAGAATCGATGCAAATGGCAAGAGGACCGTCGACATGTTTGACGATCAGACAGAGCGACTCCTCTTCGCGTACCGTACGGTTGAATTTTGCTGCAAGATCGAAGACCGGCAGGCACGATTCCTCATGGCGGACCAGCGAGGTGACAAGCGGCGTATCACTGGGAACAGCGGTCGTTCCAGGCCAAGGGAGGACACCGCCGATCTCTTCGGTCCTGGCAGCCAGCCGTTTTCCCGCCACGGAAAACACCACCATATTTTGCACGCGCGCATGGGCAGCACCTGAGGCCGTCGTGTGGGGATGTCTGCGTAATTGGCTACGTAGCATGATGACCCTCGACGCTTAACTCACAGGGCTCGTCGACATCGACATCGCCTCATCCACACCCACCATCGGCACATGCAGCCGGGAATCACTCTCGCCGGCCTTGCTCTCCGCAAATCGAATCGCAAACATCTCCAGAGTTTGCGCCCTGAGCGGAAGCTCAAGCACCCACAATGGATTGGCAATGAGCGCGACAAAGGAGGCGCCGACAAAAAATCCCAGCAATCGCTCCCGTTCCTTGCCTCGAAACTGAGGCGGCAAGGGATGAATCAGCGCTCGCTCGACGTCCAGCAATCCCACAACTTTATCAACCGCAAAGGATCGCGATCGTTCGTCATTGCCATACAGAATCAGCCTGGTGTCGGAGGACACACCTTTGGAGACCACCTTGAGTCGAGCGGACAGATCGGTTCGTTCGTACTCCACGCCGGCCCACGTGACCAGCCCGTTAGGGCCGGCCGAAGCTGGCATCACGATGCCGCGAACCCACTGTGCAGGAAAGGCGACGGATGAGCCACCGATCAGCGTGACAAGAAATCGAACCGCTTGCCCGCTCGAAATGGTGACTGCCCGTTGTCCTCGAAGCCCCATATGTGTCCTTCATTCTGCCAGCAACGGCACAAGTCGGCAAAACCTTGCTATTTTTCGGCCCGCGCCTCAACACCGGTCCACTTGCGCACTTCCTGAATCAACGCCCGTTCTTCAACCGGTTTGGCAATGTAGCCCGATGCCCCGACACTGACCGCCATCTGGCGATGTTTTTCACCCGCCCGCGTCGTCATCACGAGAATGGGAGTGGCATGAGTTTGAGGTCTCGCCCGGAGGGCTTGGATGACCTCATACCCGTTCAACTTGGGCATCTCGAGGTCGGTGATAATCAGTTGGTAGGCCTGCACCATCGCCTTGCGGCAACCTTCTTCGCCGTCCGTCGCGGTCTCCACGGTATACCCCGCGGCTTCGAGCATGCGGCCCACAAACTTTCTGATGCTGAGCGAATCGTCAATCAGTAGCAACGGTAACGCCGAGGGAGCACTCGCTTTTGGCTCACTATGCCCTGTAGCATCCTCAATCGCTGCGACCGAAGAATCCTGTGCGATCGACATAGTTTCCTGGTACTCACGCGTGGTCAGGCGGCTGACGTCCAGCACCAGCACCACCCGTCCCTCAGGATCGATCGTCGCGCCACCGAACACGGAGCGTTCATACGGCTTCAGTCCACCGAGAGACTTAATGACGATTTCCTGCCGTCCCAGCAACTCGTCCACCGCACAACCGAGCGCACCGGTCGACGTTCGCACGATCACCACCGGAGATACACCGTCTGTGATCCCCGCCTCGCGTCGAATGAGGCTGCCCAGCGGATAGACTTCGATGGCCTCGTCCCCGATTTGAACCACCTGCCGATCGCCCATGTGTTGAAGCGTTGACGCCGTCGACATGGTGACTTCACGCACACTCGGCAGCGGAATCGCATAGCGGTCTTTTCCGACCCGCACGAGCAAGGCCGTGGCGATCA
>ERZ724526.1821-NODE-1821-length-10685-cov-3.912135_pt1 | contig 10685 bp, 8 predicted proteins | sample MGYA00376059_ERZ724526 | MGnify/ENA primary metagenome ERZ724526 (study PRJEB28724, sample SAMN07190883) | activated sludge metagenome | isolation source: activated sludge of sewage treatment plant in Hong Hong | place: Hong Kong | collected 2016-03-17 ... | reverse complement strand
TGGAGAAAATAGAGACGATGGAGCAACAGCTCGCCGAAGAAACATCAGAGTTTAACGCAGAACTGCGTCAAAAAGTCGTCGCCTATCTGCAAGAAGTCAATCAAGATAGCCGATACAGCTATGTATTTTCTGTGGCCCGCGAGGGTAATATTTTTTATGCGGATTCCAGCTATAACATAACTGAAGAGATGGTACGCGCACTGAACGAAAAGTACAGCAAATAAAGTACTTTTTTATTCACCAGATCGCTTTACACATTATCACTGAATTGATAAAGTATGAGGTGTTGGTGATTTATATTCTTAAGGATCTAATGCACGTTTAAGAATAATTTTTTTGGGGAACTGTCACAAAACGGCAAAAAAAAACCGGAGTTATTAGCGCCCCGGTTTACAGTAGTAGGTAGATAAAAATTGATAGGCAAACTTTTTTGCCCCATGTAATTCTTTAGAATAGTTTGAGTATAATTATTTCAATCCGATTGTTAATTAATTGGCCTTCCATTGTCTTGTTATCAGCTACGGGATATTTGCTTCCAAATCCCTTGATATCAATTCTTTCAGGGGCTACGCCTGCCGCTACGACTTCCTTCTTAATAAACTCAACCCTTGCTTGAGAAACCTTGAGCAGCTTGTCCGGGTTACCATTATTATCCGTGTAGCATTCCATTTTAATTCTCATATTCGGAAACAGAATCATAACTTTGGCAAGTTCGTCTATTTCAGACCTTGATTTAGGTTCCAATTCAGCGGTTAGCCCTTTCCACCTCAATTCGATAAACTTAAATATTTCGCCGTAATCATACACACCGTCCCGAATAAATCCTGAAAGCTGGCTTCCCAGGTTGCCCTCTGTCATTTTCATCTGGTTCAGTTGATCCAATGCCTGTCTGGTCTGATCAGACAATTGATGTTTGAAAAGATACGAACTATCTTTTTCAATTTTTTTTGCTGAGATTTTCTGAAGCTCCTTACTTTCTGTGACTTTTTCTTTACAGGAAAACAGAATAAAGAGTACACCTCCTATAATGGCTGCGAAGCCTTGAATGGTGTACGCAAAATATCCTGATTTAATGTTTTTCATCAAGTAAGTAACGAATACTTTTGAAATAATGTTGGTTTTTAAAGACATAATTAACAAATTTTTAAAATAAAAAATAATTATTTTAAATTTAACAAAATATAATTCTGCATTCAAGTTATATATTTGAATAATTAAAGATATGTAAATAATTGAAATTGTTCACCTTAATTTTAAAAAATACCAATTAGGTGGCCTTTTGCCAAATGACAATTTGTCTTGATGCAGTTTTTTTAGTATCCGAATACACTTTCGCCCGTATTTTGTAAATATTTCGATCATTCCGTGTGACAGTTTTAATATTTTGCCCTAACATTTAATAACACCAGATGGAGCCAAACATGAATAATACGGATTATTCCACCCAACCAGACCAAAGTCTGAACGAGCAAGCTGGCGAATTGTATAGCCTCATAGAAGATTTGATTAGGTCTATGACAAAAGACAGCAGCCAGATTTTCTTTAATCTCACCGACCGGCTGTCGTATATGCTCGCGTCGCAAATCATCTGTCAGGAAGATTATTTGGATATCTATGATTGGCTCTTTAAGTGGGAATTCGAATTTTCAATTTTACATTCAGCAGAGCGCGAAGCGTGGTACAGAAAAGGTAATTATTGCCAGGCCAGATTAATTCAAATATCAAGGGAGGAAGTCCCTTTGGAATTGAAACCATATTTGGATTCAATTCATCACTCAAGACAAGTAGCTCCCGTGGAGATGGTTATTGGAAATTGTCGTGCAGAATGGGTGAACCACCAGAATGGAGTATTGGAATTTGTATTGGAATCGGATCAAGGCGCAATTATTCAAATCTCAGAGCGGGATATGGAGCGCCGATGGCTCAATCAATTGAATAAAATAAACAGATTTTACTCTTTCCCAATACCTGTGTATCTGCATGACCTCAAAAAAGAGGATAACCAATGGCGATGTGGTACGGTTATTATTTTTCCTGATTTTCTGATAGACGTAACGGCTGTGGCTGAATGTTATGAATCTACAGCATCAACACCGGCAAGGCACCTTATTTCGCTTTATAAAGAACGCATCTCAAGCAAGGCAATATTGATCGGGACTTCAGCCAATGAGTTTTTGGATGAGTTAATATTGAATCCATATCAGGAGTATGAAACGCTTCTGCGTAAGGTGTATAATAAATTTTCACTGAGTATTGCTGCTTTAAATGAAGAAGACTTTAATGATTTCAAGTATCAGAGCAGCATACATTACAAACACCTGAGTGAACTGGTGAGAACAGGTTTTGGAAATCGGGTCAGCAAACTGGAAAAATGTATTCTCGAACCAAGTTTTCTTTCAGTATGTTATGGCCTTCAGGGTCGTCTTGATATTCTGGTTGATCAGGATCCTCAAATGATCATCGAATTAAAAAGTGGACGGCCGTATCAGACCAACAGCGAAGGCATCAGTGCGTCACATCATGCGCAGGCACTGATGTATCATATGTTGATTGAATCGGCAGGTATCAATCATCAGGGTCTTCATGCCTGGATTCTGTATTCTGTTTTAAATTCTGATAGTCTCAGACCTGCAATGGATCAACCTTCTTTGAGAAAGCAGCTTCTTGAAATCCGAAATTCCATCGTGCTGATTCATTTGAACCTTGCGCTGGTTGAACCCAATGATTCCACGATTCTCGATCAGGTTCATCCCGATTGGTTCAATCAGGCTGGAACTTTTGCCAGGAGAGACGGAATGCTTTGGTTTAACATTTATAGTACGCTTTCAAAAATTGAGAAAAAGTATTTTCGTCAGCATACTTATTTTATTGCAAGGGAACTACTCATCTCGAAATGTGGAATGCACGATACACGACATGTCCAGGGCCTCGCGTCGATGTGGCGCCTCTCACCGCAGGAAAAAATTCAACAGTATCTGTTGTTAAATAACCTGGAGATAAGTGGTATTATTCATGAGGATCATGATTCACCAGTTATTGTACTTAAGCGATCAATAAAGGATAATGCAATGACTCCATTCAGAGCGGGAGATACAATGGTATTATATCCTGATGAAAGAGATGGTCGGGGAATGCTTCGTCACCTTGTCCATAAATGTACTATTATAGAAATTGGCTACAATGAGGTTAAGGTGCGTTTAAGAGGAAGACAGTTTGAAAATGAAGCAGCCCGACAAAGGAGCTGGTGTCTTGAAGGAGATAGTCTGGAAAGGCCTTTTATGTATCAGTTTGCCGGGTTATTTGAATTTGCATCTGCGCCGGCGATATACCGATCTAAAATTTTGGGCATTGAGGCACCACGTGGATCTCATGAACCTAAGATCAATGAGGAGTCCATTGATGAGCTAGTGCTCAGAGCTGCGGGTTCGCCAGATTATTTTTTATTGTGGGGCCCACCAGGATCTGGCAAAACAAGTGTTTTTTTGACGAAGCTCATTAATGCTATCATTAATACTGACGAAGAAGGAATACTGTTGTTGGCTTATACTAACCGTGCAGTAGATGAGATTTGCGATGTTATTGAGAGACTAACCACTGTAGCTGATTATATTCGAATTGGCTCCCGGTATGGAAGCAGGCCGGACTTTCATCACAGGTTGTACGATCAGATTGCTTCTAACTTTACAACCCGCTCTTTACTGATCCAAAAAATACAAAGTACCAGAATTTTTACAGGCACTCTCGCCAGCATTCACGGTAAGCCGGAGTTATTTTCATTGAAAAAATTTAGCACCATAATTATTGATGAAGCATCTCAAATACTTGAGTCAGGCCTGATTGGTTTGTTGTCCCGGTTCAACAGGTTTATTTTAATTGGTGATCATCTCCAACTTCCTGCTGTGACTTTACAAACTCAGGAGCAGACCGTTATTAAAGACGAAGATCTGCTCGCTGCAGGGATGCGATCTACAGGTGAATCCTTATTTGAGAGACTCTTCAGGCAATGTGAAGAAAGACAATGGGAGCATGCGATCGGAATGTTGACCAGACAGGGAAGGATGCATGAGGAAATCATGAAATTTCCATCAACAAAATTTTACAAAGGATCTTTGCAATTGGTCAACCAACAAGTCGATGGCATTCAGCGATCAAACAAAATTATGGGTGTGATTGATTGGCCGGAGGATCCTTGGAGCCGTTTACTCAGGCAGTCCCGGACTATATTTATTCCAGTACAAGTTGATAACAATCAGATCTCGGGAAAGAGTAATGCCAATGAAGGAAAGATCGTCTCGGAAATTATCCACGCCTGGCAAAAAATTCTTCAAGTAAATAAAATCGAGTGGAATGATATGACTTGTGGCGTCATAACGCCATTCAGAGTTCAGATTTCAACTATACAGAATTCATTATCAGCGCGGGGTCTCGAAAATCTTCCCATTACGATTGACACTGTGGAAAGATATCAGGGCGGTGCCAGAAATATTATTATAATTTCGACCAGCATTTCGGCAATATCTCAATTAGAACAAATTAGTTCACTGAATCAGGACGCAATGGACCGAAAACTTAATGTGGCGCTGACAAGAGCACGTGAACAAGTGGTTGTTGTGGGAAATCCTGATGTCCTTAAAATGTCCCCTGCGTATGCTGATCTGATCCGAAATTATCATATTGCTTTTCCACCTGAAAACGGGCTAAATGAATAAATATGAATATCAACGGATGTTCAGATATTTATGATTCTGAAGGCTTAGTTTCCATTTTGGATTTGAAAGGCAAAAATCAACGGCAAGTGCAGTATTTTTTTTCAAATCAAGACCGTCCATGGGTTGAATGTAAAAATGTTTAAAATTCAGATGTTCAAAGTCTGCAGGTTCAAGTTCTTTTTGGGGATACACCAATTTTAGTTCATCACCGCAGGTTTGCAATAGCGAACTGACGGGTGTTTTCGGACTCACGCAGATCCAATCAATATTGGCAGGTGCTGAGACAGATCCATTGGTTTCTACAGCCACCAACCATTTTTCGTGATGGATCGCATCAATGAGTAACTGATCAAGTTGAAGAAGTGGTTCTCCACCGGTAAAAATAATATACGCAGGTTGTGAACTCTTCCAGTTTTTTTTAATTGCCTCGACAATTGAATCTGCGTTGGGGAATTTACCGCCCAATTTCCCATTGGTACCAACAAAATCTGTATCGCAAAATTTGCAAATTGCACTGGATCTGTCTTCTTCCCGACCTGACCAGAAATTGCATCCGGCAAATCGGACAAAAATCGACGGTCTGCCACTTTGCGCACCCTCACCCTGCAGACTATAGAAAATCTCTTTGACCGAATACATGTCAATTTAATGGTCGGATATGATCAATTGTTCAATTTGTCCCCATGATTTAGCCTTTCGAAATGGAAGTGGTAAATCTGGTTCTGCCGAATTAAGAAGTATTGAAGGTACATATCTTGAAGCAGCCATCGTTATGTCTGCTACACTGTCACCAATCATTAGCGACGATATAAAATCAACTGAAGGATACTGTCTGCGGATTTCATCCAGCATTCCTGGTTTAGGTTTGCGACAATTACAATTTTCACTGACAAGGTGAGGACAATAGAAGATTTTTTCAATTTTAATCCCTGCGGCCTCAAGTTGCTTTAACATGTTTTGGTGTATTCCGGATAACTGATCAATGGAAATCAGGCCTTTGCCTATGCATTGCTGGTTGGTAATGATAAACAAAAAATCAAAATACGGTGCAATTCGAGGGAGAATCTCGAGACAGCCCTCCTGGAAAACAAAGTCATCCCACTTCCTGACGTAATCTCCGGGAATCAATCTGTTAATGACTCCGTCGCGATCAAGAAAAAGTGCCCTGTGTCGTAAGAATAATTCAGTCTGTCCAAAGTTATTATTGGCATAATGATAATCTTCCGGCACGCCAATATCTATAAAAAATTGATCTTGTAAATATCCGAAAAACCGTGCGTTCTCAAACATGGCTTCAAGAACAACTTTCTCAAAACTGAAGTACGTCTCAACTTTTATATTTTTCAGAAACCTTCGATTAATACAATATACACCCCCGTTGATCAGTCCAAATTCACAACTTTTTTTTTCTTCAAAATTTTGTATCCGCCCATTGGCTGTAATTGCTACAGTACCATAACGGTAAGGTTGTAACATGGGCTTGAGTGCCAAAGTAATATCTGCATTGTTTTGGATATGAAAATTGAGAATATGATGTAGGTCAACAGGATAAAAAGTATCTGCATTGACGACAAAAAATTGATCGCTTTTCAATGCACTCATTGCATTCATAATCGCTCCTCCCGTTCCCAAAGGCTTCTCTTCGATAATATAGGTCTTGTGCAGATGTCCTGCTTCTGTGTTCAGGAATTCAATAATCTGATGATGAAGATACCCCAATGAAAAAATAAAGTGATCCGTCCTTTGTAATTGTAAATAGTCCAGTAAAAATTTTAAAAAGGGTTTTCCTGCGACTGGTGCAAGTGATTTGGGGAGTCCCGGAATGAGATGGTTCAATCTGGTTCCTAACCCGCCGGCAAGGATGATGCATTCCTTCAACTTATTTTGCTTTGATCATTGATTCTTCCACAATCTGACAAATGATATGACCTATGAGAATGTGGGTCTCCTGTATTCTTGGGGTGTCTGCTGAATCGGCACAGAGACAATATCGGGCCAGGTCTTTCATTTGTCCGCCGGAGGCACCCGTTAAGGCTACAGAGCAGGCACCAAGTTCATTGGCGGCCTTTAATGCCCGCAGTATATTAGGTGAGTTGCCCGAGGTGCTCAGTCCGATGATAACATCCTGTGACTTTCCGCATCCTTCAATAATTCGAGAATAAATTACTTCATAACTATAATCGTTGGCAACCGCGGTGATATAGGAAGTATTGGCATGCAAGGCTTCAGCGGGCAACGCCGGTCTGTCAGCATAAAATCGCCCTGAAAGTTCTGCCGCAAGGTGCTGTGCGTCGGCAGCCGACCCACCATTTCCGCAGAAATAAATTCTGCCACCGCTTTGCAGCGAAGCCACAATGGTCATGGCAATCTGATGGATCATTGCCTGTTTTGCTTCATTATGTAACAATTCTTCCTTAACCTGTATTGACGATTGAATAATATCTCTGATCTGACTCATTGTATGATTTCATTAATTTTCCAGCTGCGGGCGCCAAGCGGTGTAAAATTATAATTTCGCACTTCTCCGCCAAATTGCTTTAGCTTTTCAATGACTTGATACTTGCTCGTACCTGGACAATAAAAAAACATGAATCCTCCACCGCCCGCGCCACTGATCTTTCCACCGGTAGCTCCAGATTTTTTGGCAGCATCATAAATTTCATCAATAAGTGAATTGGAAATATTTTCTGCCATCCGTTTTTTTTGTTCAAAACCAAAATCCAGAATTTCACCAATGGCATTGAGCTGACCTTTAAGAATGGCTTCTTTCATCATCCTGCTTTGTTCCTTGAGCTGATCCATGGCTTTAATTGAACTCAGATTATTTGAACTAACATTAAGCTGTTGTTTTTTTATAATTTCAGAGGAAGATCTGTTGGTAGAAGTAAAATACAAAAGTATGTTGTTTTCAAGTTCATTGAGATACTCCATTTTTATTCTCAAAGGGTTTACAATTACCTTGTCATCTTTGTAGAATTCCATGAAATTCACACCACCGAAAGTGGCAGCATACTGATCTTGTCGTCCTCCGGCCAATTGAAGATCCAGCCTTTCTATCTCATAAGCTTTATGGGCAAGATCATATTCACCGTAAGGTATATTGTACATCTCAGTGAAAGCTTTAAGCATCGCAACCATGAGGGTCGAAGAAGTTCCCAAACCGCTGCCAGCAGGCACATCCATCGATGTAGTCAATCTAAATCCTCGGTTATCCAATACGCCATCTTTCAATAAACGATTGTAGAGGCCAGCCTGCAGATCAAGTCCCTTTTCAAGTGGGGCGGCTTCGCCTACGGGAAACTTCAATGTCTTCATCTGGTCCACGGAGTAAAAGACTACTTCCGGTGCGCTTTGACGCTCAATGTGGGCATGTGCATAAAGTGACACAGTGACATTGAGTATTGCTCCACCGTAAAGATCACAGTAAGGACTGACATCTGTGCCTCCGCCAGCAAGACCCAGCCGGAAAGGTGCTTTACTTCTCCAGATCATTACTCAAGCTCATAATGGATTCAACCAAAGTATCCCAGCTTAATTTCTTTTTCTCCCGTAAAATTCCTTCCATTAGTTTTAACGAGTCCATATTAAAAAACGCTGCAATGGCATTTTCAATTGCCTCCGGTTCCGGTTCACAAACTCTTCCGACCTCACCATGAGGGACAAGCTGGGGTAATGCACCAACATTCGTGACAATCATTGGAACTTCAAAATGATATGCCAATGGAGTAACACCACTTTGAGTAGCCTCCCGGTATGGTTGTACCACCACATCTGCGGCCGATAGATAATATTTTACTTCGCTATCCGGAATAAAATTAGTCCTCAGAATTACTTTTTCCTGGATATTATTTTTTTCAATGATATCTAAATAAAATTTAGAGTCTTCATAATATTCCCCGGCAACCAGAAGATGAATATCAGCGTTCTTGAGGAATTTTCCAGCAAATGCTTCCAGTAAAAGATCAAGTCCTTTATATTTTCTGATAAAACCAAAAAATAAACACAGTCTGATGCCAGGATCTATTCCAAGTTTTTGTCTGGCAGTGAATTTATCAATTTTTTCACCGAAATTATCATAAAGAGGATGTGCAACACAGCGTTCCGGTACTTCTGGCCGAAATTTTTTAAGATCTGAACGTACTTTCTCACTCATGGTAATAAACGCGTGCGGTACGCCAATAAAATATCGCGTCAACATTGAGTCTCCGACACGATGCTCGTGTGGTATTACATTATCTGCAATACAAATAATTCTTGTATGATGGTTTCTTCTGACGTACCGAAGTATGCTGCCAAGACATGGACCCATGAATGGTAGCCAGAAACGGACAACCAGCGTATCCGGCTTGATTTTTATTAAAATTTTTCCAATCTTAATCCAATTGAATGGATTAACCGAATTGACGCAGACATGAATATCCAATCCCTGGGGCGCTGGTTCTGAAGAGTATTGTGTCGTGCCAGGAAATAAAAAGGAAGGATACTGCAGTGAAAACGTATAGATACTGCATTCATGACCCTTTGAAATAAATGCTTTGGCGAGGCGTTCATCAAACGAGGCAAGACCTCCGCGCAGCGGATGCGCAGGTCCAAGTATCACTACTTTAGTCATAAATGCGTACTTTCAAGTGTCTCGGCAATCAGATAATGATTTCGTTCCGGTGCATTGCGTGTGATTAATTCAGCGATAAACCCGGTTAAAAAAAGCTGAGAACCAATAATCATCATTACCAGCGATATATAAAAAGCCGGACGGTCGGTCATTCCAAAGATGTTATAGGCATACTTTGTGAAGACAAGATAGCTCACAAAACAAAATCCGGCAAAAAAGAACAGTAGTCCCAGCGCTCCAAAAAAATGCATAGGACGTTTGCCGAATTTGCCGATAAACATGATTGTTGCGAGATCGAGAAATCCATTGTAAAAACGACTCAGACCAAATTTACTATAACCGTATTTGCGAGCCTGGTGATGCACTACTTTTTCACCAATATTCCGGAATCCCGCCCATTTTGCAATAACAGGTATATATCGGTGCATTTCGCCATAGACTTCGATCGTACGTACGACATCACCCCGATATGCCTTGAGGCCACAGTTCATATCATGAAGAGAAACTCCACTCATCCAACCTGTGACAGCATTGTATAATTTGGAGGGCAAGTTCTTTGTAAATGCGTTGTCATATCGTTTCTTTTTCCATCCTGAGACCAGGTCGTAGCCTTCTTCATGTATCATTCTGTAAAGCTCAGGTATTTCCTCAGGACTGTCCTGGAGATCGGCATCCATTGTAATCACTACATCGCCCCGGCTGGCATGAAATCCGGAATTGAGCGCGGCGGATTTGCCATAATTTCGCCTGAATCGGATCCCCTTGATGAGCGTAGGATATTTTTCACGCATCCCCCGGATTGCTGCCCAACTTTTGTCTGTACTGCCATCATCAACAAACCAGACTTCATAGGTGAGGGGGATTCCCTCCAGCGTACGATAAATCCATTCAACGAGTTCAGGAATAGAATCCGCTTCATTGTAAGCGGGGATAACAATGGAGAGTTGTATGCGGTCCATGCAATGCAAAGGTACATAAAACACAGAAAATTAATGTATCTACTTAATATTCAATATTTTATATAATTATTCTGCTGTTTTTCCTTTAATTCTATGTGGAGCATTCAGAGGATTATCCACCCGCCTGAGCAATCCGTTAATTGTTATTCTTTTGACTTATGTTTGCAGCAAATGCAGTGCAATGACTTTTCACAAAAACTTAACTACGTTATGAGACAGCTTCATTGCAGTTTACTGTTATTATCTGAAATATCAATAAAATGAAAAAGATAACTTCGCTGATTTTGGCCGTTGTCGCCCTGAGTTTTAATTCATGCTCCGGCCAGTTTGGCAAGCTCCTGAAGACGGTTGGTCTGGATGAAATCAGTTCCGAAGAAGTTGCTTCGGGTCTCAAGGAAGCCCTTT
>ERZ724526.1819-NODE-1819-length-10687-cov-4.922592_pt1 | contig 10687 bp, 9 predicted proteins | sample MGYA00376059_ERZ724526 | MGnify/ENA primary metagenome ERZ724526 (study PRJEB28724, sample SAMN07190883) | activated sludge metagenome | isolation source: activated sludge of sewage treatment plant in Hong Hong | place: Hong Kong | collected 2016-03-17 ... | reverse complement strand
GGACGCACTGATCCGTTACACGATTGACGGCACCGAGCCCGGCAACCAGTCGCCGATATATGACCAGCCCCTGACTTTTTCGCAGACCACCGTGCTCAAAGCCGCTACCTTCAGCAATAACCCCCAGATATTGCCCAGTTTCGTGCAGTACAACACCTATTTTGTCGATGTGTCCCACTCCCTGGTGGTCATTTCCGTGGCAGGTAAAGACCTGCTCCAACTGGCCAACGGCAACCAGTCGCTCCGTCCGCACGGTTCGATCGAGTATTTTGGCACCGACGGCGACCGCAAGGCCCGCGCCTACGGTGAACTCAACAGCCACGGCCAGGACTCCTGGGCCAACGACCAGCGCAGTGTCGACTGGGTAACGCGCGACGAGATGGGATACAACAACGCCATCGAGGAAAAAATATTCAGCCGTTCCGACCGCAAAGAGTACCAGCGCATCATCCTGCGCGCCGCCGGCGACGACAATTACCCCGCCGCCAACCACCCGCAAAACAAGGGCAGCGCCCATATCCGCGACGCCTATATCCACAACCTCGCCGACCGCGGCGGGCTGCACGTCGATGTGCGACGCGGAGAAAAGGCCATCGTTTACATGAACGGACAATACTGGGGGGTGTACGACCTGCGCGAAATACCCGACGACCACGATTACACGGATTATTATTACGGTCAGGGGAAATACGACATCCAGTACATCCTGACCTGGGGCAATACCTGGGCGGAGTACGGCGGCCAGCAGGCCCTCGACGACTGGAACAACCTCTATAGTTTTATCACCTCCAACGATATGGCCGACCCGTCGAACCTCCATTTTGTGGCAGACTATTACGACTATGAAAGCCTGATCGATTACGTCATTGTAAACTCCTTTACCGTTTGCTCCGACTGGCTCAACTGGAATACCGGCTGGTGGCGCGGCCTGAACCCGGAAGGCGGGCACCAGAAATGGGGCTATATCCTCTGGGACAACGACGCTACGTTCGGGCATTACATCAACTACACGGGAATCCCCGATACCAGTCCGTACGCCCTGCCCTGCAACCCGGAAACGCTTTCCGGCTGGTCCGACCCCAAGGGGCATATCACGGTGCTGAACAAACTCCGCGAGAACCCCTCCGTCGAGCAGTACTACCTCACCCGTCAGGCCGACCTGATGAACACCGTTTTCGGCTGCGAAAACATGCTCAATTACCTCGATACTATTGTCAACACCATCGACCCGGAAATGCAGCAGCATGCCGATCGCTGGTTTGGCGATTACGCAGAGTGGCAGCAAAACGTGAACAAACTCCGCAACTTTATCAGCATCCGCTGCGAGGAAGTGACCGGCGGCATGATCGACTGCTACAACCTCACCGGCCCGTACCAGACGGTTCTGCTTGTCGATCCGCCCGGCGCAGGCGTCATGCAGGCCAATACCCTGAGTTATACCGCCTTTCCGGTGCAAACCAACTATTTTGGCAATGTGGACCTGAAACTGTCGGCTACGGCTACGCAGAATTACCTGTTCGACCACTGGTCGGCAGGCGCGCATACCTTCGCCGACTCGTCGCTGCAAGTTGCAAGCCTGAACCTGACAGCGCCGGACACCATTGTGGCGCATTTCAAACTAACGACGGCGGTACATGATCCTGTAAAGCCGGGTAATGAACCGACTGTACTGGCCTACCCTTCGCTGTTTGACGGGGATATTACCCTTGATTATTTCCTGCCGGAGAAAGCCCCGGTCACCGTTTCGCTGCATTCCATGTTAGGCGATCTGAACACCGGGTTGCTGCAAACAGTACATCCGCAGCAGGAAGGACAACACCGTGTAAAGTTGCAGGTTGCCGATCTGGACCTGGCGGCGGGCATGTACCTGTTGCGTTTCACCGCAGGCGGATTTTCCAAAACCCTGAAACTGGTGAGAAGTGAATAACTGATCAAAAATCAGGCTATATTACCATCTTTTTGCAGAAAAATGCCTCGATTTTCATCGTTGGCCGCATTATTGTTAAACTACCATTGACCCATCACGAAACCCTTTCCTAACCTTTAACTATTATCCGACGATAAGTGAAACAGCTATATGGCGGGCTGATAATCCTCGTAATTCTACTGGCAGCGTATTTTGCTCCGATTAATATTCCTTTTGCTGCAGAAAGCATCGGGAGGGTATTTCCTGTGCGGGAGTGGAAGCTGGTACAGGATCAGACAGGCCGCATCAGCGCTGTCCTGCGCGATTATCGTTTTGGCGCCACAAGCCAGATTGACGCCTACCAGTTTGAGCAGGGTGACTTCTCCGGTCTCAGTTTCGACCTTCCCGAGGGTCGGTTTATCCAGGTCGGCGATACGGTGGTACGCATGTATTCCGTGCGTCAAAACGAAGAGATACAAAACCTTGAAGCGCAAATATCCCTGTACAAGGCCCAGTTCCAGGCCGACATTACGGGCGACAAGCCACCGATTGTCAAGGAGGCTGAAAACCGGCTGCACTTTGCCGAGCAGGACCTGACGCTCAGGGAAAAAACCTACCGCATAAAAAAGCCGTTGTGGGAGCAGCAACTCATCGCGCTGACAGAATTTCAGGAAGTAGAAAACGCCCTCGAACTGGCCAAAATACAGGTGGAAATCGCCCGAAAATACCTTGAAAATGTAAGCACCGGCCTGAAGGATGAAAGTGTCGGCATTACGCAGGCCCAACAACGCGGATTGAAGAACAGGCTGGACATTCTGCGGAAAAAAGGCCTTTCGTTCGTGTTGCGCGCACCTTTCTCGGGATGGATAGCGCCTTCCCCCCTCCCTGAGGAGCTGCTGGTGCTCCAGCAATGCGACGAGTACATCGTGCAGATACCCGTCAAGGTGGAATACCTGTCTTATCTCGATACCGCTACACATATTCTGGTTACGGACATGCTCACCCAGAAAACCTATCAGGCACAACTGTTGCAGACCGGCACGAAAGTCGAAGTACTCGACAACCGGCAGGTGACGCTGCTGATGGCCTCCATCAAGCCCGATAGCAGCAGCGTTCGGTTCAGCACCGGCATTGCTGCGCGTTGCCGGCTCGATTTCGGCACCATCGATCAACACGAATACCTGCGCCGCCTGTTAAACATCAAATGGTAAACCATGCGCTACGAATTCAAATATCTCGTACCGATTGAGCAATACTCCGCCCTGCGCAGTGCGGTACTGCCCTTTCTGCGCGCAGATCCGTTCGCAGCGAGGCAGCCGGACGGGAAATACACCGTGCGGAGCATCTACTTCGATACTGCCGGCTTCGATATGTACCACACCAAGGTCGACGGCATTGCCCACCGTATGAAAGTGCGCTTGCGGGGCTATAATCAGGGTGGCCCGGACAGCCTTGTGTTCATGGAGATCAAGCGGAAATACGAAAGCCCGATTCAGAAAAGCCGGTCCAGCGCGTCCTATGGTGTTGTGTTGGACCTGTTTAAAGGCAAAGCCATTGACCAACTGGAGGGTGTAATCACAGAAACCGACAATGCCCGCCGCTTCTTTTACCAGGTTTTGAGCCGGAATTTGAGGCCTGTGGTCAATATTATCTACGAGCGGGAGCCGTTTATGGGTGCTAATTTGAACCCGGAGAACGATTTTCGCCTGACCTTCGACCTGCACCTGCGCAGCGTTGCCTATCCCGGTGTCGACGAATTGTTCGAGGACAAGGATGTCCGGTTCGCCTTTCCGGGCTATTTTATCCTGGAAATCAAGTTCAACCAATACTGCCCGGCCTGGATAAAACCCTTGCTGGAAGATTTTCAACTCCGTAAAGAACCCGCATCCAAGTATGTTGGCGCTATAGACTCCAACGCCTTCATCCGGCCAGGGCGCCACAACGACGCGTTCGCCAAAAGCGCCTACCTTGACTTAAGAGACTGAAAGCCTAACCGATGTTCGACGACTATCAAAATCTGTCCGTTTTCCCCACGTCTTCAGCCGACGTGATGGCCAACCTGTTGGTAGCCCTGGTGTGCGGGCTTATCCTTTCCATTATTTACCGGGTGACCTACCGCGGACCCTCGTATTCCGTGACGTTCGTCAACTCGCTCGTCCTGCTCAGCATCATCGCTTCTATCGTGATCATGGTAATCGGCAACAACATTGCCCGCGCTTTCGGACTGGTGGGCGCCATGTCCATCATCCGTTTCCGTACAGCCATTCGCGACACCATGGACCTGGTGTTCATTTTTCTGGCACTGGCGCTGGGCATGGCCTGCGGTGTGGGGCTTAACGCTATTGCTGTGACAGGCACCCTTTTGTCGGGGCTGGTGGTGGTGGTTCTTACCTTTACCCACTTCGGCGCGCCGCGCAGGCGTCATTTCCTGCTGCAAATTATCTACCACGCGACGCAGGAGTCCGATGTGACACAGCCGCTCGCCAGGTTTTGCCGGAGCCTGAAACTGGTGAGCATGAAAAACGTCGGCCTCGACGACCTGACCGAGAGCAATTACCACATCACGCTGCGCGACACGCGCAAAACCGAAGAGATGGTGCGCGAACTGCGGCAGTCGCCCGGGGTGCAACAGGTCAATGTTTTCTTTGATGAAGACGATTACAACCCGCCAACTATGTAGCCATGCAGGCGTTTTGTTTCCTTGCCGTTTTACTGTGTTTTTCCTGCAATCTCTTTCCTGATGCCCCCTCCTCAAGGAAGCCGGTAAAGCCGATGCATGATACTGTACCCACGCCGTATTTTCCGAAACCTGACCGGGAATACGCGGCCAGCAGGACATTGACGGACAAAAGCCGCAAAACACTGAAGACTGCTTATGCCAGGGGGGGCATTTCCGCGGACTCTGTCGGCAAAGCCTTCACAAACTGCCTGTTGGAAACCATTATTCCTTACTGGTATGGCACGCCCTGGACCTTTACCGGCCACACCGAAATACCCGGCCAGGGCGATATCGCCTGTGGCTATTTTGTGTCGACTACCCTGCTGCATGCCGGTTTGAACCTGAATCGCTACCGCCTGGCGCAGCAAGGCCCCTCAGATGAGGCACTGATGTTGAGTCTGGGCGATACCGTTCGGGTAACCCGCTGCGACGATGCGACGCAGGCGCTGGATCATTGGCGCACTGCGTTGCGCGACGGCCTGTATTTTGTCGGACTTGGCGCAAACCATGTAGGCTTTTTGTTGAAAAGTGGTCCCGGCCTGTTCCTGATACATTCCAACTATGCAGGTCAGCGGGAAGTGCAACTCCAGCCGGTGGAAGAAAGTGTTTTAATGGATTTCCGGGAGTTTTTCCTGGCCGACATCACTTATAACCGGCGTTTAATAGAGCACTGGATGAGTGGAGAAGCCGTGCCGCTGCGGAATACCGGCGTTTTGGCGGATGAAAAATAAAAAAATTGTTCCCTACCCATTCGACTTTTAATCCGCAGTTTCGACCTTTGCGCATGGAACTGAACAACACTGTGCCGAAATTCCTCGGCGAATCACTCACCTTCGACGACGTTTTACTCGTCCCCGCATACAGCGAGGTCTTACCCCGCGAAGTAGATATCTCTTCTCAATTCACCAGAAGTATCCGCCTGAATGTGCCGGTTTCGTCGGCAGCCATGGATACCGTCACCGACAAGACGATGGCCATCGCCATTGCGCGTCAGGGAGGCATCGGGATTATTCACAAGAACATGACGGTTGCGGAACAGGCCGACCAGGTTCGCGCCGTGAAACGCTCGGAGGCCGGCATGATCATCGACCCGGTAACCCTTCACCCCGATGCAACGGTCGCCAAAGCGCTGGATCTGATGAAACAGTACAGTATCGGCGGCATACCCGTGACGGACAAGCGCGGCAAGCTCGTCGGCATCCTTACTAACCGCGACCTGCGTTTCGAGACCGACCGCACCCAACTGGTGCGCAGCCTTATGACGAAGAAAAACCTCGTCACAGCGCCGCTGGGCACTACCCTGCTCCAGGCCAAACACATCCTGCAACAACGCAAGATCGAAAAACTGCCGGTGGTCGACGACGCATTTCACCTTGTCGGCCTGATCACCTATAAAGACATTATCAAGGGCGTCAATTTCCCGAACGCCTGCAAGGATCCGCTTGGCCGCCTCGTGGTAGGCGCCGCCGTAGGCGTCACGCCCGATATGGAGGAACGCGTGGCAGCCCTGGTAAAAGCCGGCGTGGATGTGGTGACGGTGGATACCGCGCACGGACACTCCCGCGGCGTGCTCGATGCTGTCCGGCACCTGAAAAAAACTTTCCCCAACCTCCAGGTCGTCGGGGGCAATGTAGCCACCGGAGCCGGCGCAAAGGCACTTGTCGATGCAGGTGCAGACGGCGTCAAGGTCGGTGTCGGCCCGGGGAGCATATGCACCACCCGGATCGTGGCCGGCGTGGGGGTGGCACAACTTTCCGCCATCCTTAACGCTGCCGAGGCGATCAAAGGCTCCGGAGTACCCATCATCGGCGACGGAGGCATCCGGTACACCGGCGATATCGTCAAAGCCCTGTCTGCCGGCGCCAGCGCCATCATGGCGGGCTCGCTGTTTGCAGGTGTGGAAGAGGCGCCCGGAGAGACGATTATTTTCGACGGCCGGAAATTCAAGACCTACCGCGGTATGGGCAGTCTCGGCGCCATGCAACAGGGCTCCAAAGACCGCTATTTCCAGGATGTGGAAGACGATATCCGGAAACTCGTGCCGGAGGGTATTGAAGGCCGGGTGCCGTTCAAGGGGTCGGTTGCCGAGGTGATGACGCAGTACATCGGCGGACTTCGGGCCGGCATGGGCTACTGCGGCGCCCGGACGGTGCAGGAATTGCAGGAGAAAGCGCAGTTTGTCAAGATCACCAATGCGGGCATGATCGAAAGCCATCCGCACAACATTGCCATCACGAAGGAGTCGCCCAATTACAGTCGCCTGTAAATCCCGGACCTATTTACCCGTTTTTCGGTCAATCGGCACCCGCCTGATACTTTTATCCCGAACCTTGTCGGCCGGCAGGTGGGCGAGTATTTCGCTTTTCAGCGCCTCCACCAGCCGCTGTTTCACCAGGTACCGGTGCGTGACGAGACTCACCTCGCGCACCGGCTCGGGGGCAACGAAGCGTTTTACCTTTTTCAACTGCGATGCGGTGAGGTAGCCCGTTGCCAGTTCGGGCAGGATAGTGATGCCGTTTTGGGCGTCGGCCAACTGCTTGAGCGTTTCGAGGCTGCCGGCCTCGTATTCGACAGAGCGGTGGCGTTGTTGTCGCAATTCGCAGATGTTCATGATTTGCGAGCGGAAACAATGCCCTTCTTCCAGCAACCACAGTCGGTTGAGGTCGATATCTTCCGGAAGCAGGTATTCCTTGTGGTAATCCTGACCGGAATACACCACAAATGCTTCGTAGAACAGCGGATCTTCCCGGAGTGTGGCGTCGTTCAGGGGGGTCACGAGTATCGCCGCGTCCAAAAGTCCCTTGTGCATATCTTCGATCAAAACCGAAGTGGTGCGTTCACTAATCCGGAGCCTTATCTCGGGGTAGTTTTCCATAAAAGACTGGAGGAACAAGGGCAGCAAATAGGGCGAAAGGGTTGGTATAATGCCGATCCGCAGGTCTCCCTTGAGGCTCGATTCCTGCTCGAGGCCGATTTCCTTGAAGCGTTCTGCTTCCCTCAGGATTGCCCGGGCCTGGGCGATGAGCGCGGTACCGGCAAGTGTAGGCACAACAGGCTGGCGGCTCCGGTCAAATATCTTTACGCCGACCTCTTCCTCCAGTTTGCCGATCATCATGCTGAGGGTTGGCTGGGTGACAAAACACTGCTCCGCCGCCTTGGCAAAGTGCCGGTGCGCGTCGAGGGCAACGATGTATTCCAGTTGTTGCAGGTTCATGGCGCAAATATATAGACAGTTTTTATGTCAACATAGAAAATATCAGTTTGATTTATTGAACGGGCGCGATTATCTTTGACAAATATTTGCTGTTCGCATTACCTGAACCCAGTTCATAATACGGTCGGTACAGGAGCATTTTTCTCCCCCACCCGATCGTTTTCCATATATCTGTCAACAATTGGTCCTGCCGGTTCCTTGTCAAAAAGGAGCCGGCTTTTTGTTTTGCGGGAATCGCCCGGGAAAATTCAAAGCAGAAAAACCGGAGTTTCCATTACTTTCAGCCGTCGATAAATGTACTTCGGACATGAACGAACCCGCATTCCGCCAACACCTGCCCTCTGGCGTCTCCTTCGAGATGGTCTGTGTGGAAGGTGGTTTGTTCATGATGGGTGAAACGAGCGAAGATGCATACGCCTGGGAAAGGCCGCAGCATCCGGTTCAACTCACTACTTTTCATATCGGCCGGTATCCCGTCACCCAGGCACTCTGGAAGACCGTCATCGGTCAGCACGACAATCCCTCGGAATTTCCCGGCGACCAGCGACCGGTTGAAAATGTGTCATGGGAAGATATTACCAGACACTTTTTGCCCGAACTCAACCGCCTGACGGCTCCCTCCCGACCCGAAAACACGATATACCGGCTGCCTACAGAGGCGGAATGGGAATATGCAGCCCGGGGCGGCAAGGCAGATGACGCCCGGATGTTCGCCGGCAGTGAAACCCTCGACCCGGTGGGCTGGTATGAAGCAAACAGCAACGGAGAAACCAAAACCGTAGGCCTGAAAGCGCCCAACACATTGGGGCTATACGACCTGAGCGGCAACATCTACGAACGCTGTCTGGATTGCTTCGACGAGTCGTACTATCAAACCTGTCTGGAGGAAGGGGTTGTCGTCGATCCCGGCGGACCCGATCATTTTATCAAATATGCGCTCCGTGCCGCGCGTGGCGGCAGTTTTTACCAGGACGACCGGCGTTGCCGGGTCAGGTACCGCGGCAGCGCGCCCAACCGGCCGCTGACGGGCTTTGGGTTTCGCCTGGTGTTGGGAATCTTGCCCCGGCTGTCGTAGTTTGGGTTGGGCATCGGAAGGTCTATTCAAGTTATCCTGCTGTACTACACGCACTTTCTTAACCAAAGTCAATGGATGTCGGTTAGGCGGGCAGGTAATTTTGTACCATCGATACAGGAGAAGGCAACAGCATTCCTTCCGTATCCAGACAAACAAATTACCAAACCATCAAAATAACATTACGATGAACTCGCTCAAACATCTTTCAAAAATTGCAGGCGCCGGTTATCTGATTATATTCATAACCGGCATTTTTGCCAACTTTTTCGTCCTCCAGCAACTCACCGTACCCGGAGATGCCGCGGCAACGGCCGGTAACATTTCAGGCAACGGTTTTTTGTTCCGAACCGGCATACTTGGTTTTATCATCATGGTCGTTTTCGACGTAATACTGGCATGGGCGCTTTATATTTTGCTCAGTCCGGTAAACAGACACCTTTCCTTGCTGGCAGCCTGGCTGAGGCTGGTAAATGCGACCATTTTCGGAGTAGCCCTGTTTCAACTATTCGGAATTCTAAAGATTTCCAGTGGTGCGGACTACCTCCAGGCATCAACGGCAAGCCAACTGAATACACAGGTGATGTTGCACCTGGACGCATTCAACCATACGTGGCTGATCGGTCTGGTATTTTTCGGCTTTCACCTTTCCATTCTGGGTTACCTGATATTCAAATCGGGATATATGCCCCGGATATTGGGCCTCTTGCTGATCGTTGCATCGGCAGGCTATCTAACGGATAGTTTCGCCAACTTCCTTATGCCCAACTACACCGATTACAAGGATATATTCTCAATGGCAGTCATCCTGCCCGGGGTAATCGGAGAGTTGATGCTCACCTTGTGGCTTCTGTTGAAAGGGGTGAAAATACAACCCCGGCAGGAGGAGTCATTTCTTCAGCGTGACCCTCTTCTTGATCCTGCTTAGGGATTCGGGTTTCACGCCAAGGTAACTTGCCAGTTGGTGTTGGGGCACCCGTTGTAGCAGTTCCGGTCGGGTTTCCAGCAGATTCAGGTAGCGTTCTTCCGGAGAGGTGGTGATATACGAGGCGAGCATTTCCTGTTGTTTGCCAAAATCATCCTCCATTGAAACGCGGCAAAGCGATTCAAATTTGGGAACCCGCCGGTACAGCTCCTTTTCTTTTTCGAAGTGCAGTACCGCCAGCGTTGTGTCTTCAATACAGGACAGGTAATGATTGGCGGGGGTCCTGTTCACGTAGCTGGCCATAGAGGCGATGGACTGCTCTTCCGTATAGAAACAGGTAGTTCGTTCTTCGCCATCGACCAGATAATACAATCGAACACATCCCTTCAGATTGAAATAACACTCGGAAGCAACCTGCCCTTCCCGGAGCAGGACCGTTCCTTTTTTGTATGTCCGGATGGGGATACACTCGATGATCGCTTTGGTCTCATCTTCATTCAGGGAGATGAATCGCGCAACGAGTTTTGAAATATCGTTTTCCATGATGATTACTTTGCAGGCGCAATAAAACTGGCAATCGCCTGGCTGTTTTTGTACACAAACGGCTTCTGCGTGCAATGGCGCATCTTTTTTCAACGCACCCGGCATTTCAGAAAGTATACCGACGGCTGATTTCATTGTTTTCTCCCGATAGTAGAGATAGAAATAAAAAGACGCGTCATTCCCGCTGGAACGACGCGTCTCCGAATAAACAGCCGGGTCATGAATAATGAATCCGGCGTTATGGCTCCCGCAGGTCTTACCTTACAATGACCAGTTTCTGAAAGTAACTCCTGGAGTCCTTTTCAATT
>ERZ724526.1818-NODE-1818-length-10690-cov-3.894969_pt1 | contig 10690 bp, 8 predicted proteins | sample MGYA00376059_ERZ724526 | MGnify/ENA primary metagenome ERZ724526 (study PRJEB28724, sample SAMN07190883) | activated sludge metagenome | isolation source: activated sludge of sewage treatment plant in Hong Hong | place: Hong Kong | collected 2016-03-17 ... | reverse complement strand
GTTCGGCAGCCGTTCCTGGATTTTCCGATGCAGTTCAAAGGATGGTCCGGTACCCCGTTTCCCCTCGAAGGGCGCTATGTCGAGGTGCTGAAGTTTGACGACTACGTATTGGCCGACTATCAGCAACCTCAATCAGCGGCGGTCAATTTGTACATTGCTTACTATCGGTCTCAACGCAAAGGACAGTCCGCTCATTCACCGCAGAGTTGCATTCCCGGGGGAGGGTGGGAAATCGGCACGATTGAGACGGTGCAGCTTGACTCGGCCGCAGGGCAGGCACCCGCCAATCGTGTTTCGATCCAGAAAGGTGATCAGCGCCAACTGGTGCTGTATTGGTTTAAACAACGCCATCGCATCGTGGCGAACGAATACCTGGTGAAACTGTACGTCCTGTGGGATGCCATGACACGACAGCGGACCGACGGCGCATTGATACGATTGACCACCCCGATCCAACAGAATGAAAGCGAGGGCGCGGCAGAACAGCGGCTCCTGCACTTCGCTCAAGACATGAATCCGATCTTGACCCGGTATGTTCCCGACTAGACTGAGCAGATAGCACAGCATGATTTCCACATTATTTTTCAGCTTTGTCGGTTCGCTGATCATCTGCATGGCGCTCATCCCGCCATTGATGGCGACTGCCAGCCGCCTCCAATTTCTGGATATTCCGAAAGATCAGCGCCGGGTGCATGCCATCCCCGTGGCCAAGGTTGGGGGAATCGCCTTCGGGGTCGGCACGTTTTCCGCAATGCTGATCTGGGCGCCAAAGGACGACATTGTGGTGGCCGGACTTCTCGGCGGAGTCACCATTCTGCTGTTTGGTATGTGGGATGACCGGGTTGGCTTGCCGTATACGATCAAATTTCTTGGGCAAACTCTCGGCGCGCTCATCATCATGTGGCAGGGCAATATTCACCTCAACTCGCTGCCATTTGTCGAAACGGAACTCCCCCTGTGGGTCGCCTATCCCTTGACGACGCTGATCATTGTCGGGGTGACGAACGCCGTGAATCTTGCCGATGGATTGGACGGGCTCGCCGGCGGCTTGTCGTTGTTGAGCTTCGCAGGCATGGCCTGCCTAGCGTACCTGGGAGGAGATCAAACCGTCACACTGCTCATGGTTCCGGTCCTGGGAGGATTGCTGGGATTTTTACGCTTCAATACCTACCCGGCGCGGATCTTCATGGGAGATGCCGGAAGCCAGTTTTTGGGATTTTTTATGGCGGTCTCTGCGATCGTCTTGACCGATCCGCAACGCGGTCCCTATACGCCAGCCCTGGGCCTGTTCCTTCTTGGCCTTCCGCTACTCGACACCGTCGGAGTCATGTTGCAACGGCTGAAGGAAGGACGGTCGCCGTTTGTCGCGGACAAAAATCATTTGCACCACAAATTGCTCGCCATGGGGCTCTCCCACTATGAGGCCGTCCTGATGATTTATCTTCTGCAGGCGGCTCTCGTCACGCTGGCCTATATTCTGCGCTGGCAGAGTGAATTGGCCATCCTAAGCACCTATGGCCTCGTGGCGACCATGATTTTGTATCCGTTCTTACGCTCCCGCTCCTGGAAGATTCAATCGAATCGGATGCTGAAGACGGCCGACCGTCTCCTGACTCGAGCCAGCACCATTACCTCTTCGCCCTGGCTGACGACTGAACCGATCCAGATTCTCGGAATTGCCGTGCCGGCGTTTTTAATTCTCAGCGTCTTTTTGCCCAAACACGTTCCGGACGATATGGGCTATGTCGCCGCGGTGATGTTTGCCGTGATGCTGATCGGACTGTGGGCCTCTCCCAGGATTTCATCGCTGGTCGTCCGGGGCGGACTCTATGTCGGAAGTACGTTCATTATGTATCTCAGTGAGCAGCCCGCTTCTTCCACGGACATTCTCAGCCCCATCCATATCTTCTTTGTGGGCCTCGCCGTGCTGGTGGCTCTCACCATCCGTTTCAACTCTGAACATCGGTTTCAAACGACGCCCTTAGACTATCTAATGGTGTTTCTCGCGATCATGGTCCCCGCATTGCCGGAAATGCAGATGGGCGACATACATTTGAGCTTCCTGACGGCAAAATTGATCGTACTATTCTTTTCTTTTGAACTCCTCCTCCACGTATTCGCCCGCCGGCTGACTCAACTGGCATTGGTCGCTCTCTGGCTGCTGTGCGGCATCGCCGTGCGAGCCTGGATATAACAAGGAAGCAAGACACTATGGCTACGACATGGCATCGATGTCACACAATCGCGAGATTCGGCTTGGCCATAGTGCTGATTCTTGCGGTTGGCTGTGGAGGGCCCGAAGAACGCAAAGCGAAGTACCGCACCAAAGCGCAAGAATATCTCCAGGCAGGGAATTTTCCGAAAGCCCGCGTTGCACTTCGGAATGTCTTAAAAATCGATCCAAAAGATTCGGAAGCCTATTTTCTCTATGCGCAGGTCGAGGAGAAGGAGAAGAACTGGCGAAACGCGTTTGCGCACTACCAGCGGGTGATTGAGCTTGAGCCGGATCACGAGCGTGCACTCGTCAAATTAGGCAAATTTTATTTGCAAGGCCGCTTGGATGAGAAGGCACATGAAACGGCCGATCACCTGCTTCGGGTATACCCAGGACACGTCTCCGCGCAAGCCATCAAAGCAGCGCTTCTTGCCGCTGACGGCAAACTTACCCAAGCGGTGGTTGCCGGCGAGGCTCTCTTTAAGCAATTTCCAACCGAACCGGATGCAGCCATCCTGTTGAGCACATTGTATGCGCTTCAGAACTCGCCTCAGCGGGTCGAAGCCGTTCTCCGAAAAGCTGTGGCAGCCCATCCGCATGACCTTGATCTGCTGAATTCGTTAGCCATGGCGTATATGCGTGCAGGCAATTAGACACAAGCGGAATCGGTGTTCCGTGACATTCTGGCTCTCGAACCCAGCGTCTTCGATCATCACCTCAAACTCGCACTCTTTTTCGACCAGCAACGGCAATATGACAAGGCCGAAGCGATCTTGCGCGAAGCGCTGCGTCTCGATCAGGACAACGAACAGCGACATCTCGCGCTCGCCGATTATCTGGCAGGTCGAAAAAATGTGGAGACAGCGGAAGCCGCTCTCAACGAAGCCCATCGGGTACTTCCTCATGCGGTGAATATTCAATTTGCACTGGGACGTTTGTATGAATTGCATCAACTGCCTGACAAGGCACGCGCGACCTACGAGGACATCCGCGATCACAATCGGTCTAAACCGGCGGGAGGGAATGCAAAGATAAAGCTGGCCACGCTCGATTGGGCTGCGGGAAAACAGGACGACGCCATGCAACAGCTGCGTGAAGTGCTTCGCGATAATCCGCGTGCGTCGGATGCGCTCATGCTAGAAGGGCGGATTGCGCTTCAACATGGTTCCGCTCGAGAGGCGGTTCAAGCCTTTCGCACCGTGCTCAAAGACCAGCCGGAACAATCAGAAGCTTACGCGTTGCTAGGACAGGCTCATTTAATGTTGGAGGAAACAAGCTTAGCCCGTGAGAACCTTGAAAGAGCCGTAACACTCAGTCCGAATCTCTATCAGGCGCACCTGGCACTGGCCATTCTTGATGCCTCGTCCGGACGGACAAGGGACGCCCGAGTGCGCCTGGAAGAATTGCTCAAACAGGCGCCGACGAATCTCGGAACATTGGGCATGCTGTTGAATCTGCAGGCAGCCGACCGTGATTGGGATGGATCCGACCAGACCTTATCACGCATTCGCGAGGCCGGTGCCAACCGGTTTGTAGCGGATCTCGCCGAGGGCAATCTATATCAGGCCCGCTTGCAATGGGATAAAGCTGTGGCGGCCTTTGAACGGGCTTCTTCCCTGAATCCTGACGCGCCGGAACCGATCTTTGCATTGGTCCGCATCGATGCACGGTTAGGCAAGTTGGCTCAAGCTCACAATCGCCTCAGTGGCCTCATCGCAAAAAACGCACAGCATCCATTCGCGCATGGGCTACTGGGAGAAATTCTTATCCTCAAAGGCGATCCGATGCGGGCGGAACAAGAATTTCGGCTTGCCACTACCCTCAAGCCGGAGTGGGGCACTCCTTGGGTCAACTGGGTCACGCTCAAACTCTCTCAGAGGAAACACGAGGAAGCAGGCGACATTCTTCAACGCGGATTGCAGATCAACCCCGCCAGCGAGGAACTGCGTCTCCTCTATGCCTCGCACCTGGGTGAGCGTGGGCAGTTCGATCAGGCCATCCTGGAGTATGAAACGATTCTGAAACACAACCCCAGGCAACTGATGGCGGCCAACAACCTCGCTTCGATTCTAGCCGATCAGAAAGGTGATGCGAAGAGCCTGGATCGGGCGCTGGCGTTGAGCCGCGATTTTGAGCAGCGCGCACCAAATCCATTTTTTCTCGACACACTGGGGTGGGTCCACCTAAAAATGGGACATCAGGATGATGCCATCCGTGTGATTCAACGTGCGGTTACAGAGGCCCCGCAACATCCCATTCTCAATTATCACTTGGGCATGGCTCACTTCAAAGCCGGCCACCGGGTGGAAGCCCAAACCCATCTCAAAAAAGCACTCAACACGAAACAACCGTTTCCCGGCATGGACGAAGCCAAATCGGTCCTTGCGGAAGTTACAGGATAGGAGGAAAGAGGGTGAAGATTGCCGGTTCGTTACTGATCAAGAAACTAGCCCGAGGTTTTCAGCCAGGTTTGCTTGCGCTCTACGCTGTTGTGCTGATGACTGGCTGTGTCACGCCCGAACACACTGCCGCTCAAAACATGGCTGATCCGGGATACCATCTCGGGCCGGAAGATGTGGTCATGATCTCGGTATGGAAAGACGAAAATCTCACACGGGAGGCGATCGTTCGTCCAGATGGCATGGTGTCGTTTCCGCTCATCGGGGATGTGCCGGCTATGGGACATACCGTTGAAGAGGTGCGTCAGGACATTGCCAAACGCTTAGCCCGGTTTATTCCTAATCCGCATGTCTCCGTGGCAATCACAAAACTCCAGAGCTACAAAGTGTATGTCATGGGTCGGGTCACGAAGCCGGGCGAATACCTCGTGGGACACTATACCGACGTTCTACAAGCCCTGAGCCTTGCCGGCGGTCTTACGCCGTTTGCATCGGAGAATGACATTAAGATTATCCGCCGGGAAAACGGTGACCAACGCGTCTTCCTGTTCCGATACGGCGACGTTCAAAAAGGCAGAGACCTCAATCAAAACATCCTCCTTGAGCGGGGGGATGTGGTGATGGTGCCGTGATGCATCATCGAAACTCGATCGGCATCGCGAACGTGTCGCGGTGAAGCATCGTCTTATTCCAACAGTATGGTTATGGGCCATTCTTTTGACGACCGCGTGGTCGAGTCATAGCCTCGATCGGGAGGTCTGGTCTGCAGAATGGTTTTTGGAACCGGCCTTGACGGTGCGCGGGGAGGTCAATAGTAACCTGACTCTCACCACGTTCGACCATAAGACGACGTATGGTCATTGGGTATCCCCCGGTGCCAGGTTCGGGGGCTCAACGGAAGCGCTGGAGGTCAACGGACGATTGGCGGCGGATTTTGTTCGATACTATGGAGGGCAGAATACCAGCCTTACGAATCTGTATTTCCCTATTTCCGCCAAGTACAAAATGGAGCGTGACAGCTTCGGTTTTGATGGCGGCTTCACACGGGATAATACGCTCATGGGCGAACTGCGCCAGACGGGCGTGGTGCTCAGTTTCACTCAGCGCAATCAATGGATACTCAACCCATCATGGACGCATGCCATTACCGAACGGCTCTCCGCAACGGGCTCTTACACGTTTTACGACACACGCTATGAGAACGGCCTGCGCCTCGGATTGGCAGACTACACCTTGCATGTTGGGTCGACGGGCATGACATACCAGGTCAGTGAGCGCGATCAGGTACAGCTGAATGCTGTGGGCGTGCGTTTCAATGCCGCAGATCTTCGGCTTAGTTCAACGATTATCGGCCCTCAGATCAGCTATTCACACATGTTTTCTGAAACCTTGACGGGAACGGTATCGGGAGGACCAAGGCATGTGTCGTCCACCATCAACACTTCCGCCGGGTCTTTATCCGATGGTGTGTGGACCTGGGTCTTTTCAGGCAACCTGGAAAGACGATGGGAAGACTGGCGGGTGAAAGGTGAGATCGGAAGAGAAATTAACCCGAGCGGATTCGGCCTGCTGCTCCGTACCGATAAACTAAGCCTGGAAGTGTCCCATCAAATGACGGATCGCCTGTCGGCTTCGGTCACCGGCTTGTTTCTCATCGCCGATGGGGTGAAAACCAGGGCCGTTTCCACCGTGTTCCCTGAGAACCGGCTCTTTTATGTGACACCGAAGCTCAGCTGGCGGCTGTCGGAATGGTGGACGGCGGACATTACCTATACGTATGCCCAACGAGACCTTCCCAGCCAATCGTTGACCGCACTGGGCAATTCTGCAACTATTATGTTTACGTATTACCCTCCAAGGTTTACGGTAGGACGGTAGAGAGATCCACTGGATCGGAAAGTGGCAGGGGACCATGAATAAGCCAACGGTCGGCATCCAAGACATCATTTCGATGGCGAAGCGACGTAAGATGCCCATCATCATGATCACCCTCGGCATTCTCCTCCTGGGTGCCACCCTCGCATTCACCATTCCGGCGGTCTATCGCTCCACGGCGACTATCCTGATTGAAGAACAGGAAATCCCCTCGGATCTCGTGCGTTCCGCCATTACTACGTACGCGGATCAACGAATCGAAACCATTAAGCAACAAGTCATGAGCCGCAGCACATTGTGGAAAATCGTGGAGCAGTACGACTTGTACAAACACATGCGGAAGCAGAGTCCGACCGAAGAAGTGCTTCATCGGTTTACAAAAGATACGAATATCGATGTCATCAATGCGAAAGTCGTCGACAAACGGACTCAGAATCCCACCCAAGCCACCATCGCTTTCACACTATCGTATGACGGAGAGAGTCCAGAATCGGCGCAAAAGGTCGCCAATGAACTGACCAGTTTATTTTTGGCGGAAAATCTGAAAACACGTGAACGGCATGCCCAGGAAACAACCGCTTTCCTCAAGCAGGAAGCCGACGGGCTTTCCCGTCACATTGAGGAAATCGAAAAGAAACTCTCCAACGTCAAACAGCGGGCAGATGGCGCACTTCCCGAGCTGACGCAGTTGAACATGCAACTCCTGAACGGGGCCGAGCGGGAATTGACGGATACGGATCGTGACATTCGCAGTTTAGAAGAGCGAAAAGCGTTCCTCGAAGGTGAACTCGCCACCATTAAACCTAACACGCCGATTCTCTCTGCGACAGGGGAACGCATCCTGGACTCGGGCGAGCGGCTGAAGGCCTTGCGTGCAGAATATGCCGATAAAGCAGGCTATCTCTCGCCTGAGCATCCGGACATTTGGAAAATGCAGCAGGAAATTCGGGCGTTGGAAAGAGAAACCGGGGGAGCGGCCCCCATCGATGATGTGGTGAAACGCCTCACCGGTGAACGAGCCACGCTAGCGACACTGCTCGACAAATACGGGGAGGAACACCCGGACGTCGCGAGATCCCGACGGACGATAGCCTCTTTGGAAAATGACCTCCGCGAGTCTGAAGCAAGACCCAGCAAGATACCTGCCATCAAACCGGAGAACCCCGCGTACATCAACACCCAAACACAATTAGCTTCGGCCACTTCGATGCTGGAAGCGCTGAAAGCGCAACGAGCCAAATTACGAAAACGTGCGGAAGACTATGCCCGGCGTCTCGAAAAAACTCACCATTTCGAGCCGGAGTACTTAGACCTCGCGCGGGAGCGGGACAACTCCGCCCGGAAATATGAAGAATTGCGTTCCAAACTTCTTGAGGCGCAAGTTTCCGAAGGGCTCGAGACACAGCGCAAAGGTGAACGGTTTTCCCTGATTGATCCGCCGGATCTTCCGGAAAAACCGGAAAAACCGAATCGTCCGCTTATCCTGCTCCTGAGTTTTGTGCTAGCCTTGGCAGGAGGAGCCGGCAGCGGGGTCTTACTGGAAAACGTCGACCGTTCGATCCGCGGCCCGGAATCACTGGCCCATATCACCCAGACCTATCCACTTGCCGTGATTCCCTACATTCCCAATAACGCGGACCTTCGCCAACTGATTGCCAAGCGGCGAACCATCCGCCTCGCCGGCATCGGCATCGCGGCTGCCTGCATTGTATTGGCACATTTCTTCTGGCTACCGCTCGATGTAGTCTGGTTCGCCGCGCTACGCAAATTCGGTCTCGATTAACCGAGTAGGAGATTTCACATGGAACCGCTACACAGTGCAATGGAACGATTCAAGCGGGAGGAACAGCGACGCCCCACGCCGGTCGTTCTCAAAGCACCTCCCCCTCGAATCGGAAAAGATGCTGTGCAGGATATTGTGTATACGCACACCCGCACCGTCGATATCCCGGACGACGTCCTGCGTGAACGACGAGTCCTTGCCGGTTTCGAGCGCGGCCCCTTTCTTGATGCGTACAAAATTCTCCGCACCCAAGTCATGCACCGACTGCGCGAAAATGGTTGGAACGTGCTGGGCATCACCAGCCCCAGCAAACAAGAAGGCAAAACGCTGACCGCGGTGAATCTGGCCATCAGCCTCGCCATGGATACGACACAAACGGTCCTGCTGGTAGATGCCGACCTGACCAATCCCAGCGCTCATCTGGCATTTGGAATTGAGGAGTGTGGAGGACTGGTCGATTATTTGCTGGATGGAATACCCGTTGAGCATCTGTTGATTCATCCCGGAATCGGACGGTTTGTGCTTATGCCGGCCGGCCGATCTATTACGAATTCAACGGAAGCATTGACCTCGCCCAAGATGGCCTCGCTCGTCGAGGAGTTCAAGCACCGGTATCCATCCCGCATCGTACTGTTTGATTTGCCACCGCTGCTGCAGACCGCCGATGTGCTGGCTTTTTCTCCCTATACCGACGCCTTGCTCCTTGTCGTCGAGGACGGGAAGACCACCCGTGAAGAGGTCGAGCGAGCCCTGCAATTAGTCAAAGGCAGCACGCCGGTATTGGGCACCGTGCTCAACAAAGCCGGCAAAGGCCACATGACCCCTGCAGCAATGAAGCGAATGTTATTGACCTAAACACCTTACTCTCGTAAAGAAGATCCATGTACGAACGCTTCTATCACCTGACGGTCAAGCCCTTTACTCTCGTCCCGAATCCCGATTTTCTCTATCGCGGGGAGACCCATCGCCTCGCGCTCACGACCCTCGAATACGGCATCCTCAATCACGCGGGGTTCGTGGTGCTCACCGGAGAGCCCGGGATGGGTAAGACCACACTCATCCAGCAAATCCTGGCCGAGCATCGGAATCATTTCACCACGGGGCTCATCACCAATACCCACGAGGGCATGGAAACTCTCTTGCCGTGGATTTTGCTCGCCTTCGGCCAGAACGATAAAAACCTGGACAAGCTGGAAGGGTTTCATGCGTTCCAGCAATTCCTCAGCAAAGAAGCGGCGGCTAAACGCCGGGTTTTGTTGATCGTCGATGAGGCGCAGAATCTCGGAGCAAATCTACTGGAAGAGTTGCGGCTGCTCTCCAATCTCAACAAGGATAAGGCGCCCATCCTCCAGATCATTTTGTCAGGACAACCGGACCTTCGACAGCTGCTGCAACGGAAAGATCTGACGCAATTCGCGCAACGTGTCATGGTGGATTACAGTCTTGAACCGTTCAAAGAAGAAGACAGCATCGGATACATTGCCCATCGTTTGCGAGTCGCAGGGCGAGAAGAGCCGCTCTTCACACATGAGGCCGCGCGTACGATTCATCGGCTGACCGGCGGCATTCCTCGTTTGATCAACCAACTGTGCGATACGGCTCTGACCTATGGCTTCGCCGAGGAAGCGCCATTTCTGTCGACGCGGATCGTGGCGCAAGCCGCGAAAGACCGGACCAAAGGAGGCATTCTTCCGCTGTCGAACACTGAATCCCTCACGGCAATGACGCCTGATCAAAAGGCTGCCGAACAAACCGAACTGGCGGCATTGGCAGCTCGAGCCGCATCTACGTCCAATGAAGTTCCGCGCCGGGATGATGCAGTCCAGACTTCTTCAGGTGTGGCTACCGCACGACCAGACACCAATGAACAGTACGAGCGGGGACTGTCGCTCAAGAAAGCCGGATCGTATAAGGAAGCCTTACAAGCGTTTTCTCTCGCCGCCCAGGATGGCGCCTTCACCTTTAAAGCAATGGCGCAGGTTGGGATTTGCTTGAAATCTCTCGCGCAACCGGAAGAGGCCGTTACGGCATTTCGAAAGTCATTACAGGCAAAGCGTTCTGCATCCCCTGATACTATCCAGGTGCGGTATCTGTTGGCGCGCACCCTTGAGTCGTTAGGGCGCACAGATGATGCGCTTGAGCAATACCGCTGGATCGGCCGAGAAGAGCCCAGCTTCAAGGACGTGGCGGAACGGCTCGAGCGGCTCAACGGCCGCCCCATGCGAGCCACTCGCAATGAAGCGGCAAGCAGCGACGGATCCTCCTGGGTGACCCAACTGCAGCGTATTCTCGGCGCCTCCAAGTAGCCAGCAACACTCCTCGCATTTCTGACTGCTACCACCGCATTCAAGTTTCATTCGGTACCAACCGATGATAAGTGCAGGGGAGTGTCCGCATGGCTTTAGAAATCATTGAAAT
>ERZ724526.1817-NODE-1817-length-10690-cov-5.341044_pt1 | contig 10690 bp, 7 predicted proteins | sample MGYA00376059_ERZ724526 | MGnify/ENA primary metagenome ERZ724526 (study PRJEB28724, sample SAMN07190883) | activated sludge metagenome | isolation source: activated sludge of sewage treatment plant in Hong Hong | place: Hong Kong | collected 2016-03-17 ... | reverse complement strand
CGAACAAGTGGTGGGGGATTATGCTGCTGATCTAATGGTCGAAAACGAAGTCATTGTAGAAATCAAATCGATCGTAAAACTCACTACCAAGCACGAAGCCCAACTGGTACATTACCTCACCGCTACAAAGAACGATATCGGGTTGCTGATCAATTTCGGCCCCGAAGGCGTAGAAGTCAAACGCAAGTACCGCGTGTACCGCCCTAAAGCTGATTGACACGATTAACAGTGTTTCTGACAGGGTTTACAGGGCTTTAAAGATTTGACAGGATTAACAGGATTTACAAGGTTTGACAGGATTTAATGTTCTGGAAGATTATGTTCATTGGAGTTGAAATTTTTGGGCATTCGTTATCCCCATTACCAAACGACCCGTCAAACCATTATACCTTGTAAATCCTGTTAATCCTGTCATAAAACCTGTTTATCATGTAAATCCTGTCAAAAGCACTTTTAATCCTGTCAGAACTTAACCTCGGCCGGCATACCGATCTTGAGCGTACCGTCCGGGTTTGGCACGTCGATCTTGACCGCATAGACAAGGTTGACCCGCTCGTCTTTGGTCTGGATCACTTTCGGCGTAAACTCTGATTTGGATGATATCCACCGGATCTTTCCGGAAAACTCCTGCTGCTTTCCTTCTGCAGCGTCGATCAGCACCTTGACCGTTTGTCCTGTCTTTACCGCGCCCAACTGATCGCCAGCGACATAGGCGCGAAGCGTCATTGTATGCAGGTCGGCCAGCTTGTACAAGGGTTTGCCAAAGGAAACCACCTCGCCCGCTTCGGCGTACGACACCAGCACCGTGCCCACGCTCGGGTTGATGATGCGGCACTTCGCGATCTGGTCGTCGAGTTGGGCGATCTGTTTCTGCAGGGGCAGTATTTCCGCCAGCAAACCGCTTTTCTGGACAGACAGGGTCGAGTTCGAGGCGGACCGCTGTTCCAGGATCACGTCCATTTGTCCGTGTACGACATCGATCTGCGCGTTGAGGTCGTCGAGTTGTTTGGGGGTTGCGGCATCGCTCTTGAGGAGGTTTTCCACCCGCCGCTTCTCGTATTCGAGTGTGGCAAGTTGTGTCCGCACCGTGTTCATTTGTTTTTCAAACACAGCCAGTTGGGCGCTGATTTCGGGACTTTTTGCAGCGATGGCGCGAATGGATGCCTTTAACTGGTCGCGTTTCAGGACCAGTTGTACCGAGTCGATGGCGCCGATTTGCTCGCCGGACTCCAGCAACTGGCCTTCTTCGATGACAAAAGCCAGCAGGCGGCCGGTTGCTTCGGCGCTGACGATCAGTTCGTCGGCTTCAAAATTACCGTAGGCATCGGCTTTGGGGGCGCTCTTTTGGCAGGCCGGCAGGGCGGCGAGCAGGAGCAAAAGGTAAACGAAAGGATGGGTTTTCATTATCATAAGTTTTTAATATTCAGATGTTTAGTTTCCCAATTTTGCAACCAGCATTTCCCTGGCCTGTGCGGATTGGAGTTCGTGCAGTTTTTTCGACAACCGGGACTGTGTGAGCAGATTCAACTGACTCAGGTAATCCGTTTCGGTCATGACGCCGTTTTTGACCTGGGCCTCCGCACGGCGCATAATATCTTCCTGGAGGGTAATGATGGCGTCGTCCTGTACAAGTTGTTCCTTGTATTTCACGTTCAGGTCCCAGAACTCTTTTCTGGTATTGGCCTCGAGGCGCTGTTCGAAGGCCATTTGCTGCGCCGCCACATTCCGGACCTGTAAATCAAGCACCTGTGCCTCGCGCCGGCGATTGCCCCAGTCGAAAGGCGTCCAGGAGGCGCGCAAACCGAACAGTACAAAAGGTTGTAACCCCGTTTCGAAGAAGTTAAAAGGATTAGGGCGCCCAAAGCCGCCCTGGGCGAAGGCCTCGATACGCGGCTGGAGCTGCAGCTGCAAACGGTCCTTCTGCAACTGAAAACTGCGCTGTTGCAAGGCAAAAAGCCGGAGTTCGGGGCGTATTTCAGGGCGCAGGGCCTCGTCGGACCACTCCGGGTTGGCAAGTACAAAATCAACCTGAGCGCGGCCGAGCCATTTGGCGAGTATTTCCATCAGCGCCTGCTTGTCTACCTGCATCGCGGCGATTTGCTGGTCGGTTTTCAGTATCTGTATCCGGACCTGGTCTGCTGCGCTGCGCAAAGCAACGCCGCCTGCAATAGAGGCCTCCAATTGCTCGAGGCGGCGATTCAGGTCTGTTTTCGAACTCGAAAGGATGTCTTCGTTTTCCTGAAGCAGCAAGGCCCTGAAATACAGGTCCGTGACGAGCTCCCGAAGCTGGTACGCATCGACATCCACCTGCGCCGAGGCCATGTCACGCTCCAGTTCGCGTTGCTGCCGCAGGTAGCGGTCCGAGCCGCCGTCCCAGATGCGTTGCGCAACATCTGCCGAAATTTTGTACTGGTCTTTCGGCACCTGGGGCGGTTGAAACAAGGGATTGTCGACACCCAGGGAGAAGACGTCGCTTTGCCAGGTGGCCTGTGCGCCGATATTGATACGCGGCAGGTTATTGCTTTGCAGGCTTCTGATCTGCAGGGCGGCAATACTTTCGGCATACAGTTTCTTTTGCTGCAAGGGACTGTTTGCCACGGCAAGGTCGCGGCACTGCCGTACATCCAGGGTGTCGGGCGGTGAAAAGGGGGTACCGGGCAAGGCGAAAAGGACGCTCACCCACACATTCAAAAGGAAGGTTAAAAACCAGAGTGTTTTCATGTTTAATGACATGGTTTAACTTTTTGGTTAAACATGGATAAAAAAATTATTCAGGACGAAGGGACGCCAGGATAAAGGTGGTCACTTCGTATTTTCGTTCTTCCAGAAATATACGCAACTCGCCCGGCCCCATGCCAAGCAGGATGCGGATCATGGGCTTGCCGATAAACGGAAAAGCGCACATCGATACAATGTTGACGATCAGGTGCTGAGGCTTTATGTACCGTATTTTTCCCGCAGCAATCTCCTCCTCCACCTGCCGGAAAAAAACCTCCGGCCTGGGCAGGGTAGCGGGCAGGATAGCGTCGAAAAAACGCTCCGGATGCTTGTTGATCTCGGAAATAATGAACAGCGGGATGTAGGGGTTCTGGCTGATGATGTCGATGTACGTTCCGATAAAGCGGCGTATCTTTTCTTCCAGCGGCAACTCGCTCTCAATGACCTGTCGAATGGCCGGCATGGCCTTGTTGATGATCGCGCGTGCCACCATCTCGTACAGTTTCTCCTTGGAGCGGTAGTAGTAATGCAACAACGCCTTGTTGATACCCGCACGATCGGCTATCTCCTGCATCTTCGCACCGTCCATGCCCTTCTGCGTGAACACCTCGTGTGCCGCCTCGAATATCTTTTGCTCGGTGGTATCTTGAACAGGGTGTGTTTCTGGATTGTCCATTTAGTTTAACCGTTTGGTAAAATTTCGGACAAAGGTGAGGGCTATTTTTTAAATTGTCAAGTATTCGGTCATTTTTTTTAACCACTTAGTTAAACCTTACGGACAAAACAAGGGCTACGCTCTGTTAACGACAGTATTTCATCGATAAAAATACCTGCCTAACTTTGCAGGCACATGGCAAACGATCCTTCAACACACCCAATGTTCCGCCGCCCGGCGATTTTTGCGCCCTTTCCCCGCCTTGTTGCGGCGGAAAGTACGCGCCACGGAGGTATTAGTCCGGCTCCCTATGCTTCACTTAACCTGGGAAAAAGCACCGATGACGCCCCTTCAAACACAACCGAGAATCGCCGGCGCCTGTGCGCTGCCCTCGGATTTACGCCGGAGCAGATGGCCTGGTCGAAACAGGTACACGAGGACAGGGTAAGGCTTGTCAGTGAACCCGGTGGCGCCGAAGGCTTCGACGCGCTGATCACCGACCGACCCGGCATACTCCTGGCCGTATCGATTGCCGATTGTACGCCCATCCTGATTTTCGACGCGCAGCACAACGCCGTTGCAGCCATCCATTCCGGCTGGCCGGGTACAGCCGCCAGGATCACGGAAAAGACTCTGAACAGCATGCGTGATCAATTCGGCACCCGCGGCGAAGATTGTTTTGCCTATATCGGCACCTGCATCGATGAGTGTTCGTTCGAAGTAGGCGAGGAGGTAGCCGTCAAATTTGACGCGGCGCACAAACGTTTCGATAAGGATAAGGGGAAGTACTTCGTCGACCTCAAGCAGGCCAATGCCGCGCAGGTGCTGGCGTTCGGGGTACCGGAAAACCAAATCGGGATATCGCCCTACTCTACCGTGTTGAACAACGACGACTATTTCTCACACCGGAAGGAAAAAGGGATTACGGGGAGGATGATGGCTGTGATCGGGATGAGGGAGCGGTAACACCAACCGGAGGTTGGCGTTACCCTACCGCGCTCACCACCTGCTCCAGCATCGCCTTCACCCCTTTCAGACTCCACACCTCATCCTGTACCAGGATCAGTTCCTTGTTGGTCTGTTTCAGCGAGAGGCCCATGATGCGGCCTTTTTGCTGGATGAATACCATGATTTTCTGAAACTGCTCGGTCTCGTAAAAGGACGACTGGGGGTCGCCGAGGAAATAGCAGCGCAGTTTCCCGCCCTTCAGAATCAGGCGGTCGAAACCGAGTTTTTTGCACAGCCATTGCAGGCGCAAGGCTTCGAACAAGGCATTGACCTGTTTGGGCACCTTGCCGAAGCGGTCTTCCAGGCGTTGGGCAAACTTCTCGATACCCGCTTCATCCACAACGTCGTTCAGTTCGGTATAGAGGTTCAGGCGCTCCTGGATATTGCTGACGTACTCGTCGGGGATGAGCATTTCCACATCGGTTTCCACCGTCACATCGCGGACGTACGAGCCGCGCTGGGCGATTTCTTCCTTGAAAAGGTCTTTGAAGTCGGTCTCTTTCAGTTCCTGAATCGCCTCGTCGAGTATTTTCTGATAGGTCTCAAAACCGATATCCGCGATGAACCCCGATTGCTCGCCGCCAAGCAGGTTGCCTGCCCCGCGGATGTCGAGGTCGCGCATGGCCACGGCAAAACCCGAGCCGAGATCGCTGAACTCCTCGATGGTGCGCAATCGCTTGCGCGCTTCGTGGGTAAGTACGCTCATCGGCGGCGCCAGCAGGTAGCAGTAGGCTTTCTGGTTGGACCGGCCCACACGTCCGCGCAACTGGTGCAGGTCGCTGAGGCCGAACATATCGGCGCTGTTGATGATGATGGTGTTGGCGTTGGGGATGTCGAGCCCGGTCTCGATGATATTGGTGCAGGCCAGCACGTCGAACTTGCGGTCGATAAAATCCACCAGCACCTGTTCGAGTTGTTCCGCATCCATCTGGCCGTGCGCCATGGCAATCTTCGCATCCGGGCACGTGCTCTTCAACTGATCGACCATGCCCGGCAGGTCTTTCACCCGGTTGTGCACAAAAAACACCTGGCCGCCGCGGTCGATTTCCGTGTAAATGGCTTCGTGGATCAAATGCTCGTCGAACACCCGTATCTCGGTGTGGATCGGCTGGCGGTTCGGCGGCGGTGTGCGGATCACGGAAAGGTCGCGGGCCGCCATCAGGCTGAACTGCAAGGTCCGCGGAATGGGCGTGGCGGTGAGCGTCAGGGTGTCTACATTGACTTTCAGCGAGCGGAGTTTTTCCTTGCTGGCCACGCCGAATTTTTGCTCTTCATCCACGACAAGCAGCCCCAGGTCTTTAAAGCCGATGTCTTTTCCAAGCAATGCATGGGTGCCGATCACGATATCGACCTTGCCGTCCTTCAGGTTTTGCAGCAGTTCCTTTTTTTCCTTTGCCGTGCGAAAGCGGTTGAGGTAGTCCACCGTAACGGGAAACTCGCTGAGGCGCTCGCTGAAGGTCTTCCAGTGTTGCAGGGCCAGGATGGTGGTGGGCACCAGCACGGCCACCTGTTTGCCGTCGCAGACAGCCTTGAAGGCCGCGCGAATGGCGACCTCGGTCTTGCCGAAACCCACATCGCCACAGATCAGGCGATCCATGGGATAAGGCTTTTCCATATCAGCCTTCACGTCGTTGGTGGATTTGTACTGATCGGGCGTGTCTTCGTATATAAAACTGGCCTCTAGTTCGTTCTGCAGGTAACCGTCGGGCGGGAACGCATGACCTTTGGCGGCGCGGCGCGCGGCGTAGAGTTTGATCAATCCTGCTGCGATGTCCTTGATCTTTCGTTTGGTGCGGGCCTTGAGTTGTTTCCAGGCGTCGGAGCCGATCTTGGAGAGTTGCGGCGGCGTGCCATCCTGCCCGACATACTTCGATATTTTGTGCAGCGAATGGATGCTGACGTACAGAATGTCGTTGTTCTTGTAGTTGAGCCGCACGGCCTCCTGCAGTTGTCCGCCCAGTTCGATCTTCTGCAATCCCGCAAACTTGCCGATGCCGTGGTCGATGTGGGTCACGTAGTCGCCGGGCTGCAGTTCGCGCAACAACCGTATGTTCAGGGCCTGTTCCCGGGTGAAACCCTGCCTGACCTTGTACTGGTGGTAGCGCTGGAATATCTGGTGATCGGTCAGGCAGACGATTTTCAGGTCTTCATCGACAAAGCCTTCATGGATGGGTATTTCGACGGGGAGGAATTCCACCTGTGCCTTCAGTTCGCTGAAAATAGCCGACAGGCGGTCGAATTGTTTCGGGTTCTCGGAGCAGATATAGATTTCATAACCGCCTGCTTTCCATTCGTGCATGGCGCGAATGAGCAGGTCGAAATTTTTGTTGAAGGACGGCTGGGGTTTGGAATGAAAGGATATGGTTGTCATATTATCTGCTGGAACCAGGATATTTCACGCTAAATTTGGATATGTACGACGGATTTCCAAACCCTTCGAAACGGCGCAGGAAAGTTTTGGAACGGCGTTTCGTCATATGGATTTGACAACGCCGCCCTGCTTTTCCGTAAACACCAGGGTCCGCTCCGCAATCTCTCCCGCCACATCGCCCGGGTATAAAAATGCCCGGTCGCGGAAAACTTCCCGCAGTTCTGCCGAATCCAGCGCCGTCAGTTTGCCGGCAAACTGCTCCGCCCGCTCGAAGCAATGCTGCAGCCGGTCGAGCAGCAATTGGAAGTCCTTGATCCAGATCACGGTACCCGGCGGCAGTATCTGAAAAAGCGACACCTTCTGATCCTGCCGGAAGCGTGTATTGAGATTGGGTACAATATTCACCGAACTGAGGCTGCGCTGCGACAACTGCGTCAGCGGGTCGAAAATCCGGATGCTTTCCACTTCGTCGTCGAAGAGTTCGATGCGATAGGGCAGTTCGTTGCCCCAGGAAAACAGGTCGATGATACCGCCGCGGATGCTGAACTGACCCGGTTCGTACACAAAATCGGCGCGCTCGAAACCGTATTCCACCAAAACCTGTATCACAAAATCCACGTCGAGTTTTTCGCCCTTTTTAACCTCTATACGGCTCTGTGCCAGCACGTCGGGGCGCACTACTTTTTCAAACAGCGCCTCCGGATACGTGACGAGCACGACCCCGGTGGTTTCCAACTGAGGCATGGTGATCTTGCTGATCACCTCGCTGCGCTGAAGGATATGCGTCTGGTTCAGGTCGTCGAAAAACGCCGGGCGTTTAAAGGAATCGGGAAAAAAATGCGCGGCTTCGAGGCCAAGCAAACCCTGAAGATCGTTGTGCCGGTAGGCCGCCTCTTCCTTCCCGTTGGCAATAAAAAGATGGAATCCGCCGCCGCCCGTTCTGCCTGCCGTTGCCGCCAGGACAAAAGATTCCTGAGCGCCGGTCAGTCCGTCGAGTTGTATACGGACTGAAGGCGACTGGTTATCAAGGTTTTGGGCGATTTTTGTCACCGCCGGATGCTTGCGATACGCGGCGATAAGGTGCTGGAGGTTGCTCACGCGGCAAAGGTATAAACTTTGTGTAGCGGGGAAACGGCTGAGCAGGCGAAAGGTTTTATTTCAACTGAATTCCTCCGGGTAAATTCAGGGCTTCCATTTGGCCCAAGCCAAAAATATTCCGGATTATTGCGCAAGCGATCCGCATGCAGGAGGCTGCACAACTATCCGATCATGGCCAGCAAAAAGAAACACCAACCTTCCCGTCCGGCACAAAAACAGGAACTGAAACGCCCGCCCTCACCGGCCAAATCCGCACCGCGCCCGGTTGTGGACTGGCCGGCGATGGCCAACCGGTATGCCGTACCCGGTCTGGCGGCCTTTCTGGTCGTCGGATTTCTGATCCGGGTGCTTAACCTGCCGGCGCTCAGCCTTTGGATCGATGAATACGTTCATGTGCTGCGGGCTAAAAATGTCGTGGAGGGTACCGGGCCTCTGCTCACCGACGATAACAACGGCATTTTATATACCCTTTCCATGTTGCCGGGTTTCGCCGTCTTTGGCGCCAAGGTGTTCTGGGCCCGGTTTCCCAGCGTTTTGTTCGGCCTGGGCATGATCTATCTCGTTTACAGGATGGGCGCGCATCTGTTCAACCGGTATGTCGGACTCGTGGCGGCTTTCGGCGCTACCTTTTCACTTTACCTGGTGTTCTGGTCGCGGATGGGCCGCAATTACGCCATTCTCGGTTTTTTCAGCCTGCTGCTGGGGTACGTCTTTCTGCGGGCCACGGAACAAAAAGCAACGCCGGATGCGCCCGGCTGGTGGCAACGCGCAGGGCTTTCCCCCAAACACACGCTCCTGATTCCGGTTGTCGGTTTATTGAGTCTGCTGTCGCATCAACTGTCTTTCTTCTTTGTGTTCACAGTGGGCGTTTACGCGGCAATCATGGCTGCGCAGGGGATCGACAGGAAAAAATACACCTGGATGGCGGGGATCACCCTGCCGTTCCTGCTGGCCGTTTTGATCCCGCCCCTCGGATCGGTGCTGAAAAGCATCCTCCAGCCTCTGTTGCTCTCCAATATCGCCGAATGGGCCATTCCCGACTGGGGCAGGTTGGGCAAATTATTCTCCGAAAAACCGCTGGAGGCATTTAACCTGTACAACAACCGCCTGCGTTACGACCTGCACTGGCTTTACCTGCCGGCCCTGGCCGGGCTGGTCGTTGCCTTCAGGGTACGCCCTGCCGCCGGCGCATGGCTGCTGGCAAGTTTCCTGGTCCCCTTTCTGCTGCTGAGTTTTGTGTTTCGCGAGCCGTTTCTGAGCCGTTACCTCATCTTTGCCTATCCATATATATTGATCGCTGCCGGGGTGTTTTTTTACGCGTTATGGCAATGGGTGCGCAGTAAAACACCTGATCTTTCCAACACCACCGCGTATGCCTTGCTGGCCTTGCCGTTTATGCTGATCCTGGCCGGCGCCCGCTGGACTTCCATAGCGGACCTGACGCTGGCGCGCAAACTGGAAGGCCACATTGTCGACGCGCAGGTGGCCAGTTGGTCGTTTACGGACTGGAAAGGCGCCTGTGCCTTTGTGGAAAAAAACCAGAAGCAGGGCGATCTGCTGATGTCGACCGTGCCCACCGCCGCATCTTACTATCTGGACCGGAACGACGTGTTGTGGTTCCGCCAGGCATATTATGACAACCAGAGCAAGAGTTATAAATTCAATGCGCCCAATCCCGCAGGCGGACCCAGCGCGGCATCGTTTGAAGACCTCGTCCGCACCGTACAGCAAAACCCGCGGGGCTGGCTGATCGCCGATTATTACCTCGAAAATATATTCACCGATGAAAAGGCGCTGCTGTGGGTGTACCAAAACATGCACTACTACCCGGAGGCATCTCCCGACGGGCGGGTCATGGTATTCGGCTGGGACAACGCCCGGCCCCGGCCGGAACGACAAAACCTCGTTGTGGAACTGGGCATGGACAAAGACAATATGGAATCGCGCGAATTCCACCTGAGCCTGCCGCAGGAACTCTTCAGCCAGCCGGAAATTGTACTGACAGCCCGCACCAGCGGCATCGACACCAACCGCGAAGGGCTGGTGCTGTTCAACGGCCAGAATGCCGCGTGGCTGCCGCCCAACAACGGCTCGGGTGTGGAAGAGCAGTCTGTCCCGATCCCGCGCGAATGGATACGCCCGGGGCCAAATACGATCCAGGTTCTCTATGAACCCGAACGGCCGCGCGACCCGAGAAAAGGATTTACCCTGTATTTCCTGTCGATAACGGGAAAATAACGCACCAGACAAGGCTGTCAGGCCGGACGGGTAAGGATGAATTCCAGGTTTTCGGAATCGTAAATGAAACGCCGGCCGGCCGGCTGGAAACCGCATTTGGTCAGCACTTTTTGAGACAGTTGGTTGTCGGGGTCTGTCACCGCCACTAATCTGGCTACCTGAAACGCAGCGAAGGCGCGCTCCGTCAGGGCTTTGGTGATCTCCGTAGCCAGCCCGCGACCCCAGTATTCTTTCATCAGCACATAGCCCACTTCCAGATCGCTGCCGGGCTGATAGTCCAGGTGACGCAGCACACAATTGCCGACAGGCGCCCCGGATGCTTTCCAGACGGCAATAAAGGTACCGAGGCCGGGATTGTCGCGGGCGTAATCGAGCCACATGGTCATGCGCTTGCGCACCACCTCCGGGTCGGATTCGGGCGGCCGGATATAACGCATGAGTTCGGGATCGCCCTGAAGCATGAAAATAAAGTCGAAATCGTCGGGCGCGACGGGGCGCAGGAGCAGGCGGGGTGTTTCAATGGTCGACATAGATCGGGTGTGATTTTAATGGCAAAAATATATTAACCTGAGCTGGTATATTTGGGCTGTTTCATTTTCAAA
>ERZ724526.1814-NODE-1814-length-10695-cov-5.191165_pt1 | contig 10695 bp, 3 predicted proteins | sample MGYA00376059_ERZ724526 | MGnify/ENA primary metagenome ERZ724526 (study PRJEB28724, sample SAMN07190883) | activated sludge metagenome | isolation source: activated sludge of sewage treatment plant in Hong Hong | place: Hong Kong | collected 2016-03-17 ... | reverse complement strand
GTTAGGAGTCGCACGACCCACGATCTCTCCATTGACCGTGACGACGGGCTGAATCGCGGCCCCGAGCAGCATGGTTCGATAGAAATAGATTCGCCCATTCTCGGTTGGCAGTTGGCGAACCGCACTTGTTCCCGCAGCGGGAGCCCCACTCGAGAACTTCTCTCCCGAAGTTGCGCATCCAGCTAGCGCAAGTGCGGTCCCAAGTAGCACAGCGATTCTTCGAATTGAATGCACGTGATTCTTTCCTGGCAAATCTAAGCTAAGTAATCCCGAATAGGTCACTGCAATGTGCGAGTTTCACGCAAACACAAGCTGGCACCAAGTTTACGGACAGCCATCAGCAGGGCACGACCGGCACGATTCAGCACTACGGCGGCTTCGTCGCCTACGAACAGATGACCGCGTCCGTTTAGCCTAGACCCAGCAGGGCGCCCAGCGCAAATAGGCCATTGCATATCAAAAGCACGATCGCGAGTTTCTGACACGCCGCTTCACTCATAAAGGTCGCTGCGCTTACGGTGAGTAGACCCGCAAGCATGAGGGCTCCCGGTATCGCAGAAATAGTCCATCCTCGCTCCACTCCTAGCCATGCGCCCCATGCCGTCACAAGAAGGCCGAATGCCAGAAACCCGGTCTTAAAACGCGGCCGCTCTCGGGTGAGGAAGTCCCTTAATCGCATGGCATCACTGTGCGTTTGGTCGTAGCGTCTCGTAGAGCCTATAAGACGAACCGAAGACGCTACCGGTCAGAAGCACTTTCGGCATGACTTCGTAGCGATACGCCTGGTATGAAATATCTCCAAACTGACGAGTCATAGGGTCTCGTGTCCCGTACGACACCCAACCTGTTGTCGCTGTGACCGGAGCTCCGAGTGCAATGAGACTTGTTGCAAGTTCGCTGGCATGGTACGCAGACGCACCAGCTCTCTCACTCGCGCCCATGGCGACCGCAGCAGACTGAAACTGCCCTTTTAGGAAGTTAAAGCCATCAATGTTCTCTTGCCGGAAATATGTGGCACCCTCGATTACTTGGTTCGCGCCGACTACTGCAACCGGCGCGCCAAGAACGCACCCGGCAACGGTAGAACACAACCCAACACCCACCATAGTCTGAACGAAGCCGCTACCTGCCTTGATTGCGTTCATCGCCCACTCTGCTGCACAACCGGGGGACATGTGAGCACAATAGTTGAAGAGGTATCCAAACGCGCCAGTTATTGCTCCGTTCTCAAACCTTCCGCCGGCGGACATGGATGCAACGCCCCCAACAACTGCATGCGCAACAACACTGTAGGCAGCATTCCTACCATCACCGAGGTATGGACCAGCCAGTTCAGAGAACGCACCTGCTGCCGCCTGCTGCTTGCAACTGCCCCCCGCGGCCGCGCCGGATACGCATCCTGCGACAGCATGCAATGCAACTTTGCCTATGCCGCCAGCGGCGAAGGCCGAGTTTCCGCCACTTGCTAGACTTGCCGCTGCGGACCCAGCGGCAAAGAAAGCTCCCGCCGAAACGGCGCCAGCGACCGCGCTCTCAATGTTGCCGCCGGAAACGCCACCTGCGGCGAATCCACCTGCAATGGCCGCAGTTGCATTACCGAAGCCGGTCAGCACTGTTCCCGTTTCTGTAGCGCCGGCGAGCGTTGCAAATGACGTGCTAGCCCCGACTTCGAGCGCGTACGCCCCCATTGCCCACGTAGCAGCTCCCATGGTGATGGCGGCCACCGCAATCGCGATGACCGGCTTGCGCCACTTGGTCCACCAGCTAAACCCAGAGGGGTCCGTATAGCTCAACGGATTGTTCTTTACATACCCATAGCGGTTGTAGCTTTGCCCGTCGAATGGATCCTGAATCAGCGGATCGGCTGCGAGGAAGCGCCCAGTGAGCGGGTCATAGATGCGTCCGTTCATGTGGACTAAATTGACTTCAGCCAGGTGCTCGTGCCCGGTGAATCCGCGATCCTCAGCCTTGGGATCGGCCTGCGCAACCTGAAGCTTGTCGCCCCAAGCGGAATACGTGGCACTTTGCTTGATCGCGCCAGCCTGATCGACTTCTCCCACCACGCTTCCGAGATGATCCGTGAGCCAATAGCGCGGGGCAGTACTTCCATCGCTTCGCGCTATATAGATCCCGGCAGTGCCATCCGGGGTTGCGATCCAATGGCGACGCTCGGTCACCCCGTCGGTGCGAACTAACTCCTCGTAACCGCCGAGGTAGTAGGTCGTGGTAGTGCTTGAGCCGGTGACCGATGTCTCTTTGATCCGACGATGCGCAGCGTCGTAGAGATAGCTTAGTGTCGTCGTGCCCTGAACGATGCTCGCCGGCAGGTTAAACGCATTGGGCGTAATGGTCCGAGTGGTCCCGCCGGTGATGCTCGTCACGTTGCCGTTTGCGTCGTAGCCGTACCCGGTCGCGCCGTACTGCGTCATGCGATGCGTGCCGGTCTGGAACGTGTAGCTGGTTCCCGCGCGCGCGATAAGGTTGCCCGCCGCGTCATAGCTCGCAGCACTTCCCGCGTAGCTCGTCAGCCGATCGACCAAGTCATAGCCAAAGTTCTGCGTCGCCGGGTTGAGCACCGCTTCCGTGCGCTGCGTCAGATTGCCGAGCGCATCGAACGTGTAGTGCGCGTTCTGCAACGAGATCGGATTGCCGCCCACGCCGGCCGTGATGTCCGACACGCGCCCGAAGCCGTCGTAGTTCCGCGCCAGATTGGTGGCGCCTACGACGGATGTGCCCGGTTGTCCATCGGGGTACTTGGCGGTCGCAGTCCAATGGATTTGGCCGACCGCGCTTCCCGTCCACTCGGCCACCTGGTCGAGCGCCCCACTCCAGCTGGTGTACCGGTTCACGACCATGTAGCCGGAGGGATACTGAAGCTTGTCCACACGGCCATTGGCGTCGAACGTCGTCGTGGAAACGAACGTGCGACCGTCAAAGGTGGTGGTTCCCTGAACGGCCCGGCCGGCGTTGTCGAAGGCCGTGACCTGGCGTGTCTCCGGGCTGGCCAGTGCGCCGCCAACCGACCCACGGGCTACCGTCGCCGTTCGGACTTCACAGGCCTTGCCTTTGCCATTGCTGCATGCCGAAGTGTCCGCATAGCGGTCGTAGCTCGTCACCGTCACAAATGGCGTGGTGGCTTCCGAGCCGGGGTGCTCTCGACGTTCGACCAGTCGACCCAGGCCATCGAAGAAGCTGCGTGTCACCTGGCTCTTGGCATCGACCTGCCGGACCAGCTCTCCTGCCCCGTTGTACTCGTACGTCCAAGCGCCGCTGTCCGGGTTCGACAGCGAGGTCTTGCGGCCCCGGCGGTCGTAACCCATCTGCTCGACAATGCCCGTCGGCCCAATGGCTCGGACCAGATTGCCATAGGCGTCGTAGCTGAACTCGGTGTTGCCCGACAGGCCATCGGTCACCCGAACGGCCTGCCCTTGGCTGTTGGTGTACTTCGTGTTGGTCCGCGCCGTGATGCCGGTCCCTGACTGGGTAATTGCGACCGATTGCAGCGGCCCGACCGAGGCCCCGTCGACGGTCAGCGATGCGTTGACGCCGTAGGCGTACGCCGAGGTGAGTGAAAGCGTGCCCGCACTGGTCGTGATCGACTCGCTCGCGACTCGATTGAGCGTGTCATAGGTCCAGGCAGTCGTCATGGTGTACGAACCTGCCGGCTTGTATGCCGCGACCTTGCGCCCAGCTGCATCGAACACCACGCGCGTTTCCGCATAGGTCGTGTTGATGAACGCCTTGGCGCGTTTTCGAACCTCACGCTGGAGCTCGTCGAAGTAGGAGATCTCCGTCGAGCCGCCCGAGGCTATGCGGCGTTGCCGGTAAGCCTCCGGCGACTGAATGCCTTGCTGGGCGGGATCGGTGATGTTGTCGATCGGGCTATAGGTCTCGGCGATCTTCACGCCGCCCGCGTTGAACGCTCGCTCACCGTAGACACGTCCAAAGCCGTCAAGAAGCCGGGTCGCGTACGCCCCGTTGGGATTGGTCTCGATGCTCGCGATCCCAAAGCGAGTGTCGTAGGACTTGGTCTCGGTGAGCGTGACCGGATTCAACGTCGACGTCGGATAGGTCTTCGAGGTTACGAAACGGCCTCGAGCGTCGTACTGCACGCTGCTCGTGCGCGTCACCTGGGTGCCGTCACGCTCCTTGAACTTGACCGCCGTTGAGGCCCGGTTGCCGAAGGCGTCGTAGGTGTACGCGGTTTGTTGCCACAGGCTGTACGAGGTTCCGACGTCGTTGACGTAGTCAGGTTCGATGGTTTCGCTACAGATCTGACCAAGCGTCGCGCCAGAACACGACGCACCAGCGATTCCTTGGTAGGTGAAGCTCGACTTCCGCTGACCGGTAGCACCGGTCGGCGTCGTCGACGCCACAACGCTCGTTAGAAGTCGGTCGATTACCCAATTGGTTGTATCGGCGGCCGCAAAGGTGTTGGTTGTGATCTTGGAGTAGCTTCCTGTCGTCTCTGCAGTCACGACCCCGACGGTCAACGGGTTGCCGTACGCATCGATGCCGGTGATATTGCCGCTGCCGTCGATCGTGCCGCTGGTGGTCGTCGTCGTGGCGAGTGCGCTGCCATTGAGCTCAAAGGACTCCGCCACCGACACCATCTTGAAAGCTTCGTAGACCAGCGGCTGGGCGGGGTCCTCGACATTCGTGCCACCTGCCGCGGGCGAGGCGCAAAGCGACCCGCCGCAGGTTTGCGAGCGGCGGCTCTTCCACGTGCTGGTGGTGCGATTGACGAGCCGAAGGTTGCCGCCGAAAAGGCTCGTGCCGCCGGTGAATTGCGCCTTGTTGGTGATATCCGCGCTGTATCCGGCGGTCGTGGGGGCGTAGCGACGCACGAACTTGGGGCGGCCGATCAGGCTCCAGTTGGCGCCATAGGTTTCGGCGCCTTCCAGGCGTCGATACTCCGTTTCGGTGACCAGGCCCACACCGTCGCGCGAGCGCGTCTTCGTAAACCCGTACAGACCGCGTCCGGTCGTGCGGCCCTGCAGTCCTTCGTAGAAGTAGTCGGTGGTAAAGCGCGACGCGCCGCCCAGGCCTGTGCTGGCCGCGCTGCTTTGCACCACGTACATGGGCGACTGGATGTCCAGCTCGAACTGCGCACTGTTCGCGCTAGATCCCTTTGCATAGACACTCGGATCGGTGAGCGGCTTGTAGACGACCTCGGTGATCGCACCCAGGCCCGTCGTGACCTTCGTCAGAGCATCCGTGGGCACCGCCTGTCCGGCGATGGCCAGTACCGGCTGGGCAATGCCGTCGGCGAGGTAGAGGATGTCAGTCCGCCCGTCACCATTGAAGTCGCCCGTCACGATCTGTTGATCAAGGTCGGGACTGCCGCCCGGGATGGTCGGCCCACCCGACCAAGTCGAGCACGAGAAATCATTGCCGACCGACAGGCACACCTTCCAGCCAGGCGGGCTCACGATCCACGCTAGAACATCGGTGCGACCATCCCCGTTGAAGTCGCCAAAGGTAACTTTGTCCGCACCTCCGATGCCGGGGCTACTCCACATCCGGCAGCGAGCATCGGTGTAGTAATTCACCGCCGTGCCGCTTGCATACTCCCAACGGCCGTCGATCGGGTCCCAATGAACATCGCCGTTGGCAAATTCAAAGGCGCCTTCACCGGTCGACATGCAAACCCGGGTCGAGCCTAAGCCGTTGTCGAAGTTTCCGGTGTCCGCCAACCCGTCACCGTTGAAGTCGTACACGAGTGTGTTCTCGATCTTGCCCTTCATGCCATAGACCGACTTGACGTGGCACTGCCAGTCGCCCTCGCCGTTGGCGGTGAAGCGCGAGAAACACACCTTCCACTTGTCCGATGACTCGTCGAGCTTGAACCGACGAACCAGGTCCGCGCGTCCATCGCCGTCAACATCGGCAATCAGGATGCTTTGTTCCGAGTTCTGCTCGAACTGCTCGTCCACCGAAGCATTGGGATAGCCCAGGTCGTAGATCTGCAGATCCTGGGTTGTGCAAGGCTGCGACGCGCCCGGGGCCTGGATGAAGCCGGTCGGCCCCATCAAGCATGTCTGGAATTGCTGGCCGTCGTACCAGGTGATGAAGTCAATCCGACCGTCACCGTTGAAGTCGCCACGGTAGTTCGGATGGGTGTCGTCCTGCGGCTTGGTCGTCCAGGTTCCCGAGACCTGCGTGGCTGCCGCGGCTCCATTCGAGCGCCAGATGGTCCACGTGCTGATGCCATTCTGCCTAGACACAACATCGACGCGGCCATCGTTGTCGATGTCCATGACCTCGATGTGCGCCGAGGGAGTTTGGGAGCTGTCCGAGAATGGCAGGAAGGCGGGCACCGCCGTGCAATTGAATCCCGTCCCCGTCGACAGGCAGACGCGAACGGTGTGATCCCAGAAACCGGTGCTTGAATTGAACGTGTTTTGCCAGCCGATCAGATCGCTCTTGCCATCCCCATCCCAATCACCGACGAAGACGCTTTGGAAGTGACTGGGGGGTGGCAAGAGGGAAATGGGCAAGCCGCCTGCAAGCGGCGTGTTCGCGAATTGCTTGCCGCTGGCATTGAACGTCTCCTGCGACCAATTGAACGTGGTGGCGGGCAGACAGACATCGTCAGAACCGCACTCGCGGATGGCCGACACCAGCTCGCGCCCCGTCTGAGCACTGGTGAGGTAGTCGATTTCGTAGCTGCGAACCAGCGCGCCTGACGTATCGTAGGTCTTGTCGGCGCGCATCTCGACCGCCCGCAGGCGACGCGAAATCGTGCTCTGACCAGCGCCCTGGTCGTAGTACCGAATGCGCGAGGCGGCCGACGCCTGCGACGGTATGTCGTCGTAGAAGAAGATCACCGCGCTGTGCTCGTCCGCGCAACCGCTGCTTGCCGCAAAGTAGCGAATCTCCGACACCCAGTACTCGACGCTCGGATACGCGCCGATGGGCTGCGCAAGCAAAGGGCTTGGTCCTCGACCGGCCACGCCACATTGGTTGTGCATGCGGTACAACGTGGTCCACGTTGTATCGTCCGACGGGTTCGCTTCGTAGTCGCGATTCGAGTAGTCAATCTCGATGAAATTGCCGACCCGATCCGAGATGCGGTCGAGCAGATAGAGCTTTTCATTGTTGGCATGGCCCGACGAGGGCGCACCATTGAGCTGGCTCACGCCATTGCTGACCACCCACCAGCGCGACGCGAAATCGAGCAGTTGCCCCGACTTGGTGGTCACGCGCCAGCGGTAAGGACCGCCCACTGTCTGGGTTGAGGGATTGGTCTCGGTGAAGCTCTCCACCTTGACGTAAGAGTCAAGCTCGGTCCGCCACTCCTGCTTGAGCGCCCCATTCGGATCGATCGGAAAGATCGGATCGCTCGGAATCAACACCGGAGAGCTGACCGGAACCAGCCGCTGACCGTCCAGGCACCACCGATCGTTAACCTGCGAGCCGTCGTAGTTGATGCCCTTGACGAACGATTCCTGCGCCTCGGTCATCGGACAGCGTGTAATGGCAGAAAGGCCGCCCAGCGAGAAGCCGACGCCAAGCTGGCCGTAGCTTCCCTGGCTCGAGTAGTTCAACGACAACGACGGCTCCATCCCAGCGGTGCCAGGTGCCACCTTCAGCGGAATGGAGTAAGTCGCGGCACCCGATTCGCTGACGTCGAACTTGCCGGCAAGCGTTCCGATCGGCGGGGTCGGGTAGCTCCCCGGGATGACGACGTCCGGATTCGGAGTCGCTGAGGTCGGCGTCGCACTTGCGACCACGCTGACCGGTTGCGAGGTGGTCGCGTAGGGATCTGACACCTGAACGGTCAGGTTATACGTGCCCGCGGACGGCGGCGTCCAGGTGAGCAGGTGGGTGCCCGTACCCACCCCACTAAGCGAAGTCAGGCTCGTCGAGCCATTGAAAAGAGTGATCGTGAGCGTGCTTCCGGAGTCAACATCCGTCACCACCACGCTGAAGGACACACTGCCGCCGGCGATTACCTGCGCCGCCGAAGGCGACACCGAATTGATGACCGGTGCAGTGTTGTTGATGACCTGCACCGTGGCCGTGCTCGAATCGGCAAATTGACCCAGGTTGTCGTACGCACGGGCCTTGAGAACATGCGCACCTGTGGTCGTGACGTTATTCCACGACTGGCTGAAGGGTGACGCCGAATCGGTGGCAATGAGGCTGGCACCGTCGTAGAACTCCACCTTCTGGATGCCGCAAGCGCTGCTGGCATTAGCCGAGAGCGTGAAGTTGGCGGGCGAGGCGTAAGTGCCAGCGCTTGGTGACGTCAGTGAGACCGTCGGCGGTCCGCACACCGTGATCGTCACAGCGGCGGACGTGGTCGAGCCGCTTCGGTTATCCGTCGCGACCGCCGTCAGGGTGTAGCTTCCTGCGGCGACCGGCGTCCAGCTATAGGCAAACGGGCTTGCGGCGTCGGTGTTCAGCAACGTCGCGCCGTTGTAGAACTGAACCTGAGCGATCGTCCCGTCCGCGTCCGAGGCCGTGGCCGCGAGATTGACGGTAGCGGGTGCAATGAAGGTCGATCCAGCGGTGGGCGAAGTGAGGCTGACCGTCGGAAGCTGATTAACGATGATCGGAATGGCCACCGAGGTCGTTGTCGCACCCTGGTCGTCGGTCGCCTTGGCAGTCAGCGAATAGCTACCCCCCGACACGCCGTTCCATGCGCAGGTAAACGGCGAAGCGTTGTCCGTGCAAAGCAGCGTTGAACCTTGGAAGAACTCGACCTTGGCGATGGTTCCGTCAGAGTCTGCCGCGCTTGCATTGATCGTGATGTTGGCCGGGTTGGCGTAGACCGCTCCGGAGGCGGGCGCCGTGATCGAAACCGTGGGCGACTGGCTCACGACGATCGGCACCGCGGCGCTCGTGGTCGTGGCGTTCAGGTTGTCGAACGCCTTCGCGGTGAGCGAGTAGTTGCCCTTCGGGACGCTCGACCAGGAATGCGTCCAGGGAGCGGCCGTCCTGGTCGCCAGCAGCGTCGCGCCCTGGTAGAACTCGACCTTCGAGACGGTGCCGTCAGCGTCGGCCGGGACTGCGGTGATGGCAACCGTGGAGCTCGGCGCGAAGACCTGGCCGGTCGTCGGCGCACTGATCGACACCGTGGGACTCGCATTGACCGTGACCGCGACGCCCGACGAGGTCGCCGTGACGTTGCGCTGGTCGTAGACGATCGCGGTCAGCGTGTGGCCCCCCGACGTCGAGGGTGTCCAGTCGACCTGGTAGGGAGGCAGGCCGACCGCGGTGCCCACCAGCGAGGGCGTTCCCGCGCCAAGCTGCGCGTAGAACTCGACCTTGGTGATGTCGCAGCCACCGTTGGGGCTCGCCGCACTCGCCTGGAGCGAAGTGGCGACGCCGGTCGTGAGCGTCGCACCGCCCGCGGGCGCGGTGAGCGACACGGTCGGCACATCACACACCCGCACCTGGACCGGGACCGAGGGGGCCGTGATGCCGTAGCTCGACCGCGCCCGGGCAGCGAGGTTGTAGACACCGGCCGGAATCGCGGTCCAGTCGTAGGCGTACGGCGCGGCCGTATCGCTGTCGAGGAGCGTCGAGTCGCGGTAGAAGTCGACCTTCTGCACCGTGCCCGAAGGCACCGATGCGGTGGCCGAGAGCGTGATGCTGGCCGGCGCCGCGTAGGGCGCGCCGGGAAGCGGCGAGGTCAGAACGACCCTGGGCGTGCCGATCGCGACCAGTTCGTCGTCGTCGGATTGCGCGATAGCCGGCGCGACGGCACCTGTCGCCGCCAGGACCAGCAGTGCGGTCCCCAAACCAGGTCGCACGGCGCGGACGCGGCCCACGGGCATGCGCATGCGACGATTCGCTCGTTGTTTCTGTCGCGGGCCGCCGGGGAGGACCGCGCGATCGAATCAGTCGCGGCGCAACGCGAAGATGGACTCGTCGGTTATGTTGCCTTGAGCGTCCGTCTTCACCAGCGATCCGGCCACCGCGGCAGCCGGACCGTTGTGCATGAAGTACACGGGACGGGCCGTCGCGTAGCCTCCGGGGTAGACCGAGCCCAGCGTGCCTGACAGCCGGCGCTCCGCCGGGATCGTGATGTCCGACGACTTGCCCGTGCCCGGAACGTAGAACGACCCCGTCACGTTGGCCGTGCCCGAGTTGTAGATCCGGTAATCCCAGTTTGAGCCGCTACGCTCGGTCACCAGTGTGCTCTCGACGACGCGCACCCGAACGAAGCCGCTGTCTCCGCTTCCCGCCGTGATCGGCGTCGTCACCTTGAACGCCCGAAGCGCATTGGCCGCGGGGGACGTCGTCGTCTGCGCGATCGACGACGCGTAGCAGATGCGCGCACCCTTGTTCATCGGCGGCTCGGACGCCCCGTCCGCGTTTGCCGCGAGCTGCGTGGTTCCCGACGTGTCCGAGTAGAGGGTGAGCGACGGGTCGAGCGGGACATGCGTCGCGACTCCGATCGCCGCCTCGATGCAGTAGGAGCGGCCGGCGACCTCGCGAAACGTGAACCACCGGTCCTGGGCCGCCTCGTCGATCGCATTCGTCACCCATCCCTGCCCCACTTCGTAGCTGACGGCGCCTGCCGCCGTGGTATTGGGCATCCCGGCAGTTGCAGATTGCAGGAGCGCTGTACTGGCCACGAACGCGAGGCCAAGCCTGCGTGGAGATCTCATTGGACGCTTCTTGCGAAAGAACGGGCGCACTCAGGCGGGTACTTGTGATCTACAGATACAGTCGTGTCGA
>ERZ724526.1812-NODE-1812-length-10706-cov-4.743592_pt1 | contig 10706 bp, 6 predicted proteins | sample MGYA00376059_ERZ724526 | MGnify/ENA primary metagenome ERZ724526 (study PRJEB28724, sample SAMN07190883) | activated sludge metagenome | isolation source: activated sludge of sewage treatment plant in Hong Hong | place: Hong Kong | collected 2016-03-17 ... | reverse complement strand
CTGAAGCCGTACCTACAACAAGGCTGGCGCGCCGGGCGACGCCAGTCACCACACCTGGATGAGGCAAGCCATATGTTGAATCTGACGCACTACATCAAGGAAATCGGCCGCGGCAAGGATGGGGCGCGCGACATGACCGAACAGGAAGCGTGCGAACTGTTTGGCGCCATGCTCGATGGTGGCGTACCGGATCTGGAGCTGGGCGCGATCCTGATCGCGCTGCGCGTCAAATCGGAATCCGACGACGAACTGCGCGGCTTTTACCGTGCCGCCGACCAGCGCCTGATCCGCCTCGACCGACCCGGCGGCAAGGTGGTGCCGGTGGTCATTCCAAGCTACAACGGCGCACGTCATCAGGCCAATCTGATGCCGTTGCTGGCTTTGCTGCTGCAGCGCTTCAATGTGCCGGTGCTGATCCACGGCCCGCTGGAAGGTATGGGGCGTACCGGTACTGCCACCATCCTGCGCGAACTGGGCATTCTGCCGTCGGTTACGCTGGCCAAGGCTCAGGAGGCGCTCAGCCGCGATGGGCTGGCGTTCGTGCCGACCCAGGTGATCGCACCGGGGATCGCCGGCCTGTTGGCGCTGCGCCAGCGGCTTGGGGTACGTAACAGTGCGCATACGCTGATCAAGATGGTCGATCCGTTCGATGGCTATAGTCTGCGCCTGGTCAGCGTCAGCCATCCGGATTATCTGGGCAAGATGCGCGCTTTCTTCAATGGCTCGGACGCCAACGTACTGCTGCTGCGCGGCACCGAAGGCGAAGCTTTTGCCAACCCCAAGCGCCGGCCGCAACTGGAGCTGTTCCGCGGCGGGCGCCAGGAAATCCTGTTCGAAGCCGAAGTCGGGCCGATTGCCACGCTGCCGAAATTACCGGAGGCGATCGACGCCCACACCACCGCCAGCTGGATCCGCGCCGCACTCGGCGGCCATGCGCCGCTGCCGACGCCGCTGGTCAATCAGCTTGCCTGCTGCCTGTACGCCAGCGGTTATGCGCAGGACATGAATCAGGCCAAGGCGATTGTCGCGGTCGAAACCGGTAGTCTGGCGGTCGCCTGATGCATCGGTGCGGTGTCCGGTAGCGATGGCTCGTCCGACGGCAGCAGCTGCTGCGGTGGCGGCGACTGACGCGATGCTTGGCAGTATCGTGCAACATGGTTAGCATCGTCGGTTTACGTCAGTCAGAAGCAGTCCATGGTTGCCGGCGCATTATCCCGTTTGTTTCGTAGTGCCCTGTTGGGGCTTGTCTTGTCCGCCGCTACGGCGCCGCCGGCCCTGGCTGTGGCGACGCTGCAGCCAGTCACGCAAGTCGAGGGTGTCAGCGAATACCGGCTGGCGAATGGTTTGCGTGTGCTGTTGCTGCCGGATCAATCGCGCCCCACCACCACCGTCAATCTGACTTATCTGGTCGGCTCGCGCCATGAAAGCTACGGCGAAACCGGCATGGCGCATTTGCTGGAGCACCTGCTGTTCAAGGGTACGCCAAAGAATCCCGATATCGACAGCGAATTCACCCGCCGCGGCATGATGTCCAATGCCACCACCTGGTTTGACCGCACCAACTACTTCGAAACTTTCTCTGCCGGCGACGATAACCTGCGCTGGGCATTGCAGATGGAAGCCGACCGCATGCTCAACGCCGGCTTCGGCAAGCGCGAGCTGGACAGCGAAATGCCGGTGGTGCGCAACGAAATGGAAGGCGGCGAAAACGACGGCTTTACCATCTTGCTGCAGCGCATGGCCGCCAGCGCCTATCAGTGGCACAACTACGGCAAGGATACGATCGGCGCGCGCAGCGACGTCGAACGGGTGCAAATTCCGCGCCTGCGCGCTTTTTACAAACGTTACTACCAGCCGGACAACGCGGTGCTGGCAATTGCCGGCCGTTTCGATCAGGCCCGGACGCTGCAGTGGGTCAGCCAGTATTTCGGCGCCCTGACCAAGCCGGCGCGGGTGCTGGAGCGGACCTACACCGAAGAGCCGGTGCAGGACGGCGAGCGTGAAGTCACGCTGCGCCGTGTCGGCGATACTTACCTGCTGGCAGCGCTGTACCACGTCAGCGACGGCGCGCATCCGGACAGCGCTGCCATCAGCCTGCTGGAGCAGGTGCTGGGCGGCACGCCGAACGGCCGCCTGCATCGGCGGCTGGTGGAAAGCAAGCTGGCCAGCGAGATCAGCGCCATGCATTACGCGCTGGCCGAACCGGGCTATCTGCTGCTGGCGGCCAAGACCGGCAGCGCTGCCGATGTCGGCAAGATTCGCGGCCTGCTGCTGCAGACCATCGAGGGTATCGCCAGCGAGCCGATTACCCAGGCCGAACTCGACAGCGCGCGTGCCGCATGGCTTAACCAGTTCGATAAAACCGTCGCCGACCCCAACCTGTTTGCCATTGCGCTATCGGATGCCATCGCCCGCGGCGACTGGCGCCTGTTCTTTCTCGAACGCGACCGGGTGGAACAGCTGCAGCCGGCCGATCTGCAGCGCGCGGCGCTGAATTACCTGCTGCCGAGCAACCGCACCTTCGGCCAGTTCATTCCCGATAACCATCCGCAGCGCAGTGCGATACCGGCGCGCAGCGAGCCGCAGCGCATGGTGCAGGGGTACGTCGGCAAACCGGCACCGACGCAGGGCGAGCTGTTCGATTCCAGTCCGGCCAGTATCGAGGCTCGGCTGCAGCGCGAGCAATTGCCGCAGGGGCTGCAACTGGTGCTGTTGCCCAAGCGTAATCGCGCCGATCAGATAACGCTGGCACTGCAACTGCATTTCGGCGACGAACACAGCCTGTCCGGCCGCGATCTGGCCGGCGAAGCGGCAGCGGCGATGCTGTTGCGCGGTGCATTCGGCCAGGATCGGGGCCAGATTGCCAGCGAACTCGACCGGCTACGCACCAAATTAAGCATCAATGGCGACGCGCAGGGCGTCAGCGTCAGCCTGCAGACCACCAAGAGCAATCTGCCGGCGGCACTCGGCCTGCTCGGCAACGTGTTGCGGCGGCCGACTTTCAGCAGCGACGAATTCGAACAGCTGCGCAGCGAATGGCTGACCCAGACCGCCGAAAGCCGCAACGATCCGACTGCGCTCGGCCACAACATGCTGGCACGCCAGTTCGATCACTACCCGCCTGGCGACGTGCGTCATGTGCGCAGTTTCGACGAACAGCTGGCGGATATCGGCAAGCTCAAGCTGAGCGAGGTGCGCGAATTCCATCGCGACTTCTACGGTGCCAGTGCCGGCCAGCTGGTGCTGATCGGCGATGTCGATAGTGCGTTGATCCGCCGGCAGCTGGCCGCTACCTTTGGCGACTGGCGTGCCCGTCTGCCATATCGGCGGGTGCCGCAGCCATATCAGCCGAGCGGCCCGGCCAGCCTCAAGCTGGCGACGCCGGACAAGGCTAATGCCTGGTTCAGCGCCGCGCTGCAATTGCCGCTGTCGGACCGTTCGCCGGATTACCCGGCGCTGTTGCTGGCGAACTACGTATTCGGCCAGGGCGGCGGACTGAACTCGCGCCTGATGCTGCGCCTGCGCCAGCAGGAAGGGCTGAGCTACGGCGCCGGCTCGTCGTTCGCCGCCAGCGCCGACGAACCGCGCGCCGGGTGGGAAATGAGCGCCACTGCCGCGCCGCAGAATTTCGCCCGTCTGCAGAGTGCCTTCGAGGAAGAATTCCAGCGCTGGATCGAGCATGGCATCAGCCAGCAGGAGCTGGACGACGCGCGCTCCGGCCTGTTGCAGGAAATGGCGCTGGCACGCAGCGACGATGCGGTACTGGCCGAGGCGCTGCTGGAGCAGCAGCGCCTCGGGCGCAGGATGACGGTGCAGGCCGAGCTGGAAGCACGTTTGCAGGTGCTGACACCGACGCAGGTCAATACTGCGCTGCAGCGCAATCTTGCCGCCGTGCCGCTGCTGCGCGTGGCAGCCGGCGACTGGAGCAAGCTGCCACGGGAAGGGAACCCGGTGCCGCCGGCGCGTTCCAAGTGAATCCCGTGCGGCACCGATCCAAGCAGATTCAATGGCGGGCAACGCCCGCATTCGCACCCATCAAGGAGATAGCATGCGTTTGAAACCGTTGTGCCTGGCCGTATGCGCGGCACTGAGCCTGACCCTGGGGATGCCGCCGGCACTGGCCGACGCGCCCGCAGCCACCGCTGTCGCAACCAGCCAGCAGCGTGGCGGCGAACTGGCGAAACAGGCGGAAGTGGAGGGAATCCGCGAATACCGTCTGCCGAATGGCTTGCGCATTCTGCTGGCGCCGGACGCATCGAAGCCGACTACCACCGTCAACATTACCTATCTGGTCGGCTCGCGCCACGAAAACTATGGCGAAACCGGCATGGCGCACCTGCTCGAACACCTGCTGTTCAAGGGTACGCCGAACAACCGGAACATTACCCAGGAGTTATCCAGGCGCGGTATGCGGCCGAACGGCACCACCTGGGTCGATCGCACCAATTACTTCGAAACCTTTGCCGCCAACGACAGTAATCTGGAATGGGCGTTGCAGATGGAAGCCGACCGCATGGTCAATTCCTTCATTGCGCGCAAGGATCTAGATACCGAGATGACTGTGGTGCGCAACGAGATGGAGCGCGGCGAGAACAGCCCGGCACGCATCCTGTGGGAAAAGGTGCTGGCCAGCGCCTACCAGTGGCACAACTACGGCAAAAGCACGATTGGCGCGCGTTCCGACGTCGAGAATGTGAAAATCGAGAATCTGCAGGCGTTCTATCACAAGTATTATCAGCCGGACAATGCCGTGCTGGTGGTGTCGGGCAAGTTCGACGAGGCGAAGACGCTTGGCCTGATCCAGAACCATTTCGGCGCCATCGCGCGCCCGACGCGCCTACTGGAGCCGACCTACACCGTCGAACCGGCACAGGACGGCGCGCGGGAAGTGGTGCTGACGCGCATCGGCGATATCCAGTTGCTGAACGCGCTGTATCACATTCCTGCCGGCACGCACGCGGATTTCGCGCCGATTGCGGTGCTCAGCGAAGTGCTGGGCTCGACGCCGAGCGGCAGGCTGCACAAGGCGCTGGTGGAAACCAAGAAGGCCGTCGGCGCCGATGCCGATGCCTATTCGATGGCCGAGCCCGGTTACATCACCTTCAACACCGAGCTGCGCAAGACCGATTCGGCCACCGAAGCACGCAAGATCATGCTCGACGTGATCGAAAACGTGTCGCACAAGCCGATCAGCGAGCAGGAAGTCGAAATCGCCAAATCGTCGATGCTCAACGATTTCGAGAAGGTATTGAACGACCCGACCCGGCTGGGCATTTCCTTGTCCGAGGCAATTTCCAAGGGCGACTGGCGCACCTTTTTCCTCTATCGCGACCGCATCGAGGCGGTCAAGGCGGCCGATGTGAACCGGGTGGCGCAGACCTATCTGCTCGCCAGCAACCGCACCTTCGGCCATTTCATCCCCACCGACAAACCGGCGCGGGTGGAGGTGCCGCAGGTGGCCAGCGTCACCGAGCTGGTCAAGGACTACAAGGGCAAGCCGGCGCTGGCTGCAGGCGAGGCGTTCGATCCGAGCCCGGAAAACATCGATGCGCGCACCTTCAAGGCGCAATTGCCGAATGGCATGAAGCTGGCGTTGCTGCCGAAAAAGAATCGCGGCGAAACGGTATTCATCAGCTTCAACCTGCATTTCGGCGACGAGAAATCGCTGTTCGGCAACCGTAGCGTCAGCGGCTTTACCGCCGGTATGCTGATGCGCGGCAGCAAGAAATATACGCGCGAGCAATTGCAGATCGAGCTGGATCGGCTGCGTACCAAGCTGGGGGTCTCCGGCGAAGGCCAGGTGGTGACAGTCGGCGTGGAAACGGTACGCAAGAATCTGCCGCAGGTGCTGACGCTGATACGCGAAATCCTGCGCCAGCCGGCATTCCCGCAGCAGGAATTCGAGCAGTTGCGCAAGCAGGTGCTGGCCGATCTGGAAGCCAGCCGCACCCAGCCGGATGCCGTGGCGCAGCGCGCACTGGCTCGCCATTTCAACGTCTATCCGAAAGGCGATATCCGCTATTCCGGCACGGTGGAAGAAGATGCTGCCGCAGTCAACGCGCTGACGCTGGCGCAGCTGAAACGTTTCTACACCGGCTTTTATGGCGCCAATCATGCACAGATGGCCCTGGTCGGCGATTTTGACCGCGCCGAGGCCGAAGCGCTGGTGCAAAGCCTGTTCGGCGACTGGAACAGCAAAGCCGCTTATACCCGTGTGCCCACGCCGTTCCACGCCACCGCAGCCGCCAGGCTGAAGCTGGAAACGCCGGACAAGGCCAATGCCAGCTTCCTCGCCGGCCTGGCGTTGCCGTTGCGCGATAGCGCGCCGGATTATCCGGCGTTGACGGTCGGCAATTACATTCTCGGCGGCGGCTTCCTCAATTCGCGCCTGGCCATGCGCCTGCGCCAGAAAGAAGGCCTGTCGTACGGTGCCGGCTCGTTCCTCAGCGCCAGCAGCGACGAGGAATCCGGCTCGTTCGGCGCCTATGCGATCTATGCGCCGCAAAATCTCGACAAGCTGCTGGCCGGCTTCCGCGAGGAGCTGGAGCGGGCGCTGAAGGATGGCTTCACCGAGCAGGAAATCGCCGAAGCCAAGACCGGCATCCTCCAGTCCAGCCAGTTGCGCCGGGCACAGGACGGTTCGCTGGCGGGCACGCTGGCGGCGTATCAGCGCCTCGGACGCGACATGAAGTTCGTGGCCGATTTCGAGGCAAAACTCAAGGCCTTGACGCCGGAACAAGTGTTGACGGCAATGCGCAAATATATCGACCCCACCAAGCTCAGCCTTGCCTATGCCGGCGATTTCGCCAAGAGTGAGGCAAAATAGGCTCTTGTCCGATAAGGCTGCAAGTGCAATACGCTTGAACAGTGGCAATGGCCTGTATGTAGTGCTATGCACTTCAGCCGATATGGAAATCATGTAAAAAAACAGGCAACCATTTTGGTTGCCTGTTTTGCGCTTGGGCTGCGCTACGTCATATCCATTGTGCCGTATTGGCTCAGGTTCTTGCGCCGCACAAATTGTCCCAGTTACGACCGCATCCCGCCAGCAGACCGCGGGTTTGTTTTGCCGGTGCACGTTTTGCAATTTTCAGCATCGTGATTTCCTTATGCAAGGATCGCTTCAGCCTATGAGATGAAGCGGAATGATTGGTTGCACGGTTGTGCGACCAAACTCGGCAGGTACGCCGAATTTCTTGTGCAGATCGTCCAGAGAAAGGCCGGCCTGCAAATGTTTGCTGGCTGTCATGCGGGCATAAGCGTGACGGCAGTGATTTTCGGCGGCCCGCAGTGGATCGCCTGTTTGAACAAAGGCATCTCCGGGGCAGATATCCCCACAATAGTGGCAACGTTCATGGCTGCCGCATTCCGAAAGATCGCCCATACGCACGGCGCGCCACTGATCGAGCAACTCTTCCCGGTTGGCAGCTGTAAATGATCGCACCGGTGTTACTTCTGTTGAGGACTGGCGCTTTAATCGGAATAAGTCGCCAGCTCGTACTTCGCCAATCGGCATAGGAAACGATATACAGGGGTAGATAGTGCCTTCCGGGGTAATGGCAATGCTGCCATGCCCAGCACTACAGGGTTTCTGGCTCGCTTTGGGTAAGGGCATGTAACCCCAGCTTTGTGTTTGATCTCCTACGTAGAGAGGAGAGCCCGGCGTCGCTGCCAATACGACCAACTCGCCGAATTCAGCAGTGGTTTCCAGTGGAGCGCGCTTGCCGTCAACGCCTGGTGCGATCATGGTGCTGATGATGATTCGCTCAGCAGATCCTTCGCCTAGTTGCTGTGTGTGTTGCCACTGGCCAATCGTTTGTTTGGTCAGCATGGTTTTGAATACGGTGTGGATGCCATGCTGGCGGAAAAACTGCAGGCTGGCCATGGTTTTGGCAAAAGATCCCGGTACTCGTGTTACTGCGTCGTGCTGAGCCGGGGTTGCGCTGTAGACGCTGAATTCGACTGACCATGGGTAACACGCCGCTATGCGTTGCAGATATTCTTTGTCCAGCTTGAGACCGTTGGTATATATCACTACCTGAAAACCCAACGAGCGAGCCTGTTGCAATAGTTCAAGGAAATCTTTGCGCAGGGTTGCCTCTCCACCTGAGAGCGTCAGGCGGAATACACCCAGCTGAACCAACTGGTGCAACATATCGCTGGCCTCTGCGGTACTGAGTTCGTTGGTTTGTCGTTGGGGTATTTCATCCGGCGCGTGAGCGGCACCGGGGTTGTAACAGTGCACGCATAGTTCATTGCAGCGATAGGTCACCTCCCAATGGGCTGAATAGATGAACTCCTGTTGTTCGGCCCACGCCATGCATTCTTTTTCAAGATCGGCGCTGGCGGGCGATTCGATCATGTCGGATGTGTCAAACAATGAAGAGGGAAAGGCAGGTACGGGTGATGGCATTTCTGCGGCAGTTGATGCGACAAGGCCCTCTTGGTGCAGTTCATCAAGAAAGCCCAGTACATCGGCTTCTTCAAGCCCGAGCCGGGCGGCAGCTTCCGCTTCAGCGACAGCCATTTCGCATACCTGCTGCCACAGTCTGGATGAAACGTCTTCCAGCAGCAGAAATTCGCGCTGTTGCTGGTTGAGTAGTAGGGTGCGGTGTTCGGTCGGACTTTCCCAGCTACGCCAGGCGGTTGTCTGGGCAGGCTTGTATCGCGGCATGATATCTTGCTTTTATTGAGAGTTATTTCTGTCGATTTTCTTTTTTTTTTTTTTTTGTGGTCAAGTGGTTATGGAGGGAGGAGGTAATGTATTGAGAAGAGACGATGCTCAGTAACTTATGCAGGGCAATCGACTACAATGCAACCTTCCATCTCTCTGGCTGGTGCATAATGGCAAGTTGCTGTATTGATGTCATATTCCAATCCGAGAGCCTGTGATGCTGAAATTTTCTATCGTTCCCGTTACCCCGTTCGACCAGAACTGTTCGCTGATCTGGTGCGATGAAACCATGCGTGGCGCCGCAGTCGATCCCGGCGGCGACATCGAGCGCATTCTTGCCGAGGCGGAGCGCCAGGGGGTGACGCTGGAAAAGATACTGCTCACCCACGGCCATCTCGACCATGTCGGCGGCACGGCGGCGCTGGCGGAGCAACTGGGATTGCCGATCGAGGGGCCGCATCCGGCCGACAAGTTCTGGATCGATGCGCTGCCGCAGCAGGCGGCGATGTTCGGTTTCGGCCAGGCCAAGGTGTTCACGCCGGATCGCTGGCTGCAGCAAGGCGATACGGTCAGCGTCGGCAATGTCACGCTGCAGGTGCGGCAGGCGCCGGGGCATACGCCGGGGCACGTGATTTTCTTCGATCCGGCCAGCAAGACCGCCTGGGTCGGCGATGTGCTGTTCGAAGGCTCGATCGGCCGTACCGACTTCCCCGGTGGCGATTACCAGACGCTGATCAACTCGATCCGCGAGCAGCTGTTCACGCTCGGCGACGAGGTGCAGTTTGTTCCCGGTCACGGGCCGATGTCGACGTTCGGCGAGGAGCGGCGCAGTAACCCGTTTGTGGCGGACCAGCGTTACGGCTGAGATGTTTTACCGATGACCGACAAGAATGCCCGGCGTTGCCGGGCATTTTGGTATCCGGGCTGCAAGGCGCGCCGGTATTGCCGTTCAGCCTGGCCTGCAGGCCAGTACCAGAGCGGCTTGCAGGGCGGTACTGTTCAGCCGGGCAGGGCGCTGAGAAAGGCGCCGACTTCGGCAAACACTTGTTGAGCAATTGCGCCGCGCACAATGCCGTGCTGGTTGAAGCGTATTTCGCGATAGCGCTTGGCACTGGCGCCGATTGCGCGGTAGATGTCGCGGCCGCTTTGCACATCGACTTTCGGGTCGCCGTCGGCATGGATGATCAGCGACGGGATACGGATCGACCCCAGACCGCGGTAAACCTGCTGCATCAGCCGCTGGATTTGCGCGATGCTGCGCACCGGACAGCGCAGGTAATTGATGTGCGGGTTGTCGGCATGATTGGTGACAAACTGGCGCGTCAGTTGCGGCAGCCCGGCCGACAGCAGGGCACGGTTCCAGCGCGCCAGCGGCCGGGCGAAGCGTGCGGAGAATTTCTTGAACCGCAGCGGTGCGCTGATGCTGATCAACGCGGCAAAAGCCTGTGGCTGGCAAATCACCTGGTTCAACACCACTGCGCCACCGGTCGAGAACCCGGCTGCCACCACGCGCTGGCAGCAGCTGCGCAGAATGGCGTGGCCGCGCTCGACCGAGGCGTTCCATTCGGCGGCATCGCGCTGTGCCAGGTCAAGCGCCGAGGTGCCATGGCCCGCCATGCGCGGTGCATAGACACTGTAGCCTTGCATGAACAGGTAATCGGCCCACTGGCGCACTTCTTCCGGCGCCGCCATCAACCCGTGCACCAGCAGTACGCCGGTCGTCGCGCCCGGGTTGTGCAGCAGGTACGGTGCGCCGATTTCGCGCGGCTTGGTTTCGCCGTCCAGAAAATATTGCCGGTATTCCTGCTCGAACAGGCTGCGCTCGCGCTCCAGCAGGGTGCGGCAGGCGTCAGGCAACATTGGCGGCGTCGAAGGCGCTGTAGATCATTGCGTAATGGCAGCCGGCGCCGACCAGCACCATTACGTGGAACAGTTCGTGAAAACTGAATCTGCCCGGCAGCATCAGCGGCCGCTTGGTTGCATAGAACAGCGCACCGAGGGTGAATGCCGCGCCACCGCCCCACAGCAGTGT
>ERZ724526.1806-NODE-1806-length-10736-cov-5.731486_pt1 | contig 10736 bp, 6 predicted proteins | sample MGYA00376059_ERZ724526 | MGnify/ENA primary metagenome ERZ724526 (study PRJEB28724, sample SAMN07190883) | activated sludge metagenome | isolation source: activated sludge of sewage treatment plant in Hong Hong | place: Hong Kong | collected 2016-03-17 ... | reverse complement strand
TTTCGGTGCGATTCTTGTTATTTTGGCCAGACACGACTTTACACTGTATGATACGAGCAACGTTTGCCCTGTTCTGCCTTTTATCGGTGCTTGCGCCGGTATGCCTGCGCGCCCAGAACCAGCCGTTTTTTTCGCTCCAGCCGGCCGACACGCTGCATAAACCGCGCCTTTGGGCGGGCGTCGGTACCGCATCCGTGCTGTATGGCAGCGCCCTGGTGATCCTGCACCAGGACTGGGTCTCCAACGGCTCCAACGGCAAATTCCACACCGTCGACGACCTCGGCGACTGGAACCAGATGGACAAAATGGGGCACGGACTGCTGGCCTACAACCAAAGTCGCTGGATATACGCAGGAGCGCGCTGGGCGGGCATCCGGCCGCGTGCGGCGGCCTGGACCGGTTTCGCAGGCGGTCAACTCATGATGACCACACTGGAAGTGTTCGACGGGCTGTCAACGTCCGGAGGCTTCTCCTGGAGCGATATGGGTTTCAATCTGCTGGGCTCCGGCCTGTTCCTGGGACAGCAACTCGGGTGGCACGAGCAGCGCATTGCGCTCAAGGTGAGCGCCTGGCCGAAAAAATACAGCACCGATCCGGTCTATCCCGTTTCTCCCGTCGGCAGCGAGGCCTCCACGACCCTTGAGCAACGCGCCGAGGATATTTACGGAACGGGACCGGTCAGTCTTTTCCTGAAAAACTACAACGCGAATACCGTATGGCTCTCCGTAAACCCGCGCTCCTTCTTCCCGGAACGCGCCACATGGCTGCCCGGCTGGTTTAACATAGCGCTGGGTATGGGCGCCGACAACCTGTTCGTAAAGAAGGGCTACGAATGGAAAGGCAACCTCAACTGCAACGGCCCGGATTGCGACGTGTACCAACTTGACCCTGCCGTATATCCCCGTACCCGGCAGTTCTACCTTTCCTTCGATATCGACCTGACGCGTATACCGCTCCGAAACCGGTTTTTACGCCTGCTGGCCGGCGCGCTGAATGTGGTAAAAATACCGGCGCCCGCGCTGGAGGTATCGGACCAGGGCGGCGTAAAGTTTCACGCCATACACTTTTGAGCAGTACTTTCGCCTTCTATACTCAGCTTCGGGACAGGTCCGACTATCTGTTGCTCCATTATGTCAAAAACCCGGCTGAATCTTGCATCAGTGTTCACAGTTTGCTCAATCCGCTGACTGGCTGCATCGCCAACCCTTGCGCCCAACCGAAAATAGATTTCTGACTAATTCCAGTGTTTTTTCAGACGCAGAACAGGCGATAAAATGCAGACCTGCTGCGTTTAATGTAAGTACCTGGCTTGTCTTTTCCATATCGGCCCAAAACCAATTGCAAGGCAGCCAAAGTAATTCAAACAAACACATCAAAACCATGGCAAACAAAAAGGATTTGTCCCCGGAACAACGCGAAGCACTGCTCGGTACTTTAAAAGACCGTTTTGAGCATAACATGAACCGCCACAAAGGTCTTGAATGGTCCAAAGTGCAGGCAAGGCTCGACGCCAACAGTGAAAAACTGTGGTCGCTACATGAAATGGAAAGCAGCGGCGGTGAACCGGATGTTGTAGGTCAGGATAAAAAGACGGGTGAATACATTTTTTATGACTGCTCTGTGGAAAGTCCGAAAGGCCGCAGGAGTGTTTGCTATGACCGCGAAGCACAGGAATCGAGAAAGGAATTCAAGCCGGAAAATAATGCCGTGGATATGGCCACTGCCATGGGCATTGAGATTTTAACCGTAGAACAATACCGGACTTTGCAGCAACTTGGAAAGTTCGATACAAAAACATCGAGCTGGGTACACACACCTCCCGAGATCAGGAAACTCGGTGGCGCCATTTTTTGTGATCGTCGCTACGACCATGTTTTTATGTACCACAACGGTGCAGAGTCGTACTATGCCGCCAGGGGATTCCGCGGTTCGCTAAGGGTCTGAATATTGTACAGACTTCCAATTTTGGCAAGGGAAGTATTGTTTTACGCACATAACCCTGATCTTCAGTGCTTTTTCAGCCATTTATCCAGATACTTCTGACAGACGAAATCCGGTTTTCGGGTCTTGCAGGGCGCATTGAAGGCCTCGCGGAGCACCTGCATTTCGGGGCGATAGTCCTGGCCGTTGTCCTCGAATCTTTCCAGGGTTTTCAGCACCCGTTCGGTTTCCCACATGAACTGGCCTTCATACAAATGGTGCTCCTGGTATGCCTCGCCGATTTTTTCGCGGATGAGCTCCGCCTGCATCCGAATACCCGCGTGAAGCGGTTCGGCAAAAAGGCTTTTGTCATCCACCTCGTTGCCGGCCAGGAAGGTAAATACCTCGGGCGCCCAGCGTTGGCCTAGCCCCTCGGCAAGTTGCTGCTGCCAGTCGGGGCGCGATTTGATTTTGGCCAGGGCAGGTTCGCGAACCCATTTTTCCTTGTTGTAATCGGTGAAAATCAGCAGGTTGCTGATGTTTTTGGAGACGTCATGGCGTTCAATCTCCCCAATCATCCGCAGGTCGTTCTGGTCGGGTTGCCCCATTGACCTTGCCGCAGCGATGTAGCCTTCCGCCCTTGTTTTCAGACTTGCCAACAAAATCAGTCCGCAAGGCACTGCGCCGATGCCCGCCGCCAGCAGCAGCGGCAGCCGGTAAGCCGCGCCGCCGTTGAGCAAAATGCCGAAGCCGATGATCAACAACAGGTGAATGGTTGTGGGCAAAAAGTTGCCCATCCAGGCAAGCATCGGCCCTTCCCGAAACGCCACGAACAGGGAGCCCAGCAAGGCCGTCAGCAATCCGCCTGCAACCCACATGAACCGCACGCCGCTGCCCGACGCAGGAACCCACGCGAACCCGCCCTGTGCGCCGATAATGGCCGCCACGAGCGACAGGCAAACGAGCGTTGCCAAATAATAGATGATGATGGTCCAGGCCCAACCCACGCCTGCGTCGCCGCCGGGCGCGGATTTACCGAAGGTTTCGAAGGTAAAAACCAGCAAAAGGAAGACCGTGATGCCGAGCAGGATGTTGCCGAGGAGGACCATTTTCAACTATTTCTCCTTACCATAAATGGTGATTATATTTTCGCCGACGATGAACGAGCCGCCGTAGGGGACTTCTTGCAGGACGAGTTCTTCACCGATGAAATTCAGGGTTTCCTCGCGCCGCTCCAAAGGAAGATTTGTCCGGGAAACCCAGTCTGCTTCGGTCGGGATCTCTACAATAATGAGGGCGGTGTAGCCCATTTCCCACCACATATCGAATTTGGTTTCGCGGCTTTCAAAGAAGACCGTCCCGCCGCGCCCCTGGCTGGTAAACCGGACCTTCGGGTTGCCTTCCAGCGGCTTGCGCTGCTTTCCGTCGCGGTACTTTTCAACGGATTGAACGATGCGGCGGATGTTTTCCACAAACTCCTGCGGCACATCGAGCCAAACGGCGATGTCGCGGGTTGTTTTGCCCACTTCGATGTGCATCCGCGTCAGTTTGCGGAGCAGTTCCAGCCGGGCGGCTTCCTCGTATTGTTTCCGGTGTTTCTCAAAGGCTTCGCTGGCCATTTTTTCGCCCTCCCGTTCGGCTTTGGCGTGAAGTTCACGGGCGGCATCGAGCTCTTTTTCGAGTTTTTTTCGCTCTTTTTCGAGGCCTGCATTACTTTGTTCCACGCCTCCGACTGCGTTTTTCATCACCATTTCCAGGGTGGTGGCGAATTGTTTTTGCTGCTCGGCGACGACAGCGGCCAGGCGTTTTTCAACTTCGGCCTGGATGCGGGCTTCTGTGTTATCCATTTGTGTGTTGAATTTGATGCGCGAATGTAGGGAGATTGCAGTGTTTGTTTGAAGCATGCCGCAACTTCCTTTATAATACAAAATGAACGCCTTCACCTCCTGAATTACAATCTGTGCGGGCTGGCTGCGATTGGAAAATACATTGCAGAGCAAGCATACAACTCCGACCTGGTCATTGCCGGCATCGCCCGTGTGCGGGGTTGCTTTTGCATGCATAGGTTCTGATTTCCATACCGGTTGGGCATACGATTTATTGGCAAAGAAACAGGTTGATGATGAGTCAATTGCATTATACATCCACACCCGCCTCCGGAGCGGCGGATTACCAGTCCCGGCCAAAGAAATTTTTCTGAATGCTTTTAAAATCCCGGTATCTTTGACAGGAAATTCCAGCCAAAAATTCCCTGCCCCGGCCGTATACTGTGCATAGTTCTTTTACTTCCCTTCAATACCTGCCAGGCACTTTTGTCATTTAACATTAAAAGCCATTTTCGCAATGAAAATTCTCCTGCTTGAGTTTTTTCAATACCTCCCTTTTGCCCGGCGCAGTCAAACGTCTGTAAGGCTATTGACCTTCTGTTATCTCTTTGCCTTGGGTTTTACCCATTCTGTAACGGCCCAAATCACCATCTCCAATTCAGTTTTTCCTGTGGTGGGCGACACGCTTCACTATGCTATTGGCAACCAGCCCGGGGCTATTAATCAGATTTTCACACCGCCCGGCTTCGGCCAGCAGTGGGACCTGAGCGGCCTGCAGCCGACCCAATACTGGAACCAGATCATGAAGAACCCGCAAGTTGGCGTGGCTAAAGCGTCTTTCCCCGGGGCTTCTATCCTGTACAATCCCCCGAACTCCGGTAACGAGGTATATTTGCAAGTCACAGGCAATCAGGTATTTAACATGGGCTATTTTGGTCTGGACGAGCTGGGGTTGGGCCTGAATTTATTGTTTGACAATATACCGAACCTGGAAGAAACCTGGGCGCCGGTCAACGTCTTTGACATCCGCCAAAGTAGTTCCAATGTATTGACTGCTTTCGATGCACCGATTGCGCCGCCCATTTTGCTGAACCTGGTGCCGACGGCCGATTCTTTCCGTATCCGGGTTACGTATCAGCGGATTAGCTCCATCGATGCCTCGGGCACGCTGACCATCCCCGGCGGCACTTTTGATGTGCTGCGGAAGAAACGAACCGAGTACAAATCAATGGCTGTGGATGTGAAGGTGGCGCCGCTCGGGTGGATAGATATTTCGACCATCGGCGGCCAGCAGCTCCTCCCCCTGGGGACGGATACGATAACGACCTTTCATTTTCTGAACGACGTGTCCAAGGAGGCCATTGCCGTATGCACACTCAATACCGCGCAAAACACGGTAACCAGTGTTCAGTACAAGGCAATTGTTTCTGCAAACGCAGGTCCCGACCAGACCCTGTGCCTGGCTACTCCGGCTCAATTGAATGCTACTTATTCGGTCGGAACACCTAGTTGGAGCGTGGTGAGCGGTCCGTCTACCGCCAGCAGCCAGTTTAGCAGTACATCCAACCCGCAAGCGATTTTCACACCGGCTGGCGGACCCGGTGCGTACACGCTGCGCTTCACCGTCACTGCCGGCATCAATGTTGCGTCCGACGACGTTGTTATCACCTATAACGGGCCTGTCGTATCGACCTGTCCGCCAAACCTGACGGTTTGTTTCGATCAACAAGCCTTTACCCTGACCGGTGGAACGCCTGCCGGCGGTACCTTCAGCGGCCCCGGTGTGAGCACCAACATGTTCAATCCCGGAACGGCAGGCATTGGCGCCCATACGATCACCTATACGGCCCCGGGAAGCTGTGTAACCAATTGTACGTTTACCATCACAGTAAACGCCTGCCAACCCGGCGGAGTCGCGATCAGCGGCAAGATCATCTGGGAAACCAACGACTCGAGCGGCGTCAAGGATGTCAATGTCGCCCTGACCGGCGATGGTACCGACAACGATCTCTCCCTCGCAAACGGCACCTACACCCTTACAGCCTCCAGCGGATCCAACTTTACCGTCACGCCGACCAAGAGCATTAACAAATTCAACGGCGTCACCGCGGCAGATGTGGCAGCCATCCAACAGCATGTGGCGAACATTAGCCCGATCTCCAATCTGTACAAGCAGGTGGCGGCAGATGTGAACAAGAGCAATTCGATCACTTCGGTCGACGCGTCAATCGTCAATCAGGCCCTGCTGGGCAATCCTCTGGCTATCAACCAGTTCAAAACCTCCTGGCGTTTTGTGCCGGTTGCACACACCATGAACACCCCGCCCTGGGGCTTCCCGGAAAAAATAACGCTGACTGGCGTATCCGGCAACCTGCCGGGCCGGGATTTCTACGGCATCAAGACGGGCGATCTCGTAACAGCCTTTGCCAATCCGGCAAACTTCGGCGCCGGCAAGCCCCTGGTGTTAAATGTGCCTGATCAGGTGCTGCAAACAGGCTCGGAGGTGCTGACCGAGTTCCGGGCCAGTCAGCTGGAAGACCTGGCGGCTTTCCAGTTCGCCTTGCGCTTCGACCCGGCGCAGTTGCAGTTGGCGGCAGTCCATACCGACGGCAGTGCTTTGCCGCTCACGATGGACAACTTCGGTCTGTACCATGTTTCCGAAGGCGAGATCCGCGCCGTGTGGTCGCAGGCAGAAGGACTGTTCGTTGAAGAAGCCACGTCGGTTTTTAGTCTGAAATTCAATGTATTGGAAGGTGGCGGCAAATTGAGTGAGGCATTGAGCCTTGACGAAGATGCCTTGCCCGGCTATGCCTACAACAGTGCGTTGGCGGAGTCGGGCGTTCAGTTGAATTTTCTGGGGACGACCGGCGCAGGCAGCCCGGCGAGCGCGGGCGGCTTGCAGTTGTTGCAAAACCAGCCTAATCCGTTCAATGGTACGACGACGATCGGTTTTGTGTTGCCGGAAGCCTGCGAGTTGCAGTTGCGGATATTCGACACGGCAGGGCGGTTGATCACCGAGCGCAGGGCGCAGTACCCGGCAGGCGGGCATGCGGAGCGGTTTGATCTGGAAAACGCAACGGGGGTGTTGTATTACGAACTGGTAACGCCGTTTGGTATCCTGGCGAAGAAGATGACGGTGATAGGGGAATAAAAGCGAACGTTGTTTTTTGATAAACCTTTGGTGGGGCGGCCTGGTGGCTGCCCCATTTTTTTTGCAAGCCACCGGTCTGACGGATGAGTACTCGCTTTTCTATTTGAAATTTATCGAACCCTTGAGCAAGGAAGGCGCGGGTGTGTGGAGTATGTTCCAGCAAGCACCAATTTATCGTGCCTGGAGCTGCTATGCCTTTGAAAGTATTTGCCTCAAACACCTGGCTGAAATAAAAAAAGCCCTCGGCATTTCGGGGATATTCTCTATCGCCTCGGCATTTTATCACAAAGGATCAGCAGACATGGATGGTTGCCAGATTGACCTATTGATTGATCATGCAGACCGGGTGATCAATCTCTGTGAAATTAAATGGTCCGCCGCTGATTTTATATTCACCAAAAAGCCATACTTTTGGGGAATAAAAACACAGTATGACACAAATCCCGCGCTTGTTGTTGCCTACGCTCCGCGATCGAATGTTTCAGGGCAAGGCTATCATTCTGTTGGGCGCCCGGCAAACCGGCAAAACATCGCTGGTGCGGCGGCTGATCCGGGAATGGCCCGACGACTCGGTTTTTCTGAATGCCGACCGGCCCGAAGTGCGGCGGCAGCTCGGCGATGCATCCGTGGCCGGCCTCAGGCAATTGGCCGGGAATGCGCGCGTGGTGGTCATCGATGAAGCCCAGCGGATCAAAAACATCGGCCTGACGCTCAAACTCTTTACCGATGAATTGCCTCAGATTCAGGTGGTGGCTACCGGCTCCTCTGCATTCGAACTGGCCAACGAAATCAATGAGCCCCTGACCGGCCGCAAGTGGGAGTACTTCCTGTACCCCATCGCCTGGAGCGAACTTGTGGCGGCCACATCGGCTATCGAAGCCCGCGAACAATTAGACACCCGGCTGATCTACGGCATGTATCCCGATATCATCAACCAGGTAGGGCATGAACGCGAAGTATTGCTGTCGCTTTCGGGTAGTTACCTCTATAAAGACGTATTTGAGTTCCGGGGCGTGCGCAAACCCGAAATGCTTTGGCAATTGCTGCAAGCCCTGGCGCTGCAATTAGGCGCTGAAGTTTCGTACAACGAACTCTCGCAACTACTCGGTGTCGATAAAAATACGGTGTCCAACTACCTGGATTTGCTGGAAAAATCCTATATCGTATTCCGGCTCATGCCGCTGAGTCGAAACCTGCGCAACGAAATATCCAGCAACCGAAAAGTATATTTTTACGACAACGGCATCCGAAACGCCGTACTCGAAAACTTTACTTCCCCGGCGCTCCGGCAGGATATCGGCGCCTTGTGGGAGAATTTTCTGGTCAGCGAACGCTGGAAAATCAGGCAATACGCCGGCCAGCATGGCAAGCGTTATTTCTGGCGCACCAAGGCACAGCAGGAAATCGACTATGTAGAAGAAACCGACGGGCAATTCCGCGCCTGGGAGTTCAAATGGAACCCCAAAGCGAAAGCACGGTTCCCCGCCGCATTTACCGATGCCTACCATCCTTTATCTTCGGAAGTGGTGACGCCCGACAACTTCGAGGCTTTCCTGGGTATATAATTTTTTTGCCGGCGCGGCCAACACGCAGGCGATTGTGACAGCATTAGGCGCAGGCACCTACGCCGTCTAACGCTGCTCCGACCTGGTGGCGTATGGCTACGACGACTGGTACCTGCCGGCAGCCGGCGAGTTGAATGCCATGTATCAGCAACTTGGGCCACCGGCCTTTCCGATCCCGCCTGTTTTTCCCGCGCATTTTCACAGGAATTTGGCGCAGCGCCCAAATCGTTTCGCAAGTAATTGGTTTTTAATGATTTAATTTTTATAAAAATATCCGATCCAGTTCTGTATAACTCAATACGGATACATCTTCTGCCAGCGGATAGCCCTTTGGCACCGGGCACACAATAAAATTTCGGGTGGTGGCCAGGTCATTTTTTGCGATAAAAAACCCTTTTCCGGGTTTTGGCGTGGTCGAGTATTTAATTTCCACGAGCACCTCCGGAATCCCGCTACGGGTAATGACCAGGTCCGCTTCGGTTCCATCGTGGGTACGGTAAAAATACAGGTCGGCCCGAGCGGGCAAACGAGCCGCAATTTCCTGCACAATATAGGCTTCCCAGGATGCGCCGAACGCCGGATGGCTTTGCAGATCCCGCATGGTACCGGTACGCAGCAGCGCATGCAACAAGCCGGTATCGCGCAGGTAAATTTTGGGCGTTTTTACCAGTCGTTTGGAGGTATTGGCATACCAGGGTTGCAGTTGCCGGATCAGGAAAGCCGATTCCAGGAAATCGAGGTAGCGTCGCACAGTTGGAGCGCTGATATCGAGGGAGTTGCCCAATGCGCTTAAATTGAGCAACTGGCCGTTGAGGTGGGCGATCATCGTCCACAAGCGCCGGATGAGCATGGGGTCGGCGCGTAAGCCCAACAGGGGAAGATCGCGTTCCAGGTAACTGCGAATAAAATTCTCGCGCCAATCGAGGCTTTTTTCGTCGGAATCGGCCAGTAGGGATTCCGGGAAACCGCCCCGGAGCCAATGTTGCCGGTAGTCAATGGCACCGGGCAACTCAGGCAGCGTAAATGGGTGCAACTCGAAATAGGCAACCCTTCCCGCCAGTGATTCCGATGTATCGCGGATGAGTTCGGGTGATGCCGAGCCGAGCAGGATAAAACGCCCGGGTTGACGGTGCCGGTCAATCAAGCCGCGCAAGGCCGGAAAAAGGGCAGGAACCCGTTGCACCTCATCGAGAATCACCGTTTGGTCTTTCAGGGGTTCCAGCAGCAGGCTTGGATTGGCAAACTGATGGTAATCATCGGGGTTTTCGAGGTCATAATAGACGGCCTCTCTGGAAAATTGGGCTGCCAAGTGTTTGACGAGAGATGTTTTGCCCACTTGACGGGGGCCAACAAGCACAACGGCAGGATTGGTTTTCACCAATTGGGACACCCTCGCTTCTGCTATTCTGGCAATGTAGGTCATTTTTAAGCCGTAAATTTAAATGTTTATTTTTAATTTACGGGGTTTGTTATCATGTTTCTGTTTACTGCTTTAACAAAACCCTCCTGAAATACACCGAACTATAGTCTTTATATGTCTAAGCCATCCTATCGGGTGGCTGCAAAATCATTACGAACCATTGTAAAATGTAGTAATTGCAGATGTCGCTTATCTCCCGGGCGTCTTGTGTTGTGATGGGTCGGAGCATTGTATTTAAGATTGCATCGCCTGGCCGCATCCGGAACGATATCCACTTTTCTTAAAAAACACAGTCCCTCCGCCGAACAATTTCGGTGAAAGGACTGTGTATTCAAAAGCAGAAAAGTCCGGTCAAGCGCGATCTGATTAACGGCTACAAACTAAAGCCATTTTGGGTATGCACCCAATGCCCCGCTGCGAAAAGACCGGTGCGCGAACCGGTGATCATCGCGCAGGCGCTAAAAGGACACGATCCGCCTGCTACCGCTTTTCCATGGCAATGACGCCATCGGGTCCGCCCCTGCCTGTGCAGGCATCGCTGATCCGGGTCATGGTCATGGTTTTGCCGTCGGTTTTAAAAGTATATACGCCGGCTTCCGTGCAATCGCTACCCTCTGTGTCCTGAATGGTCATTTTATCGTTGTCGAGGCTGTATTTCCCTTTGGTATCGACTATGCCGTCGGCGCCAAAATCGAGGGTATAGGTGCCGTCGTCTGCAATGTCTACATACAAGGGAATCATGGTGCCGTTTTCATCCGGCACGCTCAGTTTCCAGGAGCCGGCCGGGCTTTGAGCGGCGAGCCCCAGGGGCATCAAAAAAAGTACTGCAAGCGAGCATTGGGCGAGTGTCTTCA
>ERZ724526.1805-NODE-1805-length-10742-cov-3.853560_pt1 | contig 10742 bp, 9 predicted proteins | sample MGYA00376059_ERZ724526 | MGnify/ENA primary metagenome ERZ724526 (study PRJEB28724, sample SAMN07190883) | activated sludge metagenome | isolation source: activated sludge of sewage treatment plant in Hong Hong | place: Hong Kong | collected 2016-03-17 ... | reverse complement strand
TTGGTTGTTGGTTGTTGGTTGTTGGTTGTTGGTTGTTGGTTGTTGGTTGTTGGTTTTTGGTTGTTGGTTGTTGGTTGTTGGTTTTTGGTTTTCATAACTTTTTATTTTGATTTATACAAATATAAAGAGCTAAGTTCCTAAATCAAACTTCTTTTTAATATTTAATATAATACTATATATATAGTAATGATTACCAATATTTTAAATAAATACCAAAAAACTTGCCAGTTTGATTTAGCTTGTAGTTGTCTTTTATTAAAAAATAAATGACCTTTAAAAGTTGATTACCATCTTCATTTGTTCCTTCAACCTTAACACTTTATTGAAAAAAGAAATTACTTCATGAGTTTTAACCATACATCTCTTCTCTGATTTGATGTAGCTTCTCATCCGTGATATATTCATCAAAGCTCATGATGCGGTCAATAGCGCCTTTGGGTGTCAATTCAATAATCCTGTTGCATACGGTCTCCATGAACGTATGATCGTGCGAGCTGATCAATATGACTCCTGGAAAATCCTGACAGCTCTCATTGAAACTCTGGATGCTCTCCAGATCCAGGTGATTTGTCGGCTGATCAAGCAACAAAAGATTGGGGTTCTGAAGCATCATCTTGCTGATCATGCAACGGACTTTTTCTCCTCCGCTCAGTACATTGGTTTTTTTGAGGATGTCATCACCACTAAATAGCATCTTGCCAAAGAAGCCTCTGTAGAATGATTCATGCGTGTCTGTAACATGTGGCGGTGTGTATTGTCTTAACCATTCGAGTAATGGCATTTCATTCTGGAAGAACTCGTTGTTTTCCAAAGGAAGATAGGCATGCGTAATGGTGGTCCCCCAGGTGTATGTGCCTTCATCCGATCCAATATTACCTGTGACAATTTGGTAAAAATAACTTGCTGCAAGTGGATCCTTGCTGATGATTCCGATCTTATCCCCTTTGTTGACACGAAAACTGATCTTGTCAAACAATAATCTTCCTTCAACTTTTTTGCTGAGATTTTCAACCTCAAGAATTTGATCACCGGGCTCCCTGAGTGGCTGAAAGATAATCCCGGGATATTTTCTGTTGCTGGGTTCGATTTCTTCTATCGTTAATTTTTCAAGCGCTTTTTTACGACTTGTTGCCTGTTTTGATTTGGAAGCATTGGCAGAGAATCGCGCAATAAAATCTAGAAGGGCTGCTCTCTTTTCTTCATTCTTCTTATTCTTATCGGCAATCTGTCGTGATACTAGTTTCGAACTCTCATACCAGAATGTATAATTACCGGTATAAATTTTGATTTTCTGACGATCAACATCGGCGACATGCGTACAAACTCCGTCAAGAAAATGTCTGTCGTGACTTACCACCAGTACGATGTTCTGATAATCTGCCAAAAAGTCTTCCAGCCAGTTGATTGTCTCAATATCTAATCCGTTCGTCGGCTCATCCAACAGAAGAATATCAGGGTTGCCAAAAAGTGCCTGGGCCAGCAATACCCGCACTTTTAGCGTGCCGGGAATATCCTTCATGAGTTGATGATGATATTCCTCCTTGACGCCAAGATTACTGATCAGACTTGCGGCATCACTCTCTGCAGTATACCCACCCATCTCACCGAAATCTGCTTCCATCTCAGCTGCTCTCAGGTAGTCTGCTTCGGTGCTGTCCGGATCCATGTAAATGGCATCTTTTTCGTGCATGATCGCCCATAATTTCTGATGACCCATCAACACGGTATTGAGTACTGTCTGCTCGTCAAATTCAAATTGATTCTGTTTCAAAACAGCCATTCGTTCACCAGGCGTGATCTCAACATAGCCCTTATTGGGTTCAATCTGACCTGAAAGAATTTTTAGGAAAGTACTTTTACCGGCTCCGTTGGCGCCAATTACACCATAACAGTTTCCTTTGGTAAAGTTGAGGTTAACTTCATCAAATAGTATTCTTTTTCCGTAGGCGAGCGCTAGGTTTCTGACACTGAGCATGTGGCTTTTATTTAAGGCAGGCAAATGTACAGACGAAAATGTACATCAGATATTAGGAACAACATGGTTCTTTTAATTTTATTTATCCGTTTATTCTGCATTCCTGACACCCTTCCTTCATTTGAACGTAACTTATTCTTATACGTATCCTGAGGACTGTCATCAACAAATAACAACATCGGCTTTTTATTAAATGATTTTATTAGCGACGTTTATTGATTACATCAACAAACAACTAACCAGATTCTACAGTGTATTTGTTACACTCGGAATTAAATTGTTTTTTAAAAAATTCATACTTATCTCAAAAAACAGAGATAATGTTATTCGCGTCATTATTAACTCAACTGGCATAGAATATAAGCCATTCTCAAAGCTTCTAAACCAAGAAGCCGAGTGGCCTTGATTTTCCTGGATTATTGTGGGTGGCTGATCGCTGGACAGTCCAGTCTTCCAAAAAAATAAAGAAGACCAATGCCAAAACTGGCAAACATATCATGGTCTTTTGAATCGCCTCTTTGAAAACCTGGTGCTCCAATCTTCTCTCCGTTAGGCCCAGGAATTGAGGGGTCTGAAAGTGCCACCGCAACCGGGCCTCTTTCAGTTAATAGTGCTGAAGAATTCGGATACGTCTTGCTGACATCATCAAGATAATCTGTCATTGCAATTCTTGCATCTAGATCAATATTAAGGCTCCAGCGATAGCTAAGATCGACTTTCATTCCGAAGCCCAGCAGCCAGGCCGCAGATATGCTTCCATATTCCTGATTCTTGGGCTGTCCTTCAGTTCCCAGCTGTCTCAGAGAATAAGTGCTTCCCTGATAGTCGGCTTTGGGGTTAAAATGAAAAATACTCAACCCTGTGATCAAATGTGGGGTGATGCCAAAAAAAGACTTGCCGTGCTCAAACGAAAAGAAATTGAAAGAAATACTTGGGCAAATTTCATACACATCTGAATAGAAGGATAGATTTCTCCGCTGGTCAAACAAATTGGACGAAAGTCTGTCATGTGCTCTGATTCGGGCATAATTAAATAATACCTGGGTGGATATTCTTGAATTATGATTGTACCTGGCGATAAATCCCCCGGCAAGTCCGGGTTCATTCAACCTGTATAAGTTATTGAGGTCGCCAAAATAATGTGATACGCCAAGCCACGGACCTATTTCAGCTCCTTTCTGTGCTCCTGCGCAAAAACAAGTCAGCGTCAGAATCGCTAAAGTTACGTATCGGCTAAACATCCTGTGACTAACGGAAAACAGCTTTATTTGTTATTAAATTCGCTAAAAAAGAATCATCCTTGCAGCCTGGTTCAAAAATGCTTCCAGCCCTGCGCTGTAATATTGTGGTAATTGCCATGAGTGGTTTTAAGTCGAACCCCGTTCTCCGGAGCAATTATTTCACCGATATAATAAAAACTTGGAAGTGTCTTAACTTTATCATGCTGGTCAGGCGGAATACAAATCAAAAGCTCATAGTCCTCTCCGCCACTCAAGGCACAAGTAATCGGATCCAGGTGAAACTCCAGTGCCATAAGCTGTGCTTCCTGCTGAATGGGGATGTTTTGTTCCTCAATGAGGGCCCCTGTTCCGGATTGTTTGCAGATGTGCAGTAAATCTGAACTTAGTCCGTCAGATAAGTCTATCATCGCTGAAGGTAAAATGTTGTTCTTATCGAGTATGCGAATGATGTCCATTCTCGCTTCGGGTTTGAGAATCCGTTCAAGTATTTCACGGTTCTCACCAAGTTGCGGTTGAATATCCGGGTGCTCCTGATAAATTCTTTTCTCTCTTTCAAGTAATTGTAATCCAAGGTAAGCTCCACCGAGATATCCTGTGACATAAATGTAATCACCCGGTTTGGCTCCGTTCCGTTTGACGATCTTTTCCTTTTGTTGCGTTCCGATAACGGTTACAGAAATAATGAGACCTTTGGGTGAAGCGGTGGTGTCGCCGCCTACAAGATCGATTTTGTAAAGATTGCAGGCTGTCCTGATTCCTTCGTATAGTTGTTCGAGCGCCTCTACAGAAAATCTATTGGATACGGCTACAGATACGGTAATCTGTTTTGGAACAGCGTTCATCGCTAGAATATCCGAAAGGTTAACGATCACTGCTTTATAACCGAGGTGCTTCAACGGGTGATACATTAGGTCAAAATGAATTCCCTCAATCAGCAAATCAGTACTGACCAATGTACAGATATCCTTGTTTTCAATAACTGCTGCGTCGTCACCGATACCTAGTATAGTCTCCTGATGGTGAATGGCAACCTCCTGCGTGAGGTGGTCAATGAGCGCAAATTCACCCAGTTCTTTTAATTCGGTTCTTGACATTGATTTGAATTTATAATTTCTACCTGATACTTTAAAAATCAGGCTTCACCGGATTCATTATAATCTTTGAATGTAGGTTTGATGCTTTCTTGTAAAGTTGCAAATTTGGACCATAGACCGTCCTGGGGAACATTGGCCCGGAATGTCAATTTGGTCTTTTGACTATGGTGAAGCCACGCTATTTTCCATGCGTGAAGCCCAATACTGCGATCAGGGTTCCCTCTTCTTGCGCCGTATTTGACGTCGCCAAAAATCGGAATTCCGCGCGCCGCCAGTTGTGATCTGATCTGATGGAAACGCCCACTCCTCGTATTGATTTCCATTAATTGATACCTGTCAAGACTTTCAATTATTTTGTAATCCAGCACTGCCTTTTTACCCGCATGTGCGTCTTTCTCAGCAATTCTGGATTTATGGTGCCTGGTATCATGGACGAGAAAATCTTCCATGGTTCCTTCAGACACAATCTCAGATTTAGGGACAATGGCAAGGTAAGTTTTTTTAAAGTCTCCTGATTCTATCTGTTTCACCAGTGATTGCTGTGCTTCGGTGGTTTTGGCAAAGAGTACTGCACCTGACACGGGTCTGTCAATGCGGTGAATCAGATAAAGGTCATGTTTGCAATAGGCCTGAAGCATCCTGTGAAGACTGACATCTCCACTCTGGTCTTCCTGAACGGGAATCGCCGGCGGTTTGTTGGCTAGTAAATAATGGTGATCATTAAAAATGACCATCGATGAAATAGATTCCAAATTACAATTCTTCGTAGTCTGTGAACTTTTTGTCTCTTGCGGTAGGGCTCTTACGGTCTTCTATTGTAATCTTTTTATCTTTGAAAAAAAGCATATAGAGACCATAAGCTGCAAGTGCATAAATCAAAAGTCTGAATAACATATTCGGTTTGATTGATGACAAAATTAGATCATCATACAATGCAATTTACAGGATTAACGTTCAATTAGGCTTCTGTATGCCACCCTGTTGAATTTTGCCGGATCAAGGCATTTTCATATTTTTACACATCTTTTATTTAGATATATTTTTTGTCTATTTATAAATTGCTGATTATCTTATTATTATGTTGAATAACAGGGTTAATGTTGTAGGTTGGCTGGTATTTGCGATCACGATGGTAGTATACTTTTTCTCCGTCGAGCGCACGGGAAGCCTTTGGGACTGTGGTGAATTCGTACTGGGTGCATATAAACTTCAGGTAGTCCACCCCCCCGGAGCGCCGCTTTTTTTGCTCGTTGGTAGGTTATTTACCTGGATCGCAACCTTGGTGTCCAGTACTCCTTCTGACATAGCGTTCTCAGTTAACCTGATGTCTGGACTGTGTTCGGCACTGGCTGCGATGTTTATGTGCTGGACGACGATCATGTTCAGTAAGCTAGCCCTTTATGGTCGAAGTAATGATGATGAAGCGTCCAATGACTGGGCGATACTTGCCTCTGGTCTTGTCGCCGGACTGTGTACTGCCTTTGCAACATCGATATGGTTTTCTGCTGTGGAAGGCGAAGTATACTCAATGTCAACCATGTTTACTTGCCTGACGCTTTGGTCAGCTGTCAAATGGTATTATCTACCGGATACAAGACAAAATGACCGTTGGCTCATATTTGCCATGTATGCTGCGGCGCTTAGTGTAGGCGTTCACTTATTAAGTCTTTTGGCTTTTCCAACCATTGCATTACTTTACTATTACAAGAGATACGAGCGTCACACATTTAGCGGTTTTGTTGTTACTGGTCTAATTGGAGTTGCTAGCGTAATGTTGTTTCAGGCGTTGGTTATCTCGGGCATTCCTGCATTGTGGAGCTGGTTCGAGCTGATTTGTGTCAACGGTCTTGGACTTCCGTTCCATTCTGGCCTTATTCCAACTATACTGGTTCTATCAGGATTGTGCATTCTGGGGCTCAGATACTTTGAACGCAGAAATAACGACTTGATGCATAAGGCTGTTTTTGCAGCGATGTTGGTGATCATTGCCAATTCAGTTGTTGGCATGGTAATGCTTCGAGCTATTGCCAATCCGCCAATTAATATGAATGCTCCGGACAATGTCATACGCTTGTTGCCTTATCTTAATCGTGAACAATACGGCGAACGTTCACTATTCAGGGGGCCAATATTTGACGCACGTCCGATTGACACCAAGTCAGAAGATCGTTACGGTCGCGTAGGTGATGAATACAAGGTCGTCGATAGGAAATTTGACTATGTTTTTGCCAAAAAGGATCAGATCCTTTTACCGAGGATTTCACATGGCGATCAGAATAGACCCCAGGTTTATCGAATGTGGATGGAATACCTGACGGGCAAAAAAGAAGGTGTACCAGGACAGGAATTCAATATGAAGTTCATGTTCTCTTATCAGTTTGGATGGATGTTCTGGCGATATTTTTTCTGGAATTTTGTAGGAAGGGAAAACGGTGAACAGGGATTTTATCCCTGGGATAAAAAGGACGGGCATTGGCTTTCCGGTATCAAGCCAATTGACTCCTGGCACCTTTATAATCAGGATCACTTGCCAAGAGTTATCAGAGAAGATCAGTCAAGGAATACCTATTATTTTCTGCCTTTGATCTTTGGAATCCTTGGTATTCTATTTCAATATAAAAGAAACAAGAATGACTTTCTCGCAATTCTAGCCATGTGGTTATTAACAGGACTAGGACTTTGCTTTTTCAATAACTCTCCACCAAATGAACCGCGTGAAAGGGATTATGTATTGGTGGGCGCGATAATAACATATTGTATATGGATAGGAATGGGTGTTTTATTTATTGCTGATTTTCTTCGCAATAAACTAAAAGTGGCACCGCACCTCTCACAAGCGATCGGAGCTGCAATAGTTCTTTCTGCACCGGTTATTATGGGCTTCCAGAATTTTGATGATCATTCTCGCAAAGGAATTACGGCAGCCAGGGATTATGCCATAAATATTCTTGAGTCATGCAAACCTAACGCAATCATCTTTACGTACGGGGATAATGATACTTATCCGGTTTGGTATGCACAGGAAGTCGAAGGAATCCGTAGAGATGTTAGGGTTATCAATCTCAGTCTGATCGCGGTAGACTGGTATATTGACTCACAGCGCAGAATGATCAATGAAAGCCCTGCAGTAAAAATGTCCATTCCTTCAGACAAATACCGGGGGATGCTGCGTAATCAGATCTATTATGTTAATCCCAATGGAGAAAATGCTCCGGATGTTGAAATGACGGCAACTCAGTTTCTTAAATGGGTAGGTGAAGACCACAAACTAAGTGCAGGAGGCGGACGTGAGATTGAGACGTATATGCCTACCACCAAGGTGAGTATTGAAATTAACCGTCAAAGGGCACTTGAAATGGGAATGATCACGCCGGCTGATAGTAATGTAGTCGATCGTGTACCTGTAGCCATTCCCAATTCATACATAACCAAAGATGACCTGGCCGTCCTTGATATTATCAATTCTAATATTAACGACAGGCCCATCTATTTTTCTGTTACCTGCCAGGAAGACAAGTTGCTTGGCATGAGTGATTATACCAATATGGAAGGACTTGCATTACGCATTGTGCCGATTCGATCAAAAAGTGATCGCAGCTTTTACATATATGGAGCCGGCAAAATGGATGTTGAACGCACCATGGATGTATTGATGAATAAATTTAAATGGGGAAATTTTGACAAAGAAAAGCTTTATGTCGATCGGGCATATGGTCCCAGTGTACAAGGAATACGCATGATGATGATGCGTCTGATCACAACACTTGGTACCAGTGGCGATTCTATAAGAGCGGCAGAAGTTGGACAAAAATTCTTCTCAAGCTTTCCGAACATGAATTTCCAGTATGATGTTAAGGTGATGCCTTTCATCGAGGCACTCGCGCGTGGCGCTAAAAAGGACGAAGCCGCAGCCGCATTAAAGACACTCGTTGATGAGACTGAAGATATGCTTAACTTTTATGACAGCCTGACTCCAAGACAATTGGAATCAAGTTATAAGCAGGATAAGATGTATTCGATCTCATCGATATCTCAACTTATGCAATTGGCTCAGCTTATTGGCGACCCTGAACTTGAAAAATCAATTAAAGACCGATTGGGTAAGTTTCAATTAAATGTTACGCCTAACTGATGAAAATTGTCCTCGGAAGCGATCATGCTGGATTTGAATTAAAAGAAAAAATCCAGCTGCACCTCAGGACCAAGGGATATGAGGTGTTGGACTTTGGATGTCATGACACAAGCTCTGTTGATTATCCTGACATAGCGCATCCGCTATCTTCCGAAATTTCGCATGATAGCGCTGAAATGGGAATATTGCTCTGCGGCAGCGGCAACGGAGTTGCAATCACAGCAAATAAACATCCCGGAATTCGGTGCGCTCTTTGCTGGAATGTCGAAATTGCAGAATTGGCGCGCAAGCACAATAATGCCAATATCATAAGTATACCTGCGCGATTTGTTAGTGATGCAATGGCTCTCGAAATGGTGGATTCGTTCTTAAATACAGCGTTTGAAGGAGGAAGACATCAGAATCGTGTTCTTAAAATAGATCTATGATCAGAATATTCTCAGTGCTGTTGCTGACTGTAAGCTTCGGCCTTGCACAAAAGAAATATATTCACGACGTTATTACTTTCATTCCCAATCAGCCCCCACTGGCAGACAGTGCATATAAACTTGCCCAGTCCATCGATACCAATAGGCTCAAAGAAGTTCTCAACTACCTTGCATCCGACAGTTGCCAGGGTCGTGAGTTGGGCACTCCGGGTAATGATCGCGCTTCAACTTTTATTTCATCTAAACTTAGTTCTTTTGGCATTTCTTTTCCACCAGGAAAGGAATCTTACTTTCAGCGGGTTGATTTTCGTTGGATAAGTTGGGAGTATAATGAAATTAATATCGGAGATTATGATTATCGCCAGATTTGGGATTATGTCAGTATACCAACCGAAAATGAATCACTTTCCTTTCAGTCTGATTCGATAATATTCCTTGGTTATGGTATTGAATCTCCTACTTACAGTGATTATTCGTCACTTTCACTGAAAGGAAAGACAATCGTCATTTATAACGGGGAGCCACACGACAAAAATGGAATTAACTACCTCACAGGCTCTTCACATGCTTCTGTTTTTGCAAGTCGTGAAAACAAGTTAAGAGCTGCTTCAAGACACGGTGTTGCATGTGTTATGATTGTCGAAGAAAAATTCAGGGAACTTGCTGATCAAAACAGGAGTACTCTGTATTCACCTGTTGTTCAAATTGCGAATAAGGTTGCTGTAAATCCTAATCCGGTTAATACGGTTTTTATTTCCTCGACAATGTTTTCTAAAATTATTGGTCCGCTGCAGAAAAAAATAATTACTGCAAGGGATAAAATAAATAAGACCCATAAACCAAAATTTGTAGTGATCAAAACGCCGGTCCGGATTAAAATGATGAAGCAAGTGCAGGAAGTTAAAGGAAATAATATTCTTGCATACTTTGAGGGTACTGACAAGAAAGATGAAGTCTTGATTATATCTGCTCACTATGACCATATAGGGATGCGCGGCCAAGATGTATTCAACGGCGCAGATGACAATGCTTCAGGATCCAGCGCAGTGACCGAAATTGCAAGAATTTTATCGTTTGCTGCTGCCAACGGAATGAAGACGCGCCGATCAGTAGTATGTATGCTGATGACCGGAGAAGAAAAGGGATTATTGGGTAGTATGTATTATGTCAACGATCCTGTTTTCCCTTTGGACAAAACTATTGCTGATATTAACATAGATATGATCGGCCGCACTGATCAGAAATACGAAGGTAATAAGTCATATATCTATGTAATTGGTTCTGATCGTCTGAGCAAGGATTTACACAAAGCTAACGAAGATATAACTCGCCTTTACAGTCACCTCACTATGGATTACACTTATAATGCTGAGGATGACCCCAATCGATACTACTACCGATCTGACCATTATAATTTTGCCGAGAAGGGAATCCCTGCTATTTTCTTTTTCAGCGGTGTGCATGAAGATTATCATCGAATAACTGATGATCCTGAAAAAATTATTTATGATAAATACCTGAAAGTGGTGCAGCATGCTTTTCTGCTCGCTTGGCGTTTAGCCAATCAGGAGCAAAGGCCGGCACTCGATAAATAAAGGTATATTTCTAAAAATTAAACTGTGCCTGTAATCGAAGCAAATTACCTTTCTGCCTATTATCTTGTAATGTGAAATCTTCAAATCTTCGGTCAGAAATAGTGTACATCGCTGTTAATTCGAAGGCTGGAAATGGTTGCCACTCTAATCCGAATTCCAGTTCTTTGACGGTATAACTTCTGGCATCCTTTTCAAGTTTTTTCCCTCCTTCATAATATTGATACCTGGCAAAGGGATATAGCAACTGATGGCCAAGATTGAGCTTATAGTTTAGCTG
>ERZ724526.1803-NODE-1803-length-10774-cov-6.053270_pt1 | contig 10774 bp, 8 predicted proteins | sample MGYA00376059_ERZ724526 | MGnify/ENA primary metagenome ERZ724526 (study PRJEB28724, sample SAMN07190883) | activated sludge metagenome | isolation source: activated sludge of sewage treatment plant in Hong Hong | place: Hong Kong | collected 2016-03-17 ... | reverse complement strand
GGAAGTCTTCGAGAATCGCTTCGTGCACCAGGCCGGTACGTCCGCTCCAGGCATCCTCCGGCAGCGGCTCGGAGAGTACGGGGATGAAGTGGAAGTTGTCGTGCTCGCGTGCCCAGCGTGCCGGCAGCTCGGGCAGGTAGAGGTCCTGCAGGCTGCGCACCCCCCAGTACAGGTGGATCGGCCGCTTGAGCCCGCGCCGGAAGGCGTCCTCGACCATGCTCTTGACCGGCGCGAAGCCGGTGGCGCCGGCGACGAAGACGATCGGCCGCTCCGATTCGCGCAGCGTGAAGTCGCCCATCGGGCCCTCGAACTTCACGACGTCGTCTTCCTTCATGTGCTCGAAGACATGGGTCGTGAAGCGGCCGCCCGGCATCAGCCGGATCTGCAGTTCGATCAGGTCGGGCTGGTGCGGCGGATTGGCGAACGAGAATGCGCGGCGCTGGCCGTCCTCGAGAATGATGTTGATGTACTGCCCGGCCCTGAAGGAGATCTGCTGGGTGTGGGGCAGCTTGAGCATGACCTGCATGACGTCGTGGGTCAGCTTCTCCATGTTCACCACATGCGCCGTGTACTCGCGAATTGCGCTGGGGACCACGGGTGCCGCGTACTCGATTTCGACATCGCCGCGGGCGGTGGCGCAGCAGAGCAGAACCTTGCCCGCAGCGACCTCCGCTGCGGACAGCGCGCTCGGCTGGTAGAGGCCGGGGTCGACGTCGCCGCTCAGGACCGTGCACTTGCAGTGGCCGCAGCCGCCGTTGCGGCATTCATAAGGCAGGTTGATGTCGTGGCGCAGGCCGGCATCGAGCAGCGTCTCGTCGAAGCGGATGGCGACCGTCTTGTGGTCGGGATGAAAGGTGATGACGGCCTCCGCCGGCGCATCGCCCGTCCGCTTGGGCGGCAGCCAGGGGGTAAGGAACAGCAGCAGCGTGAAGACGATGATCCCGATCCACAGCTTCATCGGGTCCATCACGTAGACCAGCGCCAGCACAGGCATCTGGAACCAGTCGATGCTGATGCCGGTCGGCACGGCGAGCATGTCGGCTTCTCCGCCCTGGCTCAGCACCGGCTTGGCCAGCGCCAGCACGACGAACATCAGCGTGAAGGCGATGGCAATCTCGCGCGGCGGGTTGATGTGGGCGCGCGGCACGCGCTGCACGTGCACCCAGGCGAGGATTCCGGCGATCAGCGGGGCGCCGATATGGATGAAGGCGAGCAGCGTGAACAGCCGACTGGTGACGTTCTCCTGGTAGATGAAGTTGCGGATCAGGGTGCCGTTGAACATCGGCAGCACGTCGAACCACTCGGCGGCGGAGACCACGACGAACTGCGCAAGCTTGTCCCAGACCAGCATGAAGCCGTTGAGGCCCGAGATATATACTAGCCAGATCAGTGCCACGCCGATTGCCCAGGAGAACCAGCGGAAGCCGCGGTAGCGGTCGTAGGCGAAGTGGCGCAGCATGTGCAGCAGCATGGTGAGGATCATGCCGTCGGTGGCATAGCGATGGACGCTGCGCATGATGCCGCCGGCCCACCACTGGTTGTGCGTGATGCGCTCGACGGACTGGTAGGCGTCGTGCACACCGGTTTCGGCGAAGACGTAGAGGTAGAGGCCGGTGCCGACCAGCAGCCAGAACTGCCAGAAGCTGATGGTACCCAGATGGTAGAAGGGATTCAGTCGTTCGCCAAAAGCGAGGTTGAAGGCGTTCTCGAAGCGCATGAAGAACCAGCGGACGATGGCCTGGATGAATTTCAGCATGGTCGTGGCCCTCAGTTCTTCGCCTGCTGGAAGAACAGGCCGCCTTTGTCCGGGTTGAAGTCGATGACGAGAATCTGCGCCGGTTTAAGTGTCACCTGCTCCTCCTTCACGTAACTCCAACCCGTGTTGGCCAGGTTATCGTTCATCCTGACGGCAAGCTTGTAGGTTCCGGCCTTCAGTTCGTGACGCTTATACACGGTCGAGATGCCATCCTTGGACAGCCCCGTCGGATGCATGACCACATCGAACAGCGGCTTGTCGTCAAGTTCGACCAGCAGCTTGATGTCGGACCGGCCGCGCGGGCAGTCGAGCGGCGCGCGCATATTGGGCGGCAGCTTGGCGAGTTCCTCGGCTGTTCGCTTGCGGCACTCGCGTCCGCCGAGGTGGCTCATCGACAACTTGAGGACCGCAACGTCGTCCGGTATCTGTTTGTACACCGGGTTGGTCGAGAAATAACCTATGAAGGCCGCGAAGGCGCCGTAAAGGACGACCTGACCGACGATGGCGACGGGTTTAGCCATGATGTGCCTTTCTCCGGGTGTAGGCGGGCAGCCGGTCCGCATCGGCCGGACTTGCCTCGAGCTGCTTTCTGAATTCGTTGATGGACGCAGCCAGAGCTGCCTCCTCGCGTCGCGCGGCATGCACGACGCAGATGCGCTCGCGCGGCACGGAGTCGCGCAGGTAGGGCTCGCGGCGATGGGCGAGGCGTTCCATGGTCCATTGCATGCCGAGGCGGAACTCGCAGCCGCCGTCGCGGCAGCCGCTGACGACGATGCCGTCGGCCCCGCTGCGCAGCGCGTATTCGACGAACGAGGGCGGCAGCATGCCGGCGCAAATCAGGCTGATCGTCGCCGTATCGCCAGCCTCCAGTCCGCGCACGTCGGCGCCGTGATCGCAGCCGAAGACGACGAGCCGGGTGCGGCCCTCGAGGCGGGACAGCTTGGTCTCGAGCTGCTGGCGCAGCGCGTCGACCGGCTGCTGCGGCATGTCGATGCCGGTGACGAGGCGCTCCTGGCTGCGGAAGGGCGTGGACGACGGACAGGAGCCGGCACAGATGCCGCAGGCGGCGCAGAGGTCGGCATCGACGATGGCGATCTTGTGTGCCGGCTTCTCCGGATGCGGCGCCATCACGATCGCTTCGTAGGGGCAATCGACATGGCAGCGGCTGCAGCCGTTGCAGTTCGGCGCGTCGACGACGGCCGCGGGGGCGCCCTTGGGATGGGGCAGGAAGGGCAGAGCGAAGAGGAGGAGGGTGGCGCCGAACAGCAAGGCCCAGGTCATGCCGGGGGAAGTCAGCAGGGTCAGCGGGTGGATGAACAGGATGAACCAGTCGAGGCGCACTTCAGGCAAGGCAAGCGAGAGGTCGGCAGGAAGGTCGCTTAGCGCCGGCTTCAGTGCCGCGAGCAGAAGGAAGGCGGCCATGGTTGCCAGCATCACCCGGCGCGAAGGCAGATAGTCGACGCGGCTGATGCGATTGACATGGGCCCAGAGACCGAGCAGCAGCATCAGGGGTACGCCGATGTGGATGAAGACCAGCATCGTGAAGAAGCGGTCGTTGATGGCGCCGGGCGTGAGAAAGTTGCGCGCCGAGGGCTCGGCGAACAGCGGCAGCCAGTCGAGCAGCTCGGTGGTGGCGACGGCCGAGAACTGGGCCACGCGGTCCCAGACGATCCAGTAGCCACCAATGCCGGAGATGTACACCAGCCATATCAGCGGCACGCCGGTCACCCACGAGTAGAGCCGAAAGCCGTGGTAGCGACCGTAGGCCCACTCGCGCACCAGGTGCAGTGCCATCACCAGCACGAAGGCATCGGAGGCATAGCGGTGCAGGCTGCGCAGGACGCCACCGAGGTACCACTGCTCGCGCGTAAGCCAGCCGATGGATGAATAGACGGCGTCGACCCCGGTATCGAGCACGGTGTAAAGATAGAGCCCCGAGGCGACGAGAATCCAGAGGAAATACAAGCCCAGCGCGCCGAGGTGGCGCAAGGGGTTGTCGGCCCCGTCAAAGACGCGGTCGAAAAGAATCTCGACGCTTTCGAAGGCGCTTTGGACGATGCCGCGCAGGGCGGTGTGGACGCTCAAGTCGGGTGATTCCAGTAGTTGCCGGCTCGGCGGCCGACTATTAGGAATCGATGATATTCAACCGGGGGGTTTTCCGACTTGATGGGAATCAACCGGATTCAAGTTCGCCCGGGCGGCACGTGCCTGCTCGCGGCGCGGCCGGATGAGGAAACTCCAGGCAATGTAGCCGAGGAAGCCGACGAAGGTAATGAAGCCGGCGATCTCGAAATACACGGCGTAGTTGGTGCGGTACCTGCCAGTGACCGGGTCGTAGACCGAGCAGATGATGCGCACGCGATCCGCCAGTTCGGCCAGGGTATTCGCCTGAGGCGGAATCGGCGCGCCAGTGACCAGTGCCTTGAGTGGCTCCGCGATATCGGCGGCGTTGAAGGTTTCGCCGTAGATCTGGCGCACGATGCGTCCTTCGGCATCCACCAGCGAAATCTGGTTGAGGTGGTCGAAACCGGCCGTCGTCGCGACGTAGCTGAAGCCGAAATCGCGCGTCAACTCGTCCACGATGGGCGCCGCGGGGCTGAGGAACTCCCAGTTGGGCAGGCGAACGCCCTGCTGGGTGGCGAAGATCGCCAGAGCCTGGGGAGAGTCGAAGGGCTGGTTGAAACCGATGCTGACGATGTTGAAGCGGTCCTGACCAAGTACCGCGACGGCGTTTTGCATGGCCTTCAACATGTTCTTGGTCGCCGTCGGGCACACCTGGTAGCACGAGGTATAGATGAAATTGACCAGCAAGGGCTTGCCGCGGTAATCGGCGAGACGCGTCGGGCGGCCCTGGCGGTCGAGTAATACGTGGTCGCCGATCCGGCGGCCGATCGCTGCCTGCGACAGGCGCAATGCCGCCTGCTCGTCGAGCGTTGTAAGCGTCAGCCCGGTGCGATTGCCCTGCGGCACCGATGCGGTGGCGGCGGCTGCGGGGGCCGGGTCGGCGCCCGCAGAGAGGGCATACGACAATAATGCCGCGGCGAGGGCGAGGCGACGGGAAAGGCGCATGGCGATGAGACCCGGCTGGAGGCGGGGGCCGATGATTGCAGCGACGGGGGCTGGAGTCAACCGGGCCGGCATGGAAAACACGTTCTCGGTGCGCGGCAGTTTCAGGCCGGGAGGAACCGCAAAAGCCCGGCAGCTGACTTGCCGTGCCTGCCTGCGTGAATGGAGCCTGGTCCCAAGCCCCATTCAGGCAGGGCCCGCGCCGGAGCGCGGGCTCGCCTGTCTTGCTAGACGTCGATCAGCTGAGACCCCAGACTTCGGACAGGTACTTCCAGTTCACGAAGTAGTAGAGGACGAAGCAGACCAGCAGCGTCAGGGCCAGGGCAACCGTACCCGGTACCGTGATGTGCTCTTCGCTGCCGGCATGGGACGCAGCGGCGGCGACGGACTGGTCGGGAATCGGCGTCGGCTTGTCCGAGGTCGGACCGCCGTCGAGCTTCTTGCCCCAGAGCAGGGAACCGACCACGAGCAGGATCCACAGCGCGCCACCGAGGATGGCCAGAACGCCGAAGATGCCGGTGAGACCCATCATCAGGTACGCCGAGCCCGGCCACTCATACTGGAACGGAGCGCCCGAGAAGGCCATGTCCCAGTGGCGGCGGGAGACGCCCAGCGTGCCGGCGCCCATCATGACCAGCGCGAGGACGGCCATGCTGATACCGAACAGGTAGGGCTGAAGCTGGCACAGCTTGGGAGCAATCATCTCGCGCTTGAACAGCGTCGGCACCAGAAGATAGGTGACCGCCATGAAAGCCAGCGTGGTGCCGCCGACGACCGTCGCGTGGAAGTGGCCCGGAACGTAGAAGGTGTTGTGCATGAGCATGTTGATCTGCTCGGTACCCAGCACGACGCCGGAGATGCCACCGAGGAAGCCGAAGCTCACCAGCGAGATGAACATGCCGGAGAACACCGGGTTGCCCCACGGCGCCTTGCGCAGCCACTCGAACATGCCGTTGGTCAGGCCCTTCTTGCGCTGCGCGGCTTCGATCGCGCCCGGCACGGTGAAGCCGTGGAGCATCGACGCGAGGACCGCGAAGTACATGAAGTAGGAGGTGTTGAGAACCTTCCACTCGGCGCTCATGCCCGGGTCGGACAGCAGGTGGTGGGCGGAAGCGAGCTGCAGGAACAGGATGTAGAGCAGGAAGGCGAAGCGCGACACCTTTTCCGACAGCGGCTTGGCGCCGAAGACCACGGCGGCGATCAGGTACCAGATCGAGACGTGTGCGGAGACGTTGATCTGCTGCGAGGAGTGTCCCAGTCCCCACCACACCATGCGGTACAGCTGGGCGTCGATCTCCTTGATGAGGCCGAGCGACCAGGCCAGCGTCGGCAGCAGGATCGCCGCGCCGGTCAGGATGGTGAAGGTGGCGATGATCGCGGCGGTCAGCGCGCCGAAGGTGACCAGCGGGATCGAGCCCGTGTAGGTCTTGTCCCTCTTGGCGACGACCAGGGTGCCGAAGAACACGAAGCAGCCGATCAGGGCACCCACGGCGAACAGGATCAGGCCGAGGTAGAACAGCGGCGAGGCCTGCATCGGCACGTAGGAGGTGAACATCACGCTCGATTCGCCGGCCAGCACGGCGTAGTTGCCCATGAGGGCGCCCACGACCATGAGCCAGAACTGAGCCCAGGCCCATCCCGGTGTCGCCAGGCGACAGCGCAGCAGTGTCGACGAGGCGAAGTAGAGCACGGCCATCTCGAAGAAGATGATCCAGACCAGCAGCATGTCAACGCCGTGGGCGGTGAGCACGAGGTAGAACAGGTCCGGCGGCAGCAGCTTGAAGGCCGGCCAGCGGGTCATGATGACGCCGAGCGCCATGACGCCGCCGATCAGCAGCGCGAGCACGGCCGCGACGGCGTTCCAGCGCATCAGCTTTTCGGCCGCCAGATCGAACTGGAGGCCGGTGCGCGGGCAGGTACGGTAAGTTGCCATCTCGTTATCCCCTTATTTCACGTAGATGCGACCGAGCATCGTGTGGTGGCCGATGCCGCAGTATTCGTTGCAGACGATGGCATAGGTGCCCGCCTTGGTCGGCGTCATCTTCACCACGTGCTCATAGCCGGGAACGACCTGGATGTTGATGTTGGTCGGTTGCAGCGAGAAGCCGTGGTTGTAGTCGATCGACGACAGGTGGATCTTGTAGGTCTTGCCCGCCTCCAGTTCGAGGATCGGGTACCAGGCCCACAGGCGGCCCATCAGGAAGGCTTCGCCCTTGGCATTGGGCTTCGCCACCGGGATGTTCTGGGCAGTTTCCGTGCGGATGGTGTTTTCCTTGACGAAGGCTTCCGTCTTGGCGGTGAACATCTCCGTCGTGGTCTTGTAAACCTCGTTGGACAGGTTCTGCTTACCGTTGATGTGCCAGTAGATCATCATGAAGAACATGATCATGGCCCAGACGAAGGCAATGCCGATCCAGGCCCATTCCTGGCCTCCGATCGGTGACTTCCACCACAACCGCTCCGAGGGCGGCAGGATTGCGCTCATAGGTGTCTCCCCTTGATTGAATGCTTACTTGGCGAGCGGTACGCTCATGATGTCGACGATTCCCCACAGGATGTAGAGGAGCCCTGGAGACGCCACTCCCAGAAACAGGAGCAGAAAGTGGTTGTCCAACAGTTTCTGCATGAAAGGAACGTCGTCGTCATTGTTCGCCATTTCTTTGCCCTCGCTCTTTTTGCGCCGTCGGCGCGGTTGGAACAAACTTCCCCAAAACTAATAGCGGGAAGATAGCCGGGAGGGGGTGTCCGCGTAATTGATTCAGGACAAGAAAACTCAGTCCTGATAGGGGTTTCCGTGCTGCGCTGCGACAAAGCGTCGCATCCTTCCGGCGTTGATTTAACGGCCTTTTTTATCAGCCGGGCGCCGGTGGGGCGACGGGCTGGGTGGGCTCAGCCGTCGGCCTGCGATTCGAGCCAGACGGCGAGGCCCTGGGCGTTGAGTTCCAGGTCCAGGTGCCAGATGTCGAGAACGGCCTGGTCTGAAAGCAGGGTTCCATGGCGACGCGCCTCGTCGAGCAACAGCCGGGTCAGCCCGTCGCGGATCGCCGTCACCTTGTCTTCGAAGGGGGCAGCGGCCAGCGCGATGTCGACGTAGCGGTCGAGCAGGCGCAGTACTTCACGGCCAAGCTCGGCAGGTGGCGCAAGCCGGCCGAAATGCGTCAGATAGACGGCTTCCGGTGAAAACGACAGGATGCGTTCGATCGAGGCGCGCAGGTCATCCGGATCGAACTGCACCGGCGTTGACGAGGGAAAGATCAGCGGGCGACCGTCGACGGCGAGTTCGCGGTAGGAAATTCCGAACGTGTCGCCGGTGAAGACTCCCGACGTCTGCCGGTCGACGATGGCGATGTGGTGGCGGGCGTGGCCGGGCGCGTCGATGCACAGCAAGTCACGCGAGCCGAGTTGCAGCAGGGTAGTGTCGTGCGCCTCGATGATGCGATTGGCGGGAACTGGAACCAGGTCGCCGTACATCCGGCGCGCCCGCTCGCGGCCATACACGCCCTCGACGCCGGCCATAAGCCTGGATGGTTCGGCCATGTGGCGCGCGCCGCGCGGGTGCACGACGAGGCGCGCATTGGGGAACGCCTCCATCATCACGCCGGCGCCGCCGGCATGGTCGAGGTGGATGTGCGTGAGGATCACGTAGTCGACGCTGTCGAGTCCACGGCCGAGCGACTCCAGCGCGGCCAGCGCACGCGGCATTACCTCGTAGTTCGCCGTGTCCACGAAGGCGACGCGGCCCTCGCTTTCGATCAGGTGGATCGCCGCCATGAGCGGGCGGAAATAGCCGGCATCGAAGGCGTGGATGCCGCCGCCGTAGTCGATCAATGTCTGCGTCATGCCGCGGACTTCCCTGCAGCGAGTATCAACTCCGCGCCGCGCTCGGCGATCATGATGGTCGGCGTATTGGTATTGCCCGAGGTAATCGTGGGCATCACCGAAGCGTCCACCACCCGCAGGCGGTCGATGCCGCGCACCCGCAGCTCGGGGTCGACCACGGCGCCGGCATCGTCGGCGCGGCCCATGGCACAGGTGCAGGTCGGGTGGAAGATGGTGGTACCGATATTGCCGGCGGCAAGGGCGAGCTCCTCGTCGCTCTGGAACTGCGTGCCGGGCAGGTGTTCCTCGGGTCGGTAGCCGGCCAGGGCTGGCTGGGCGACGACGTGTCGGGTCAGGCGCAGGGCGCGCGCGGCGACTTGGCGGTCGTGATCGGTCGACAGGTAGTTCGGGGCGATGGCCGGTGCCGTGGCCGGGTCGCGGTCGCGGATATGCACATGGCCGCGCGAGCTGGGCCGCAGGTGGCATACGCTGGCGGTGAACGCCGGAAAACGGTGCAGCGGGTCGCCAAACTTGTCCAGCGACAGTGGCTGCACGTGGAATTCGAGATCCGGCGTCGCCACATCGGGTGCGGAACGGAAGAAGCCGCCGAGCTGGCTGGGGGCCATCGACAGCGGCCCGGTACGGAACAGCGCGTATTCGAGCGCCATCAGCGCCTTGCCCCACAGGCTGTTGGCGCTCTGGTTGAGGGTCGTGATGCCGAAGACCTTGAAGATCATGCGCAACTGAAGGTGGTCCTGAAGGTTGCCGCCAACGCCCGGCAGGTCATGCACCAGCGGCACGCCGTGTTGCTGCAGCAGCGTGGCGGGCCCGATGCCCGAGCGCTGCAGGATGGTCGGCGAGCCGATCGCGCCGGCGGTCAGCACGGTCTCCATGCGCGCGGCGGCGCGGTAGGGGTGGCCGCCCAGGCGGAATTCGATGCCGCGCGCCGTTCGCCCATTCATGACCACGCGGTCGATCAGCGCGCCGGTCACGACTTTCAGGTTGGCGCGACCCGCAACGGGCTTCAGCATGGCCTTGACGGCGTTCCAGCGCACGCCCTTCTTCTGGTTCACCTCGAAGTGGCCGATGCCGAAATTGTCGCCACGGTTGTAGTCATCGGTGAAGGGAATGCCGGCCTGCTGCGCGGCTTCGGTGTAGCGGTCGAGGATGTCCCAGTGCAGGCGTTGCTTCTCCACCCGCCATTCGCCCTTGTCGCCGTGGAAGTCGTCTGCGCCGCGCCAGTAGGATTCGCTCTTCCTGAACACCGGCAGCACGTTCTCCCAGTTCCAGCGGCTGTCGCCGGTGATCTGCGCCCATTCCTCGTAGTCGCGCACCTGGCCGCGCAGGCTCAGCATGGCATTGATCGAGGACGAGCCGCCGAGCACCTTGCCGCGGGCGTAGATGATGGAGCGGCCATTGAGGCCGGGCTCCGGCTCGGTCTTGTAGCACCAGTCGGTGCGCGGGTTGTTGATGCAGTAAAGATAGCCGACCGGAATGTGGATCCAGATCCAGTCGTCCTTGCCGCCGGCCTCGAGCAGCAGCACCCTGACCGCCGGATCGGCCGAGAGCCGGTTGGCGACGGTGCAGCCGGCCGTGCCGCCGCCGGCGACGATGTAGTCGAACTCGCCGAAGTCGCGCATCTCGCTCACTTGTTCACCGGCATGACGAATTCGGGCCCCTTGGATTCCGATCCCGGCCAGCGCTGCATGATGCTCTTGTAGCGCGTGTAGAAGCGCACCCCTTCCTCGCCGTAGATGTGGTGGTCGCCGAACAGGCTGGCCTTCCAGCCGCCGAAGGAGTGCCAGGCCATCGGCACCGGGATGGGGACGTTGATGCCGACCATGCCGACGCGTATTTCGCGCACGAAGGCCTGGGCGACGGCGCCGTCGCGGGTGAAGCAGGCAACGCCATTGGCAAAGCTGTGGCGGTTGACGAGGTCCACTGCCGCGGCGAAGGTCGGCACACGCACCAGGCAGAGCACCGGGCCGAAGATTTCGTCGCGGTAGATGCTCATTTCCGGCTGTACCCCATCGAACAGGGTCGGGTTGATGAAGAAACCCTGCGCCAGATCGCCCGCCAGGCCCTGGCGGCCGTCGAGCACCAGGCGGGCACCCTCGGCGACGCCAGCGGCGA
>ERZ724526.1801-NODE-1801-length-10789-cov-4.565027_pt1 | contig 10789 bp, 11 predicted proteins | sample MGYA00376059_ERZ724526 | MGnify/ENA primary metagenome ERZ724526 (study PRJEB28724, sample SAMN07190883) | activated sludge metagenome | isolation source: activated sludge of sewage treatment plant in Hong Hong | place: Hong Kong | collected 2016-03-17 ... | reverse complement strand
CTTTCCGGAGCATCTGCCGTTGCCGGAAGGCGAAACCGTGCTGGCTGCGGATGTGGGCGGCACCAAAACCGCTTTGGCGCTGTATGAAAGGCGCGGGGGCGCCATGTCGCTGCTCAGGCAAAACGTGTATGCCTCGAAAAACTTCAGTTCGCTGGAAGACGCCGTCCGGCATTTTACGGGTGAATCAGCATTGCCTGCAAGGTTGAGTATCGCTTTTGCCGGACCTGTGCAGGACAGAAAGGCCAAAGCCACCAATCTCGGCTGGAGTATCGACAGTGATGCCCTGAGTCGGGAATTGGGTATCCCTCAGGTGTTTTTACTCAACGACCTTGAAGCAGGGGCTTACGGATTAGCTGCTTTGACCCCGCAGGATTTTTTGACGGTATACCCGGGAAAAACGCCTGCCACCGGCAATGCGGCCATCATAGCTCCTGGTACCGGCCTCGGAGAAGGCGGGTTGTATTGGGACGGCAGCGCCCTGCACCCGTTTGCCACCGAGGGCGGACATTCCGCTTTCGCTCCCGTCGATGCTTTCGACGCCGAGCTTATGCTCTTTTTACAAAGCCAATACGGAAGGGTAAGTTGGGAAAGGGTGGTTTCCGGTCCGGGGATACTGAAGATTTATACTTTTTTGAGAGATATTAAAAAACGGGATGCGCCTGACTGGCTGGAAGAAAAGATACGGACTTCCGATCCGGCCGCCGCCATCAGCCTGGGCGCACAGGAAGGCGCGGACATTTGTGTGGAAACCCTCCGGCTGTTTGCCCGGTATCTTGCTGTGGAGGCCTCCAGTCTCGTACTCAAACTCAAAGCGACAGGTGGCCTTTTTATCGGAGGTGGTATTCCGCCTAAAATCTGGAACGACGATTTACAGTCGGTTTTTCTCCAACAGTTCTTCGATGTGGGGCGCCTGCGCCCTCTTCTGGAGCTGACTCCTGTTTACCTCGTATTGAATCCGCATACCGCATTGCTGGGTGCGGCTTATTACGGGTTTCAGGCATGACTATGGAAAATCCGGTTTGGGTTGCAGGCCGATAATTGTCCCGGTTGAACATTTTCTGATAAAGGCGTGTTGCAAATCTGTCGAGTGCAACCTGAAATAACTTGTAGATTTGTCGCACAAATCTTAGCGCCCTTGTCTAAAATTATACACCTTTCATGAAGCAGATACTGGATTTCTTCCACACCGGCCCGGCAACGAACCGTGCGCCCTTGCGCATTGCCGACGAGGCAGAAGCCTGTGCAGCGGTGCTGATGGCTTGTCTGCGCGCCAATGAACTCCATGGGGAAGAAGAGAATGCAGCCTTTTATACGACCCTCAAAAGCCGCAATATTTTCAAGGGACACGATGTGAAGGCGCTCATTGAAACTGCCGGGCAGTTATTTGAACAAGCCGGCAGTTCGTCGGCACTCATCGATGCAGCGATCGGCGCGATCCGGGAACAAACCCGCCTTTCGCTGTTTTACCACTGCCTCGACGTTATCCTGGCCGACGGGGTTGTTACACCCCAGGAGCACAAGGTTTTTCAGTACCTTAAAGCCAAATTCAAGGTGGAAGATGAAGTGGCCTGGAAAGCAATGGAAGTGCTGGTGGTGAAAAACCAGTTGTGACATCAGGCGCCTTCCCAAGGTTCGCAAAGCCTGTTCAGGCCATAAATAATAATGACTCAATTTTCTTTGATCCGGCTGCTTTGCTTTGCAGCCGTCGGGCTCCTCGCCACCTGCCGCCAAAATGCTCCCACCGGGCATAATAATGTGTTGATTTATTTCAGTCCGCTGCCCGCGGTTGATACCTTGCTGGTGGAGGTCACCGACAGTTCAGACGACTCTGCTGTTGGTGATACCATCCCGAATGGTGTGTTTTTCGGATCCATCCCTCCCGCTTTGCTGGAAGAGATCGACTATCTGGCAGATTCCTCGCAGGCCCTGGTTTTGGGCCGGAATCATTTTGCAATGAGCGATGATGTTGAGGCGTACTGGGTGGAAATCAGACAGTTCTGGTTCCGGCACCATGCGCTATTGCTGTACCACAAATCCCGGAAAGCATTTACCGACAGGATCACCCTTGCCGAGTGGTATGGCGGTGAAGGCGGCCAGGTACTGATCGGCAGCTGGGTATTCGACTTTGACGGCGATGGCAAAAAGGATATTTTACGCCGGGATATCCAGCACAGTATGGTTCCGAACAGCGACACACTGCAGGAACGAACGGCGGAATCGGTAAGCCTGCTGCTGTGGAAAAACGGACAGTTTACCATTACACCGGTCCGGGATACGGCGGCCTTGATCCGAATGTTCCCGATCCGGACGCTTTGGTAAGTACATGCATATCTTTGTAAAAAAAGCGCCAATGAATACCCAGCCCAACAATCCCTTACACGGCCTAACGCTGCAAATGATCGTCGAGCGCCTGCAGGAACACTACGGATGGGAGGCGCTGGGCCATCGGATTAACATCAGGTGTTTTCAATACGATCCCAGCGTAAAATCAAGCCTTGCCTTTTTGCGCAAAACACCCTGGGCGCGAAAAGCAGTGGAGGATTTGTACCTGCAAACGTTTAAGTAACAGTACCAAATATACCCGAATATGAACAAACCTGTTCGCACCGGCATTATCGGCTTTGGCATGGCCGGAAAGGTTTTTCATGCGCCTTTTATCGATGCGCTGCCCGGATTCCGGCTGAGCAAGATCAGTACGTCGAAAGAGGCGGCGGCCCGGGAGGCCCGGTTGCGTTACCCGGAAACGGTTATTGTCAACGACGCTCAGGGCATTCTCCATGACGACGACATCGACCTGGTCATCATCGGAACCCCCAATGAAGCGCACCTGCCCCTGGCAAAGGCGGCTCTGCTGGCCGGTAAACATGTGATCGTGGAAAAACCTTTTACCGTTACTTCAGCCGAAGCCGATGTGCTGATTGCACTGGCCATTCAACAAAGGCGTATCCTGACGGTGCACCACAACAGGCGCTGGGTTGCCGATTTTAAAACGGTCAGAAAACTTGTCGACAGTGGTCTGCTGGGCCGGCTGGTTACCTATGAAGCGCATTACGATCGTTTCCGGCCCGCCCTTCGACCGCAGGCATGGCGTGAGGACCAACTGCCCGGCGCCGGTATTTTGTACGACCTCGGTGCGCATCTCATCGACCAGGCGCTTCAACTGTTCGGTTTGCCGGATGAAATTACTGCCGACGTGCAAATCCAGCGAACTGGTGGCAAGGTCGACGACTTTTTTGACCTGACCTTGCAGTATCCAGGATTGCGTGTCTCTCTTGGCGCGGGTATGCTGGTGAAAAAACCGGGGCCTCATTTCAGCCTGCACGGTGAATCCGGTTCGTTTGTCAAATATGGCATGGACGTGCAGGAAGAGGCGCTGAAGGCAGGCGCCGTACCCGCTGCTTCCCCCGACTGGGGCGTGGAGCCGGAACAACAGTGGGGACAACTTTCCGCAGAATACAAAGCCCTCCAGATTACCGGCGCGATCAAAAGCGAAAGAGGCAGTTTTGAAGACTTTTTTATCAATGTCCAACAAGCCATTTCAGGCAAAGCCGAACTTGCCGTCACCCCCGGTCAGGCGCGCGACACCATCCGTATCATCGAACTTGCGGTGCAAAGTAACCGGGAGAAAAAGACTGTGGCATATAGCACGTAACGAAAAAAACGGAATTCAGTCATCCAAAGCCCGATAAACTGCATTACCCGCAAACTGGCCGGCCAAACCGTGGATGGAAACAAACAGGCGCTTGCGGCGACGGCCGAGGCGAGCGATCATATTCAGGTCGGCAACCTCTTCGGATTCCAGTAATTGTATTATGGAAATAATATCATGCCATTTCCCGATGGTTTCTTCCAGTTGGCGCAGGTAGGTTGTATTCAGGTGGAGTTTTCTGACGATCGCCTTTGGCAGTACATCGTGGAAATACAACAATTCCTTGATCTGCTTGCGGGCTTTGTGCAGGTTGGTGATGATCTTGTCCGGCCTCGCCAACCGCTTCAGCCGCTTTTGACACAACTGAAGCACAGATTTGTCGCTTTTGTCAGAAAATGCACTGTTCAGGCTCTTGTATAGTCGTTGGAGGGTATCTGCACTGTTGCCGCTTTGCATTTGAAATTGCTGCGCGCCATCTTTCCCGGTCTGTTCCAGTTTGGCCATCAGGACTTCATTGGTCATCTGATATTGTCGCATGAGTTGCACGCTGATATGCGCACTGCGAACCCTGCCTGCCTGCTTGAAAAGGGATTGAAGCGTGCTAACCGGTCCGGGCGTCGAAATGCCCTGCAAATAGTGCAACAAGGCTTTGATCTTTTTCACCTGTACCCGAAACCGGTGGAGCGCCTCGGGTTTCCGCGTACGGCAAAATACTTCCTGACAAGCCAGCATCGATTGCCATTCAGTCTGGAAATGCCTTTTCTGCCGTTGCTTTTTCAACATGCCGGGCTTATTTCTTCTTCAAAAAACAAGTCTTCAACACAATGCTGGAGCCTTCGATGCGACAGTCTACCTCTTCAGGATCGTCGGTAAGCCGAATTTTTTTGACCAGGGTGCCTCTTTTCAACACCATGGAAGACCCCTTCACTTTAAGGTCTTTGATGAGCAGTACGGAATCGCCGTCGGCGAGTATATTCCCGTTTGAGTCTACAACTGGTGGAATGTCCATGCGTATGTCTGATAATGTGAAATGTGGTGTGCCGGCAAAAGTATCACTTCAAGTTTCAAATCTATGGATCAAGACCTGATTTGAATAAATCACGGCCATTTTTTCCACAACAAAACAAAAGATCAAGGATCGATAAATCGGGCAAAAAGCCGTGCTTGTCCTCAAATACCTGCGGATACCGCAAAGGTAAGGTGTCCGGAAGTTCAGCCGGGATGTATGATGTTGATAGCGCAATTTCACCCTGCCAGCCCAGTTTTTGCTGTAAAATGAGCCGCAACAGTTCGAGGTTTAGATCAAACAGGAACGTGTGCCGCTTTTCGTAATACGGAGCAAGATCATCCGCGTAATGTTCAAAGAAGGGTGCGTTACCGTAGGCCGTGCGGATAGATCGCCAGTGCCGGGTTTGCCAGGGCTCATCGTAGGCGATCTGTACTTCCCGAATGGGCATTTGGTTGTGTTTGCCTCTCTTTAAGGGTATGCTCAGTCGTTGCACGCCGTTGGGCCCGGCGATATGGCACCGGTTGCGGAATGATCCTTTCTGATAATGCTCGCAAGCCTCCACGACAAGCCTGTCGCACGACCAAACGGAAGCGAACCAGGATACAGGCGGGAGATGGTAGAGCGGTAAATGCATTTTTTTTCAGTGATAAGTGATAAGGGGTAAGTGTTAAGTGGCGCCATCACTTAACACTTACCCTTTATCACTCAAAGAAAGCGCTTCTATGGTAAATCCCGCCTTTTTCAGCAGCCTGAGCATACCTTTTTGTCCGGCCAGGTGGCCGGCGCCGACGGCGCAAAAAAGGGAGCGCTCCCGGGCAATAGCGGCAAAACTTCCGGCCATCAGTTTATTGCGGTTATACAGCAAGATGCGACGCATGCCTTTGGCGTCTTTGCGGGCCGCCTTGTATAGTTTTTGAATGTCGGCTGCCATATACCATTGCATCATTTTCTTGAGTCGGCGTTGCTGGCGCCTGAAATTTTTAAGCAGCCAGGTCAGGCTTTTGATCTGTTGTTCAAAGGGAATATTTCTCAAGGTCTCCAACTGATCTGCAAAGGTCTCAACACCCGTTGTCGTTTTTCCCAGGGTGCGGGCGTGGTGCCAAAGTGTTTCATCCAGCGAATGGGCCGATTCGGTGGACATGAAGGCCGTGCTGAGTATGGTGCTTACGGTCATCGGATGGTGGTAGCGCAGGGTATCGGCGCTCGTGCCGAAATTTCTGCGACAGTACCGATCGAGGTTTTTCCAGACGCGCGGCTTCAGAAAAGTATCGAGCGTCTGGCCGCCGGGCAGCCGCAGGGCTGCGCTGAGTGCGGTTTCATCGGTCTCCGAAAAATCAAATTCCGTAGCAAATACCTCCGTTTCAGCCAGCCGTTCCGTCGCCGCATTGAGCCATCCGAAGGCACGCAGGTCGCGCACGTGCATGGTGCCGAAGAGGTACGAAACTGGTCCGCCGTTTTGGGGTGTCAGGCGCCAGAGCAGTGCTTTTTTGATCATTTTGAAATTTTTTCCAGTTTTTCCTTCGACTTATCCCATTGATCGACGGTCAAAACATAGAGATCGCCGTTTAACGGACAACCATATAGCGATGTCTTGATCCGTCGAAACACCCATATATCGGCAAAAACGGGTACATGGAGTTCCTGCGTTGCCCAGTCGTCAATGGAAAGTTTTGTTTTGTTATCAAAGGCAAGTGCATTCCACATTTCGTCCAGTTCGCGGTTGCATGTTTGCCCGTATTCCGACACAAATGTAGCCTCTGGCTGGGTGTTGGTATACATTTGCCACGAAAGCGGGTGCGGCCACAGGCCGAACAAGTGAAGCAATGGCGAAAAACAGGCCAACCAGCCGGCAATGCCGGGCATGAGCAGCGATTTTCGGGGTAAAACGGCGGTGTCAACCAATTCCTTTGGAGAAGCCTGTGCCGAACAGAGTAACCAGGCCATCCCGGCCATGGCTACATTCCAGGGAATTACGACCATGTTCCAGTCGAGTTTCCACAAAAAAATAACGATTGTCGCATGGAAAACCGGAATAACCCGGCGAAAATACGGTCGCCATTTGGGCAGAAGTATCCCGGCCGCCAGCGACATTTCCATTGCCGCCACGACATAACCGGCCAATGGGTATTGTCCCAGGTTTTTTATAATAGGAAAAGCTTCGCAAAACCAGGGGAAATTATCCTCGACAAAATAAGGCGTGAGTTTGTTGAAGCCACCCCAGAAGTACACTCCTGCGAGCACCCAGCGCATCGATTCGACTTTTACACTTTCTTTTTTGCCAATAAATCCGGCAATGAAAAGCAGCAGGTAAAACCATACCCACGGTTGCAACCGGTTGATGTCGGACAATCCCAGGAATAACAAAACGGCTGCCAGCGATACTGTCAGCCCCCTTTTGCCAGGAAAAAGGAGCGTAACAGCGGCGATAACCGATACTGCGAGAGCGGGCCAGATGCCTGTATAAAGCAGTACCGCCGGGCTTTTCCAGTTCGGCCCCCCCCACAGGGCAACCACAGGGAAACATTCCCGGGCATCCGTATTCCACAGCGGCCACGACAACGCCATCCCGGCCAGCAGACCCAATGCAGCAAGGGACGTTATTTTTTCGGAAACAGGACTGTTGAGTCGGATCATAATCAGAGCGCCGCTGACGGGCTATAACTGGCGCAGGAACAGTTTGCCTTTGCGCAGGCCCTTGCGCTGGAGCGTTTTTTCCAGGTCTGCCGCGGCGGCCCGTGCCGCATCAACAGAAGTATGGACGGCGCCAAGCCATACGATATAACCGCTTGTGCCCGACTCAAAGCAACTGCGGGGCGTGGAAACTCCGGTAATGCCTTTTGCCTTAAGTGCGCTGATCCGGGCTGCCGCATTTTCTTTGGAGGAAAAGGCGTTGTCCTGCAGAACCCAGCCTTTCTTGCCACTGACCATCGCGCAGGGGGCTTTTGCCGTTTGGGCGGCCGGCTTTGGTTTTGTCACGGGCTTGGCGGCCTGGACGGGTTTTTGAATGGGCGCCTCTTCTTCATCACCGCCGCCGGAAAGGTCGATAGTCGGTACATCCTCGTCACCGCTCATGTTGATGGTCTGGATTTCCGGCTCCGGCGATTTCACGGAGATGGGGTATTGCTTGGGCACGCCGGTCGGTTTTCCGTCGTAGGGGATGGCCTCGCCGTCGAGTACATAACCCGGTATATCTTCCGGATTGGTTTTTTCTTCCGGGTTTTTCAGTTTTTCAAGATTGGCCATATTTTCCTTGTCGAAAGTCATGACCTGCACGGCAACGGGCAACATGGCGGCAACAGAAAGCACCAGGACCCACTTCTGCACCACCTGCCCGCTCATAAAGCGGTTGTACGCCGATGCCGTTTGTCCGAAAGGCTTGCTGAGCACATTCCAGACGTATTTCTTAAAGGGCTCTAAAACAAGATATTGCACCGGCTTTTTTACATGATTCCAGTAAACATGTATCGCATCCGGCGGGCGGAAAGACGTAATGCCTGATACGTTTTGCGACATGGAGGTATACCATTGGGAGCGGGTAACCCATTCCACCATCTTCCTGTTTTTCCCGAATATGCCCTCCCGCGACGGGGCATTGAGTACCCGAACAGGGCCTTCTTCCGGCACCAGCGCCAGCCCGTATCCCTGGTAGATGCATTGCGATTTCAACTCGAGCATGTAGGGGTCGTTGGGCGCGGGAAAAACATTGTCCGCCAGGGCTATCCATTGTTCATCGGCACTGTACCGCTTGAATTGTTCAATTGCATAGATGTACCGGTATTTCCGCCAGCCCTGCATGCTGAAGTACCAACTGAAAAATCCGATGGCAGAGACGCCTATGATAAAGCCGAAGTTGCCCGTGACCTGAAGGTCGACCAGCCATTTGAAGTACCTGGCGTAAAAGAACCCGTAAACCACCGCCGTACACAAAGCTGCAAATGCCGCACAGTCCCACAGGAAATATACAAGGTTCAGGGTGTATTTTACTTCGCCGATCTTATCGCGCGAAGTGGCCTCACAGGTACACACAAACGGGGTGTCATCTTTCCGCCGGAAGGTCATCTTTATATCGGCCACGAGGCTGCCTGCTCCGACATTGTCCAGATTTACCTCGATCGTGTCGGCGACGGGCTCGTAGCGGTTTCGGTAAAACTCCTTCAGGAAAGGCACAAAACGCTGCTTAACGGCATCCTCGGTAAGTCTGCTTTTGTTGTAATCAAATAATTGATTATCAGTGCTTTCCATAATGTTTACTAATCGTTTTATCAGGTTTTGACTCAGGGCGTTCGCTGTCAAAATGACGCCAATCCCGCCTCAAACCCTTTTCCCGGGCATCTGGTATTCCAGTTTGTTCGCATCGGTCTGGCGCCGCCTGATCATATAAATGTAGGAACGGGCCTTTTTATTTCCATAATCGTTCCATGCTTTTTGCGCCCATACCAGGGCCACATCGAAATTACCCTTCACCTCGGCGGCTACCGCCATATTATAGGCTGCCCTGCCTGCGGCTTTTTTATCATTGCCCGGTCGCTCCGCGATGTCTTTCCAAATGGCTGCCGCACGGTCCCAGTCGCCACTCTGGGCATAACGGGTGGCTTTCGACATTTGCTCTTTAAACCCTTTGGCTTTGCCGTAGTACTGTCGCGAGAGGTTGACATAAATCGGCGCGATCCGGGCGCCGTATTCAATTCCGACATTAAAGGCCACATCGCGGGTGACGGACACCTGGGAGGGTAGTCCGCTTCGAGCACCCTGTTCCGTATTGCCGTGGGCATTGCGTTCGAGGTAATCGTCGGTGACAAATTCATCGAGTATGGCGCGCGATTTCGGGTCATACAGTCTCCAGCCCATGCGCACACTCGTGCGCTGACTGGCGTTGTACGTAGTAACGGTATACTGCTTGCCGTTCTTGTCTTTCTTGCGCTCGTCGTTCCTGCGGACGTTGACATAATTGTCTGAATCAAAGGATTCTATGGTGACGATCGCATCGGTACTGTAATCGCCGCAAATGCGTTCCACCTCTTCCCAGGCAAGCGGTGGCGGCATGTTGCTGCCTGCCTTGCTGCCGGCCAGTTCAATGCCTGTACTGACGACTTTAAACCGCGGTGTGCGGGTCAGCGCATCGGTAAGCCCTGCTACGGCCTCCTGACGGCTTCGCCGGTCCTGCCCGATGGCTTCGCCCGTGAACAGCCCTTCCAGCACATTCAGCCAGCCGTTGGACGGCTTGCTTCGATCCACAACCGCAACCTTGGTGATATGCTCCGGCACCTTCATCTGCGCCGGTTGCAGCACACGCATGGTGGTGGAACGCATACATCCTGATAACAACAACACAGTGAACAGCAGGAATAACAGCGAGGGGGAGGTTTTAAGCGCATTTGAAGTTGTCATAGGATGGTAGATGTTTGATTAGGGCGACAAATTTAGTGGACAAAAACGGAATAACCTTCACTACGGCCGGCAGCCGGCATTACCTTTCACCGGATTAACGAAACTTTATCAGTCCACTCAACCTGTAAGGCGATATTTGTGTTCTTCGGTCTACTATGGCGCAACAATACGACCTCATTTTTGCCGGCGGCGGTTTATCGGGGCTTACCCTCGCACTGGAATGCGCCGGCAGGCCTTTCTTTCAGGGCAAAAAAATACTGGTGATCGACCGTGATGAAAAAAACAGGAACGACCGAACCTGGTGTTTCTGGGCGACCGGAGACGAGCCTTTGCCACCGGTTGTGTTCAAATCGTGGGATAAGTGCCTGTTTTACGGCGATCAAATTGAACGCGTTCTGGACATTGCACCGTACCGGTACCACATGGTGCGTGGACTGGATTTTTACGCCTGGGCCAAATCGGAAATGGCAAAACACCCCGATATACACCGTATCACAGCGAATATTCTGGAAATAGAAGCCGTTTCCGGCACGGTCAAGACCGATCTCGGCGATTTTCAGGGACAGCGGGTGTTCAATTCTGCATTTACGAAAATACCCGTTTTACCTGCGGCCAATGCAGAATACCCCAATCCGCCATTTTCCATTTCCGGCAATTCGGCCGGGCCCGAACACGATTTTACCAGACTGTTGCAGCACTTTAAAGGCTGGCTGATCGAGACGCCGTCGCCCGCTTTTGACCCG
>ERZ724526.1800-NODE-1800-length-10793-cov-10.937605_pt1 | contig 10793 bp, 9 predicted proteins | sample MGYA00376059_ERZ724526 | MGnify/ENA primary metagenome ERZ724526 (study PRJEB28724, sample SAMN07190883) | activated sludge metagenome | isolation source: activated sludge of sewage treatment plant in Hong Hong | place: Hong Kong | collected 2016-03-17 ... | reverse complement strand
TCGCCGCGGTTATCGGCACGCATGATGATGAGCACGTACTTGAGCGTCACCAGGATCATGATCGCCCAGAACACCAGCGACAGGACGCCGAGGATGTTCTCCGGCGTGATCGGGATCGGATGGTGGCCGCTGAAGATTTCCTTCAGCGCATACAGCGGACTGGTGCCGATATCACCGAAAACGACACCGATCGCGGCAATCGTGAGTGCCGGCATGGCTTGGCGAGCGTGCATGGAATCCCCCCAGGGCAATGTTGTTGTTGCCGTCACGCCGACAACGGCGGAGGGTCGCTCCCAACACGCCATATCCAGCATCGAGCATCAATCATTATACTGCGATGAGAACACGGATAGCAGCATTGCGCTGCTCGCGGGGCACAACGCACGGATGGCCCGTGGCGCGGCAATCCAACAGGAGGGTTGATCATGGTAGCTCCGGAAGAAATCGGCGGCGGCGATTGCGTGCGGCTGTTCCACGCCAACCTGGTGTGGCCATTGCAACTCGAAGCGCTGGCCACCGCGGGCGCCGGCGGAAGGCACTGGGAGGTCTTCGAGGCGGGCCGGGAAACCCATGCCTGGCGCCGGGTCGACGACGAATTCACGGCCGATCCGGAACAGTTCCGCGAGCGGCATTACCGCGAGTTCGTTTCCTTCCTGCCCTATGTCCAGCGCTTTCTCTACGGCGAAGGCCGCGCCCGCCGGAGCAATCCCGACGATCCGCCCGGAAACTCGCCGGTGCACGTGTTCCGCCGGACCGACATCGACCGGCTGCGCCTGACGCTGCGCAAGGGCGCGACGCCAGTCGAGCTGCGCGTCGTTCATGTCGACCTGTACTTCTTCCAGGACCTCGACGTCGTCCAACTCAACGTCGAGGTGCGCGGCGAAGATCTGCCGCTGGCCACCGTCCGCGACATCCTGTTCCGCTTCGGCCGCGCCTATCCGTCGGGCTGGGACGAGCACGGCGAGGGAATAAACAACGCCCACGTCTCGGAATGGCTCGACGCCGACGGCGCGGTCGTCGCCCGCTCCGACCCCGGGCGCCGGGACAAGTATCTGGCCTTCGTCTGCGAACACCGGAGCCCCTGCGTTTCCGAGCATTGGGCCTGCCTGCTGCGCCCGCTGGCCCTCGCCCACTCCGACGAACCCGGCGAACTGCGCTACCGCCTGCTCGAATATCACCGCATGCCGCTGATGGCGTTTCTGGCGATCGACGAACCGCGACGCCTCCGGCGCGAGGACTGGGTGCGCATCGGGCTGGCGACGACGCTGCATCCCGACGAGCCGCTGCCGGTCAACGAGCCGGGAGTCGTCGAATTCGAGAAGCGCTACTGCCAGGACCGCTTCTGGAACGACAACGCGGCCGGCCCGAACACCCGCTTCGTGTGCACCGGCAACTCGCTGACCGTGGTCGGCGACGCCGCCGCGCCCTCGGTCAGCGATCCCGAGCGCGGGGTGCTCGGGCAGTTCCGCCATCAGTACTTCCTAGTCTTCCTGATCGCCCACCTGCACCGGGCCGCGCTGCTCGCGTTTTCCGAGACGCTCGCCGATGCGGTCAACGATCTCGACATCCGCGACGACGAGTCGGTGCGCCGCTTCAAGCGCAGGATTCGCGCCAACTTCGAGACCTTCCTGCGGTTCACGCACCGCTACTGGTTCGAACTGCTGTCGGAGCGCGCGCATGTGCAGGCCGTCTTCCGCCTGTGCGCCAATCATCTCGGCAACGCCGACCTGTACGACGAGGTGCGCGATGAAATCCGCGAGATGAGCCAGTACCTCGACAGCGACTCGCAGCGCCGGCAGTCGAACACCGTCGTGCGCCTGACCGTGATCACCATCCTCGGTCTGATCGCGACCGTGACGACCGGCTATTTCGGCATGAACATCATCGCGTTCGGCGACGGGTCGGTGGAAGAGCGCCTGCTGCATGGCGCGATCGCCGCCGTCACTTTCACCGTTCTGGTGCTGTTCGCCGTCGCCCGCTCGAAACGGCTGTCGGACTTTCTCGAGGATGTCGCCGACGAGCGGCTGAGCACGGCCGCGAAATTGCGCGCGCTGTGGGCCGCCTTGTGGGGAAACGGACGCTCATCGACCTGACCCCGGGCCCGCAAGTCGCCGCAGGCGGCGAACGGGAGCGCGAACCGGCGCCTGACGGCAACGCAAAAAACGGCCCCCCGAGAGCGTCGGGGGGCCGTTTTGCGCTGCGCGTTCCGGGCTAGATCACGCCCAACTGCCGCGGCAGCCAGAGCGACAGTTCCGGCCAGTAGGTGACGACCGCCAGGAAGCAGAGCATCGACAGCAGCCACGGCCAGACGGCGACGGTCAGCTCGGTGATGCCCATCTTGGTGATGCCCGACGCCACATACAGGTTGAGGCCGACCGGCGGGTGGCACATGCCGACTTCCATGTTCACCACCATCAGGATGCCGAAATGCACCGGATCGATGCCCAGCTTGATCGCCACCGGGAACAGGATGGGGGCGAAGATCAGGACGATCGACGACGGCTCCATGAAGTTGCCTGCCAGCAGCAGGATGATGTTGACCGCCAGCAAGAAGGTGATCATCCCGAGGCCGTGTCCCAGCATCCAGTCGGCCAGCGCCTGCGGGATGTTCTCGTTGGTCATGATGAACGAGAAGAGCACGGCGTTGGTGATGATGTAGAGCAGCATCGCCGACATGTTGGCCGAGTTCAGCAGCACCTTGGGCACGTCCCGCAGCCCCATGTCGCGGTAGATGAAAACGGCGCAGATGAAGGCGTAGACCGCGGACATCGCGGCCGCCTCGGTCGGGGTGAAGATGCCGGTGTAGATGCCGCCCATCACCACCACGATCAGCAGCAGGCCCCAGACCGATTTGCGGAAGCTGTCCCAGCGCTCGCCCCACGACGCCTTGGGCTGGCGCGGGTAGCCGAACTTGCGGGCGCGATACCAGGTGACGCCGCCGAGCGTCATCGCCAGCGCGATGCCGGGCAAGACGCCGGCCATGAACAGGGCGCCGACCGAGGTGTTGGTCGCCACCGAGTACATGACCATGACGATGGACGGCGGGATCAGGATGCCGAGCGCGCCCGAGGTCGAAATGACGCCGGCCCCAAACTTGTTCGGGAAGCCCGCCTTGACCATCGCCGGCAGCAGGATCGAGCCGATCGCCACCACCGTCGCCGGGCTGGAGCCCGAGACCGCCGCGAACAGCGCGCACGCCAGCACGCCGGCGAGGCCGAGACCGCCGTACCAGTGGCCAACCATCGACGTGGCGAAGTTGATCATCCGTTTCGCCACCCCGCCGTGGGTCAGGAAGTTGCCGGCCAGGATGAAGAACGGGATGGCCATGATCTCGAACTTCTCGATGCCGGTGAACAGCTTGAGCGCCACCGATTCGAGCGGCACCTGGGTCATCGTGAACAGGAAGGTCAGCACCGTCAGACCGAGTGAAATCGAGATCGGCATACCGGTCAGCATGAGCACGGCCAGCAGGCCGAATATCACCAGTGAGTTCATGACTGCTCTCCTTCGTCACCCTGGGTGCGACGGTCTCCCTGACGACGCTCGGGGGTACGCTTCCCGCCGGCGATCTGGCGGCGGTCCTCGCCGCTGCGCCGGTCACCGACCATCGGATGCTTGAGGTCGTGCATGTGCAGGTTGTCGGCCATGCTGTAGATGTCGACCGGGGGTTCGACTTCCTCGAGGCCATCGACATGACCGTGGTCATGGTGCGGCAGTTCGCCGGTGCGGATGAAGGAAAAGCAGACCTGCAGGAAGCGGAAGCACATCAGCGACGAGCCGAGCGGAATCGCGCTATAGACGATCCAGGTCGGCCACTCGAGGTCGGGTGTCGTCGGCCCTTCGTAAAGGTCTTCGCCGTGGATGCCGAAGAAATTGAAGAACGCGTAATGCGCGCCGTTTTCCCAGACGAAGTTCGCTCCGAGGGCAGCGACAATGCCGGTAAAGGTGGCGCCGGCCAGCAGGCCGAAAACGATGAACTTGCCGCGCATCCGGTCGTCGAGACGGTTGATCAGCACGTCGACGCCGACGTGGATGCCGGTGCGCACGCCGTAGGCGGCGCCGAACTTGGCCATCCAGACGAACATGATGATGCAGAGCTCCTGGGCCCATCCGAGATCGAGGGTCAGCAGCCAGTCCTGCACCCCTGGTATTTCCACCCCGGACAGGTAGCGGTGAGCGACGGAGACGAAGATAATCACCGTGGCCGCGCCGATCAGAAATGTGATCAGCAACTCTTCGAGGTGATTGAGTGCCTTGTTGATCATGAAGAATTCCCCCTTGCGCACCGGGGGCCGCGGCCCCCGGATGCCTGTTGAAGCGACGGGTTACAGGGCGTCCGGCTTGAAGCCGATATCCTTGTAGACGTTCTCGATGACCTCCTTGCCGATCCGGCCTTCCATCTTCTTGTGCACCGGCACCATCGCCTTCTTGAACGCCAGGCGCTCTTCCTTGGTCGGCACATAGACGGCGGTCTTGCCGCTCTTCTTGACCTTTTCCAGGGACTCGTCGTTTTCCACCTTGGCGATCTGGTTGGCGTAGCGGGTCGCCTGTTCCATCGCTTCCTCCAGTTGCTTGCGGATATCCGCCGGCAGGCCGTCCCAGAATTTCTTGTTGACGATCACCGCGTAGCCGAGATAGCCATGATCGGTAATGGTCAGATGCTTCTGAACTTCATACATCTTCTGGGTGTAGAGGTTGGAAATCGGATTCTCGGTGCCGTCGACCACACCCGTCTGCAGCGCCTGATAAACCTCGGAGAACGCCATCACCTGCGGCAGCGAACCGACCGCCCGCATCTGCTCCTCGAGCACCTTGGACGACTGGATGCGCATCTTCTTGCCCTTGAGGTCGGCCGGGGTCTTGATCGGCGTGTTCAGCGAGAAGGACTTGAAACCGTTGTCCCAGAACGCCAGGCCGCGAATCCCCTTGCTTTCCAGCTTGGTCAGCAGTTGCTTGCCGACGGGTCCGGTCGTGACCTTGTGCAGGTCGTCGTAATTGCTGAAGATGAACGGGAGGTCGAAGACCTCGAACTCCTTGACGCCGAGCGGGCCGAACTTGGCCAGCGAAGGCGCCAGCATCTGGACGGCGCCCAACTGCAGCGCTTCCATTTCTTCCTTGTCCTTGTACAGCGTCGAATTGGCGTACACCTCGACCCTGACCCTGCCCTTGGTCAGTTCCGCCGCCTTCTTGGCGAACATCTCGGCCGCCTTGCCTTTCGGCGTGTCGATGGCGACGACGTGGCTAAACTTGATGACGATCGGCTCCTCGGCATGGGCCGCCAGCGACAGGACGCTGGCGAACAGTCCGATCAGCAGTTGCGAAATTTTCATGTCTTCTCCTCCAATTGTTGACGGGGCGCAACTCCTGGCTGCGACTGGCCGGAAGTATTGCGACAGAAGCAGGTCCGGCGTAATTGTGGTTATCCACATCGAGGATGTCCGCCGCGGGTCCGGGCGACCTGCGCTTTTCGCCAGGCGATCGATCAGGCGCCGGCTGCTGGGTTAACATCCGCCCATGCAATCGCTCCCGCCAACCGTCAGCAGCCGCCGTCTGCGCTGGTTCCTCGCCCTGCCCAAGCTGGGCGTGCTGCTGTTGCTCGCCGCTGTCGTCACCCTGCTCTGGCTGCTGCACCAGAACGAACTCGAGGAGGAACGCACCAGCCTGATCAAGGACGTGCTGTGGCTGGAACAGAACGTGCGCTTCCATCTCGCCAGAAGCGAGGAGCAGTTGCAGCAACTCGCCGCCGACCTCGGCGCCCAGCCCGACTGGAAGCGGCTCTTCCGCATCCGCGCCAGCCACATGGTGAAGAACAACCCCGACATTTCGCAGATCGTCTGGTTCGATGCGAAGCGCCGGGTAATCGACGCCCTGCCGGCGACGACGCCCGCCGACAGCGGGGTCGACGCCTTCGGGCCGGCGGCGACGCAGAAGGCAATCGAACTCGCCATCCTCCTGAACAAGCGCATCTACAGCGAGCCCTTCTTCCTCAGCGGCAATGTCGCCCACTTCGCGCTGGTCATGCCGATCTACGGCGACAGGGAAGTGGCGGGAATGCTGGTCGCGATCCATTCGCTCGAGGATCTGCTCGGGAATCTCGTGCCCTGGTGGTTCACCGAAAAATACCGGGTGGTCGTGGTCGACGACAATGGCGCGCAGTACGCCGCCAAGTCGAACGTCAGCGGCACGCCGAGTCTTTCCTACGAACTGCCTTTCGACCCCCCGGGTCATGGGCTGGGTTTCCGCGTCACCAGTTACCAGGGCGCCGGCAATCCGCTGCAGCGCCTGCTGGCGGGCGCCATCCTGGTGCTTGCCGCCGGCGTCTTCTGGAGCCTGTGGATCGTTCGCGACCTGATGAAAAAGCGTTCCGACGCCGAACAGGCGCTGCGCGCCGAACACGCGCTGCGGTCGGCGATGGAGGATTCGCTGACGGTCGGCATGCGGGCGCGCGACCTGACCGGGCGGATCATCTATGTCAACCCCGCCTTCTGCCGGATGACCGGATTCACGAGCGCGGAACTGGTCGGCCGCGATCCGCCGATGCCCTACTGGATTCCCGAGCAACTGGACGAGACGCTGGAATTGCATCAGGCGGTGCTTGCCGGCAACGCACCGCCCGACGGCTTCGAGATCACCTTCCAGCGCAAGGATGGCAAACGGTTCCAGGCACTGATTTACGAGGCGCCGCTGATCGACGGCAACGCCCAGCATACCGGCTGGATGGCCTCGATTCTCGATGTCACCGAGCGCCGGCACGCCGAGGAACTGGCGCGCCAGCAGCAGGAACAGTTGCAGTTCACCTCGCGCCTGGTGACCATGGGCGAAATGGCGTCGACGCTGGCGCACGAACTGAACCAGCCGCTGGCGGCCATCGCCAGCTACAACACGGGTTGCCTGAACCTGCTCGCGGCCGACGCCTTCGACCCGCGGGAGATCCGCGAGGCGCTCGATAAACTTGGTGTCCAAGCCCAGCGCGCCGGCCGCATCATCCGCCGTGTGCACGATTTCATCAGGAAGAGCGAGCCGAAGCGCGCCCCGTGTTCGCTCGCCGAGATCGTCGACGACTGCCTCGGCTTCGTCGAGGCCGAGGCGCGCAAGCGCCGCGTGCAGTTGGTCAGCGATCTGCCGCCGCTGCCGCCGGTGCTGGCCGACCGCCTGATGCTCGAACAGGTGCTGCTCAACCTGATCCGCAACGGCATGGACGCGATGTCCGCGACCCCGGCCGCCCGGCGGGTGCTGCGCATCTCCGCCAGGCGCCGCCCCGATGAGGTGGTCATCAGCATCGCCGACAATGGCTGCGGCATCGCGCCGGAGGTCCGCGACAAGCTGTTCACCGCGTTCTTCTCGACCAAGCCCGACGGCATGGGGATCGGCCTGTCGATCTGCCGCTCGATCATCGAATTCCACCGCGGCCGCCTGTGGGTGGAGGACAACGCAACGGCGGCGGGCGAAAGCGGTACGATATTCACCTTCACCCTGCCGCTGGAATCCGCATGAAGGCGCCGCAAGCCCATCTGGTCGACGACGATGAAGCCATCCGCGATGCGCTGGCCTGGCTGTTGAAATCACGCGGCATACCATGCACGACCTACGATTGCGCCGAGACCTTTCTTGCCGAGTGGACGCCGAAACTGGCCGGCTGCGCGATTCTCGACATGCGCATGTCGGGCATGAGCGGCCTCGACTGTTTTGATCAACTGCGCGAGCGCGGCTCGACGCTGCCGGTGATCTTCCTGACCGGCCACGGCGACGTGCCCCTGGCCGTCGCCACGCTCAAGAAAGGCGCCTTCGACTTCTTCGAGAAGCCGTTCAACGACAACGACCTCGCCACCAGCGTCCGCGAGGCAATGGACCTCGATGCCCGGCAGCGCGCGGCCAGCGCCACGGTCGACTCGGTAAACTCGCGGCTTTCGACATTGACCGCGCGCGAACGCCAGATCATGGAACTGGTCCTGCTCGGCAAGTTCAACAAGGTCATTGCCGACGAACTGAACATCAGCATGCGCACCGTCGAGGTCCATCGCGCCAACCTGTTCGACAAGATGAAGGTAAAAACCGCGGTCGAACTGGCCAATTTGCTCAAACCCCAGCGCTGACCCTTCCCTTGCCCGCGCTTTTTCGCTAGCATCTGGCGAAATCACCCGGTGCCGTTTGCGGCGCCCGACCTTCCTCACCGGCATCCTGCCATTCCACGAGACAATACATGAGCGAGCATATCCATTACGTTACCGATGACACCTTCGAAACCGAGGTTCTGCAGTCGCAGCAGCCGGTTCTGGTGGACTACTGGGCCGAATGGTGCGGGCCCTGCAAGATGATTTCTCCCATCCTCGACGACATCGCCCGGGAATACGCCGGCAAGCTCAAGGTGGCCAAGGTCAACATCGACGACAACCAGGCGACGCCGGCCAAATTCGGCATCCGCGGCATCCCGACGCTGATGCTCTTCAAGGGCGGCAACGTCGAAGCGACCAAGGTCGGCGCGCTGTCGAAGTCGCAACTCGCCGCCTTTATTGACAGCAACCTGTAATCCCCGTACGCTTTGCGCCTGAAGGTGCGTTCTGCGCCTTCAGGCAGACGCCACAACGGCTGCAGCCGGCGTCGATCTCCCCCCATCGCAAGCACCCCACAGCGCCATCCGGCCTCCGGCATTCGTCCGGCCCGTCCCAAGCGCCACACTACCCACACATGCAACTCTCCGAACTCAAGACCTTACACGTCAGCAAACTGCTCGACATGGCCACCGAACTCGCCATCGAGAACGCCAACCGCATGCGCAAGCAGGAACTGATCTACGCCATCCTGAAAGCGCGCGCCCGCAACGGCGACACGATCTACGGCGACGGCACCCTCGAAGTGCTGCAGGACGGCTTCGGCTTCCTCCGCTCCTCGGACACGTCCTACCTCTCCAACCCGGATGACATCTATGTCTCCCCATCGCAGATCCGCCGCTTCAACCTGCGCACCGGCGACACCATCGAAGGCGAGATCCGCACCCCGAAGGACGGCGAACGCTACGTCGCGCTGACCAAGCTGGAATCGATCAACGGCTTCCCGCCCGAGGCGAACAAGCACAAGATCATGTTCGAGAACCTGACGCCGCTGCACCCGACACGCATGCTGTGCCTGGAGCGCGACATCAAGGCCGACGAGAACATCACCAGCCGCGTCATCGACATGATCGCCCCGATCGGCGCCGGCCAGCGCGGGCTGATCGTCTCGCCGCCGAAATCCGGCAAGACGGTGATGCTGCAGAACATCGCCCACGCCATCACCGCCAACCACCCGGAAGTCGTCCTCATCGTCCTGCTCATCGACGAGCGCCCGGAAGAAGTCACCGAGATGACGCGCACCGTCAAGGGCGAGGTCGTCGCCTCGACCTTCGACGAACCGGCCACCCGCCACGTCGCGGTCGCCGAGATGGTCATCGAGAAGGCCAAGCGCCTGGTCGAGCACAAGAAGGATGTCGTCATCCTGCTCGACTCGATCACCCGCCTCGCCCGCGCTTACAACACCGTGCAGCCGGCCTCGGGCAAGGTGCTGACCGGCGGCGTCGACGCCAACGCCCTGCAAAAGCCGAAACGCTTCTTCGGCGCCGCGCGCAACATCGAGGAAGGCGGCTCGCTGACCATCCTCGCCACGGCGCTGATCGACACCGGCTCGCGCATGGACGAAGTGATCTACGAGGAGTTCAAGGGCACCGGCAACTCCGAAATCCATCTCGACCGGCGCATGGCAGAGAAGCGGATGTACCCGGCGATCAACGTCAACCGCTCCGGCACCCGCCGCGAGGAACTGCTGCTCAAGCCCGACGTGCTCTCGAAAATGTGGGTCCTGCGCAAGCTCTGCTACCCGATGGACGACCTCGCCGCCATGGAATTCCTGCTCGACAAGGTCAAGTCGACCAAGGGCAATGCGGAATTCTTCGACGCCATGCGGCGTGGCTGAGTCTCTGATTCGTCTTGCAAGCACGTGATTTTTAGAGGATAATTGCGCGTTTTCCAGGTCGGCCACAATCGCCGGTCGCGCAACGAAAGGACACGAAATGAAAGCCGACATCCACCCCGCCTACAACGAAATCCAGGTTGCCTGCTCCTGCGGCAACGCCTTCACGACCCGGTCGACGACGAAAAAGGCGATCCATGTCGAGGTCTGCTCGCAGTGCCATCCGTTCTACACCGGCAAGCAGAAGATCGTCGATACCGCCGGCCGCGTCGAGAAGTTCAACCAGAAGTTCGGCGCCCTGCGCGGCAGCAAGGCCGCCGCCTGATCGGCATGCGCCGGGACAGAAAGGGCAGCCGGCGGGCTGCCTTTTTCATTTTTGGGAGAATTTCCTCCGCCCATGGCTGATTTCGCAACCCTGTTCCGTCGCGGCATCCGCCTGCCTCCCGCCGGCTGGGCCCTGGCGGCGATGCTGGCGTTCTACGTGCTGGCCGGACTCTTCGGCCGCGACCCGTGGAAGGGCGAGGACGCGATCCACATCGGCACCGCCTGGAACATGCTCCACTACAGCGACTGGCTGTCGCCCGATCTGGCCGGACGCCCCTTCCACGAGCCCCCGCTGTACTACTGGACCGGCGCCCTGACCGGCAAGGCGCTGGGCTGGCTGTTGCCCCTGCACGAAGCGATCCGCCTCGCCAGCGGCGTCTGGGTCACGCTGGCGCTGGTCGGGATCTACTACGCCGGGCGCGAGCTCTACGGACAGGAGAGCGCCGCCGCCAGCCCGCTCCTGCTCGCCGGCAGTGTCGGCCTGCTGATCCATGCCCACGACGCCCAGCCCATGTTGATCGCGGTCG
>ERZ724526.1799-NODE-1799-length-10797-cov-4.139825_pt1 | contig 10797 bp, 9 predicted proteins | sample MGYA00376059_ERZ724526 | MGnify/ENA primary metagenome ERZ724526 (study PRJEB28724, sample SAMN07190883) | activated sludge metagenome | isolation source: activated sludge of sewage treatment plant in Hong Hong | place: Hong Kong | collected 2016-03-17 ... | reverse complement strand
ATCGACAGCATTCGCAAGACGCTGGCCGATATGGCGGCAATGCTGGGCGATTCGATCATTCCGGAAGTGCTGGCGCTGTTTCAGGCTACCGCCGACGAACTGTTGCCGGTGTTGCGCCAGGCAACGGCAGCTGGCGACTGGAGTTTGCTGGAGAAAACCGCGCATCGCTTCAAGGGTACGCTGGCGCAAATCGGCGCGCTCCAGGCCACCGAGCTGGCGGCGGCGCTGGAGGCTGCCGGGGTCAACCATAGCGGCGAAGGCTGTTTTGGCCGGATCGAACAACTGCGCGCGGTAACCGAGCAGATTCGTACCGAGTTCGCCAGCGCCTGAGCGCTGGCGGAGCCTGCCTCCAGACCTTTGCTGTCAATCCCGGCCGAACAGCTGATGCCACAGCTGCATCACTGCCGCTCGCTGGCCATCCAGCTCGCTACTGTCGAATTGTGCGCTTTCCTGTTCGTTCAGCCGCTGTGCATGCTGATGCCGGCGGTAGCTGCGATACGCCTGGCGGCATTGCTCTGCCAGCGCTGCATCGATCAGCCCGCAATCCGCTGCCCGTTGCAGCAGAGCGATATTGCCGACATTTTCCGCCAGTGCCGGATGATCGGCAGAATGCGCCAGCACCAGATATTGCACCGCGAATTCGACATCGACGATACCGCCGCGGCCGTGTTTGATGTCGAAACCGCTTTTGCTGCCAAGCTTGTTGTCGAGCATCTTGTGGCGCATTGCATGGATTTCGTCGCGCAGCTTGTCCCGGTCGCGCTGCAGCATCAGCACCTGTTGCTTGATCGCGGCAAACTGCTGGCCGACGTCGCGGTCGCCGGCGGCAAAGCGGGCGCGTGTCAGCGCCTGATGTTCCCATACCCAGGCATCGTGCTTCTGGTATTGATCGAATGCGGCAATCGAGCTGACCAGCAGGCCGCTGGCGCCATTCGGTCGCAAGCGCAGATCGACGTCGTACAGCATGCCGGCGGGTGTCAGCGTAGTCAGCCAGGTGTTGATGCGCTTGGCCAGCTTGGCGTAGTTTTCGCCGGCGCTGTCGTGCGCGTCGTCGTAAAGGAAAATGATGTCCAGGTCCGACGCATAGCCCAGCTCCTTACCGCCGAGCTTGCCGTAACCGACGATCGCGAACGCCGGCACATCGCGGTGCCTGCTGGCGAGGTTGGCCCAGCAGCAGCGCAGAGTCTGCTCCAGTATCAGATCGGCGAGGTCGGACAGATGGTCGGACAGTGTTTCCAGCGTCAGCAATCCGGCCAGATCCTGCGATACCAGGCGGAAAATCTGCGTGTGCTGGAAGTGGCGCAGGATGTCCATCTGCTGTTCGCTGTCGCCGGCAGCGTGATCCAGCTCCTGCGCCAGACGTGCGCCGAGTTCATCCCAGTGCGGTGCAGCGTACAACAGCCGGGCATCGAGCAGTTCGTCCAGCAGGATCGGGTGACGCGTCAGGTATCCGGATACCCAAGGGCTGGCGCTGTACAGCGTCGCAATGCGCTTCAGCGTTTGCGGGTGCTCTACCAGCAGCGACAGGTAGGCTTCACGGCGGCAGATGCTCTCGATCAGGCGCAGCATCCGCTCCAGCGTCTGCTCCGGGTTGGCAAAGCTGGCCGAAACTTCGATGATCGGCGGCAGCAGCCGGTCGAACTTGTGGCGGCTGCTTTCCGGCAGTTGCTGGTACTTGCCCGACGCACGCAGCTGCGCCAGCCGCAGACTGGCGCTTGCAGCGTCGCCGTAGCCAAGCTGCGTCAACCGGGCGATTGCGGCCTCGCTGTCGTCGATGTCGCTCCATAGCGCATCCAGCGGATGCTCGGCTTCGTCCTGTGGTGTGGTGAATACCTGCTCGAAGTGGCGTGTGACCTTGTTGCGGTGCCGATCCAGCTCGTTCAGCAGCGCGGCAAAATCGGCGTAGCCCATGGTTTCGGCAATCAACTGCCGGTCGGCATCGTTGCGCGGCAGGGTCTGGGTCTGGCCGTCGTCCAGATATTGCAGCCGGTGCTCCAGATCGCGCAGGAATACATAGGCCGCCTTCAGCTCGGCAACGGCATCGGCTGCCAGATACTGCCGCTCCGCCAGGTGGTCGAGCACCTCGCGCGTCGGACGGATCTGCAGCGCACGTTCGCGGCCGCCGCGAATCAGCTGGAACACCTGGGCAATGAACTCGATCTCGCGGATCCCGCCCGGGCCAAGCTTGATGTTGTCCTGCATTTCCTTGCGCGCCACCTCGCGCCGGATTTGCGAATGCAGGCTGCGCATCGAGCCGTAGGCACCGAAATCGAGATATTTGCGGAACACGAACGGACGCACGATCTGGTACAGACCATCGGTATCGCCGGACAATGCGCGGCCCTTGATCCAGGCGTAGCGCTCCCATTCGCGTCCCTGGCTGTGCAGATAGTTTTCCAGCGCGGCAAAGCTGGAAACCAGCGGGCCGCTGTCGCCGTAAGGCCGCAGGCGCATATCGACGCGGAACACGAAGCCATCCGCGGTCGCATCGTTCAGTGCCGCAATCAACTTGCGCCCGATCTGGGTGAAATATTCGTGATTGGATAGCTTGCGCGGGCCGTCGGTGTAGCCGTCTTCCGGATAGACGAAAATCAGGTCGATGTCGGACGAGACGTTCAGTTCAGCGCCACCGAGCTTACCCATGCCGACCACGATCAACTGCTGCGGTGCGCCGGTTTCTTCGCCGATCGGCGTACCGTACGTTGCTGCCAGCGAGCGTTGCAGCCAGTCGTGGGCGAACGCAACCGTCAGCTCGGCCAGCCGCGTGGCGGTGCTGACCACTTCGTCCAGATCGGCCAGTCCCGCCAGATCGCGTGCGAACAGGCGTGCCATCACGCGCCGGCGCAGAGTGCGCAGCAGCGCTTTCAGCCGGTCATCGTCGGCTGCTACCGGCTGGCTGGCAAGCCAGTCTTGCATTGCCTGCAGATCGTAAGGGGTTTCCAGTGCGGCCCGTTCGCTTGCAACAAGCTGTGGGTCGGCGTGCTCCAGACGTTGCAGATAACGGCTGTGCGCCAGCGCAAATTCGAAGCCGCCGCTGGTGTCATTGAACTTGATCGGCATTACACGTTCCCACTGAGCGGAAAACCCCATTCTAGCAACGCGCAGGCGCGCTGCGCCTTGCATTTTGTTAAGCTTTCAGGTGAAGATTTGGCTATAATCCTGCCAAGAGGATAGGAAAATGAGCGTAAACGGAATCGATCAAATGCTGGGTGAATTGCGCGCGATGTCGGCAAAAGCCGCCAATGCGCCGTCTGCGCCCGCTTCCGGCGGAGCTGCGCCGGTCGATTTTGCCTCGCTGCTCAAATCTTCCATCGATCAGGTCAATCAGGCGCAGCAGCAATCGCAAGCGATGCAGAAACAGTTCGAGCTCGGCGCACCGGATACCAACTTGCAAGACGTAATGGTTTCGTTGCAGAAAGCCAACATCTCCTTCGAAACCATGGTTCAAGTACGCAACAAGCTGGTATCCGCATACCAGGAAATCATGAATATCCAAGTTTGAGCGTAATTGAACTGAGTCTTTATGCCCGAAGCTTTGCGGCAGTTATTCGCTGCCATCCAGCAGAGATTTAACAGCCTTCAGAAAAATCAGCAAATAGCAGTGATGATCGGGATCGCTACCGCGGTAGCGCTGATTGTCGGTGCGGTGCTATGGACTTCGTCCACTCCCTATAAAATTCTTTTCAGCAATCTGTCCGACAAGGACGGCGGCGCCATAACCCAGGCGCTGCAGCAGATGAATGTCCAGTACAAGCTGGAATCCGGCGGGGTGATCAGCGTACCGGCCGAACAGGTCTACGATATCCGTTTGCGTCTGGCTTCGCAGGGACTGCCGAAGGGCGGCACGGTCGGTTTCGAGCTGATGGACAATCAGAAGCTCGGTGTCAGCCAGTTTTCCGAGCAGGTAAATTACCAGCGCTCGGTGGAAGGCGAACTGGCCAAATCGATCGAGTCGCTGGCATCGGTCGAAGCGGCACGTGTGCATCTGGCCATTCCGCGTACCACGGTGTTCCTGCGCGAACAGCAGAAACCATCCGCCTCGGTGATTCTTACCCTGCATGCCGGGCGGGTGCTCGATGGCGGGCAGATTGCCGGCATCGTGCATCTGGTATCGAGCAGCGTACCGGATTTGCCGGTGAAGAACGTCACCGTAGTGGACCAGAACGGCAATCTGCTCAGCAGCAGTATCGACGCAAACAACCCCGGTGGGCTGGATCCACGCCAGCTCAACTACCTGCGCAATGTCGAACATGGCTACGTGAAGCGCATCGAAGCCATTCTCGAGCCGATCGCCGGCAAGGATAACGTCAAGGCCGAAGTGACCGCGTTGCTGGATTTTGCCGAAACCGAGCAGACCTCGGAAAGCTATCGCCCGAATTCGCCGCCGGAAAAACAGGCCATCCGCAGCCAGCAGTCGCAGGAATCCATCAATGGCGAAGACAAGAATGCCGCCGGTGTGCCTGGCGCATTTTCCAACCAGCCGCCCGGCAACGCCACCGCTCCGATCACCCAGCCGCCCGGCCAGCGCGCCGGAGCTACAGCCACCGGCACAACGCCGGCATCGTCGCACAAGGAAGTGACGACCAACTACGAAGTCGATAAGACGGTGCAGCACACCAAACAGCCGGTAGGTACGATCAAGCGCCTGTCGGCCGCGGTGGTGGTGAATTACAAGCCGGTTGTCGATAAGGACGGCAAGTCCAGTTTCAAGGCTTATACGCCGCAGGAGTTGGCGCAGATCAACAATCTGGTGAAGGAGGCCATGGGCTACAATCAGCCGCGCGGCGACACTCTGAATGTGGTCAATGCCCCGTTCGCCGGCGCTACCGAGCCAAGCGGCACGGTGGACAAGCTGCTGGCCAACGCTTCTGCCAATTGGCAGCAGATATTCAAGAATGTGCTGATTGCTCTGGTCATTCTGTACCTGCTGTTCGGCGTGATCCGTCCGGCAATCCGTTACATGACCGCTCCGCCCGAGCCGGAGAAAATGCCGGAGGAAGAGCTGTCCGCCGGGCAGCGCGCCGAGATGGAAGCCGGCGATGCCACGCGGATGCAGGAAGAGGAGGCCGCACAGGCGCTTGCCAGCTATGCGGATAACCTGCAGGCCGCCAAGGATTTGGCCAAGAACGATCCACGCATGGTTGCCGGTGTGGTGAAAGCCTGGATAAGCAAAGAAGATGAGTGATTCCGGTCTGCGCAAGAGCGCAATTTTGCTGCTCAGCCTGGGTGAAGAGGCTGCGGTCGAGGTATTCAAGTTTCTCGGCCCGAAAGAGGTGCAGAAGCTGGGTGCGACCATGGCTGCCATCGAGAACGTCAATCGTGACGAAATCGATGAGGTGTTGAAGGATTTTCAGTCCGAAATCGAAAATCGTGCCAGCCTCGGTGCGTCGGACGAATACCTGCGTTCGGTATTGACCAAGGCACTCGGCTCGGAGCGTGCCAACAACCTGCTCGATCGCATCCTGCAGGGCAGCGAGGCCAATAACGGTATCGAAGGCCTGAAATGGATGGATTCGGCTGCCGTGGCCGAGTTGATCAAGAACGAGCACCCGCAGATCATCGCCACCATTCTGGTACACCTGGAGCAGGATCAGTCAGCCGAAGTCCTGTCGCAATTCGTTGAGCGTCTGCGCAATGACGTGCTGTTGCGTATCGCCACGCTGGAAGGTGTGCAGCCGTCGGCATTGCGCGAACTGAACGAAGTGTTGACGCAATTGCTGTCCGGCTCGGACAAGATCAAGAAGAGCGCCATGGGCGGCATCCAGACTGCTGCCGAAATTCTCAACATGATGGGGGGCGTGGTGGAAACCTCGGCCCTGGCGGCAATCCGCGAATACGATCCGGAGCTGGCGCAGAAGATTCAGGACAAGATGTTCGTATTCGACAACCTGATGGATCTCGACGACCGCGGCATCCAGTTGCTGTTGCGCGAGGTGCAGTCGGAATCGCTGATCATTGCAATGAAGGGCACCAGCAACGAGCTGAAAGAAAAGATTTTCCGCAATATGTCGTCGCGTGCGGCAGAAATGCTGCGTGACGATCTGGATGCCAAGGGGCCGGTGCGTTTGTCCGAAGTCGAGGCGGAGCAGCGCGAAATTCTCAAAATCGTGCGCAAACTGGCCGACGAAGGCCAGCTGGTGCTAGGCGGCAAGGGTGGAGACGAGGGCCTTGTCGAATAACACCATTATTCCGAAAGAACAGCTGACGGCGTATCAGCGCTGGGAACTGGCGGCTTTCGACGATGCCGGCAGCGATGCCCAGTCTGTGGCGGCTCCGGCCGCAGGTGGTGCCGGCGCTCCTGCCAGCGCGGATATGGCGTCATCGCCTGCCGAGAGCGAGACTACGGTAGAACCGGTACATGAGTCGGAGCAGGCTGCACCGGCCAATCTGCCATATCCCACTGCCGAGGAAATGGAAGCCATTCATCAGCAGGCCTATCAGGATGCATTCGGCGAAGGGCAGAAAGCCGGCTACGAACAGGGCTTCGAACAAGGCCTGAGCGAAGGCCGGCAGGCCGCGGCAACCGAGATGCAGCGGCTGGTGGAGCTGGTGGCCGCGCTGGATCGGGACCGCACAAATTTCGAGAATTCGCTGGCCGATTCGATTCTCGATCTGTCGCTGTCCCTGACGCGCCACATGGTACGCCAGGCGCTGGAAGTGCGGCGCGATCTACTGGTGCCGCTGGTGCGTGAGGCGATCAACAGCCTGCCGCAGATCAGCCAGCATCCGCGCATCATGGTCAACCCCGCCGACGGTCAGTTGCTGCGCGAACTGATGGTGGCGGATATTGCCCATCTCGGCTTGCGCATTATCGACGATCCTTCCATTACCCATGGCGGCTGCCGCATCGAAACCGGCTCCTCCGACATCGATGCCACTATCGAATCGCGCTGGCAGCGGCTGCTGGCATCGCTGGGCGAAACCGGCGGCTGGCTCGGGCCGGCATGAGTGCGCTGGAACGCTGGCAGCAGTTTGCCGCCGATTGCGCGACAATCGCCGCGGAGGCTCGGCCGTGGACGGTGCAGGGCAAGCTGACACGCGCTGCCGGGCTGGTGCTGGAAGCCGTGGGGCTGAAGCTGCCGGTAGGCGCCAGTTGCATGATCGTGATGCCGAGCGGCTATTCGGTGGAAGCCGAAGTGGTCGGCTTTTCCGGCGACCGGCTGTACCTGATGCCGGTTACCGATACCTATGGCCTTGAGCCCGGAGCAACCGTGGTGCCGCTCGATGCATCCGGCCAGCGTCTGCCGGTTTATGGCCGCAGCTATGTTGCACCGCGTCGCGCCGAGGACAAAGGGCGGCAGGTCATCGTCGGCGAGGGTATGCTCGGGCGTGTGGTCGATGGTCTGGGGCGGCCGCTGGATCGCGGTGGGCCACTGGATGCGCACGACTACGTGCCGCTGACCAGCCGGCCATTCAATCCGATGGATCGTGCTCCGGTGCGCGAGGTGCTGGATGTCGGCGTGCGTGCCGTCAACGCACTGCTGACAGTGGGGCGCGGCCAGCGTCTCGGCCTGTTTGCCGGCTCCGGTGTGGGCAAGAGCGTGCTGCTGGGAATGATGGCGCGCTACACTACCGCCGATATCGTCGTGGTCGGCCTGATCGGCGAACGCGGGCGCGAAGTGAAGGATTTCATCGAGAACATTCTCGGCGAGGAAGGCTTGCGGCGCTCGGTGGTAGTGGCTGCGCCGGCCGATTCATCGCCGTTGCTGCGGCTGCATGGCGCATCGTACGCGACGTCGATTGCCGAATATTTCCGTAATCGCGGCCATAATGTGCTGCTGATCATGGATTCGCTGACCCGTTACGCCATGGCGCAACGCGAGATTGCACTGGCAATCGGCGAGCCGCCGGCAACCAAGGGCTATCCACCGTCGGTATTCGCCAAGCTGCCGCAACTGGTCGAGCGTGCCGGCAATGGCAAGGAAGGCGGTGGTTCGATTACCGCTTTCTACACGGTATTGACCGAGGGTGACGACCAGCAGGATCCGATTGCCGACAGCGCGCGTGCGATTCTCGACGGCCACTTTGTGCTGGCGCGTAGCCTGGCGGAGCAGGGGCATTATCCGGCAATCGATATCGAGGCATCGATTTCGCGCGTCATGACCGATCTGCTGACACCGCAGGAATTCGATTCGGTACGCAAGTTCAAATACCTGTATTCGCGCTACCAGCGCAATCGCGATCTGATCAGCGTCGGCGCCTATGTGCGCGGCGGCGATCCGGTGCTGGACAAAGCGGTGGCGTTTCATCCGCAGATGGAGCAATTCCTGGTGCAGACCATGCACGAGAGCCAGGATTATCCATCCAGCCGGGCTATGCTTGAATCTCTGGTCGAGACTATCGGCTAAGGAAGCGCTGCTGCCGGCTGCAAGCGGCGCTGGCGCTCTCTCCTGAGAACCTGTTCAAAGTCTGTCGCGAGCAGCCCTCAGCGGGGCGAAGAGCAGCGCAAAAACCGGAATGTACTGTAGTACATGAGGATTTTGAGCAGCACATGAGCTCCGATCAGGGTTGCGCAGCAAGGCATTGAACAGGTTCTGACATTTGGTGACTCCAGATCATGGCTCAGGCATTCCGTTTCCAGTTCCTGCTGGAACAGGCGCAGGAAAAAAGCGACAAGGCCGCGCGGCTGATGGCCGAGATCAAGGCGCAGTGGCAGCTTGGCGAACAGAAGCTGCAGCAATTGCAGGGCTTTGTCGGCGATTATCGCAACCGTTTTGTCACTGCGCAGAGCGGCGGTCTGTCGGTCAACCAGTGGCGCGATTACCAGTTGTTCATGGCGAAGCTGGATACGGCGCTGAAACAGCAGGTTGGCGAGGTTGAGTTGTTCCGGCAGCGTTTCGACGAGGCCAAGGCTCGCTGGCTCGATACCCAGCGCGAAGTCAAGGCGATGCAGGCGCTGGCCGAGCGGCAGGCGCGCACCGAGCTGGCGCGCCAGGCCAAGCGTGAACAGAAAGAGCTGGACGAATACGCATCCAAGCTGGCTTACCGCAAGACGCGCGAACAGCAGGACGAGTAACAAATATACAAAATGCATGAAAATCGATTGATGTACAATACCGCGGTCCCGATCGGTCACATCCCAAGGAGTTCGGCTTGCAAAAGATACTGGTAACCGGCGGCGCCGGATTCATCGGCTCGCATACCGTCGATGCGTTGCTGCAGGCTGGCTGCGCGGTTACGGTGCTGGACAATCTGTCTTCCGGCCGCCGTGACAATCTTCCCGGTCACCATGCCTTGCAGTTTGTCAACGCCGATATCCGCGATGCTGCGGCAGTTGCGGCCGCCGTGCAGGGAATGGACGCGGTGCTGCACCTGGCGGCGCAGGTTTCGGTGCAGACATCGATCGAACAGCCGGTCGAGTCATCCGACATCAATGTCCGCGGCTTTCTCAATGTGCTCGATGCGAGCCGTAATGCCGGGGTAAAACGCTTCGTTTATGCTTCGAGCGCCGCTGTGTACGGGATTCCGGCCCAACTGCCGCTGAACGAACAGGCACCCACTGCGCCGCTGTCGCCATACGGGCTGGAGAAGCTGATCAACGACCAGTATGCGGCGTTGTATCGTGAGCTATATGCCACATCCGCGCTCGGCATGCGCTATTTCAACGTCTACGGCCCGCGCCAGGATCCGCGCTCGCCGTACGCCGGTGTAATCAGCAAATTCAACGACGGCGCGCGTAGCGGCGGTGGGCTGAAGATTTTTGGCGACGGTCTGCAGACGCGCGATTTCATCTACGTCGGCGATGTCGCACGTGCCAATGTCGCGGCGCTGGCCGGCGAGCTGCAGGGCGTATGCAATATCGGCACCGGCCGCAGTGTCACGCTGATCCAGATGGTCGAGGCCTTGCGCGAAGTGACCGGCCAGCCGCTGCCGATCGAACATTTCCCTGCCCGCGAGGGCGATATTCGCGATTCCTGCGCACGCGTCGAGCGCATGAACCGGCAATTGCGGATCACCGCTGAAATCGGTCTGGTAGATGGCCTGGGACGGCTGTGGGCTGCCGGCGCGTGATCTGTCGCAACGATTCCGATTTGTAAGCAATGGTGATTTAGCAATGGCAAAAGCCTTGATCCACTTGGTTGGTGGCGCACGCCCCAACTTCATGAAACTGGCGCCGATCGTGCGCGCGCTGCAAGCCCGTTCCGACCGTTTTGAATTCCGCGTGGTGCACACCGGCCAGCACTACGATCGCGACATGAGCGACGTGTTTTTCGAAGAACTTGGCATCCCCAATCCGGACCACTATCTCGATGCCGGCGGTGGCTCGCATGCGCAGCAGACCGCCAAGATCATGGTGGCGTACGAAACACTGTGCCAGGAAGAAAAACCGGATCTGTCGCTGGTGGTGGGCGATGTCAATTCAACCATCGCTTGTTCGCTGGTGGCGAAGAAGCTCGGCATTGCCGTGGCACACGTTGAGGCCGGTCTGCGCAGCGGCGACCGCAGCATGCCGGAGGAAATCAACCGCCTGGCGACCGACGCCATTTCTTTGTGACCGAGGAAAGCGGCGAACAGAACCTGCTGCGCGAAGGCCAGCCGGCGGAGCGTGTGCATTTTGTCGGCCACGTGATGATCGACAATCTGTTCTATCAGGTAGAGCAGCTCAAATTGGCCGATTTCGGCAAATTCCAGTCGGCCGCAGTCAAGTCCAGGTTTCCGCGCTATGGTGTGGTCACGCTGCATCGCCCGTCCAACGTCGATTCCGCCGATACGCTGGTACCGCTGGTTGGCGCGCTGAAAGAAATCGCCGCCGATCTGCCGGCGCCCGAGCTCCCTTCGGAGCTCGTGCGCTTCGGC
>ERZ724526.1798-NODE-1798-length-10798-cov-4.835242_pt1 | contig 10798 bp, 6 predicted proteins | sample MGYA00376059_ERZ724526 | MGnify/ENA primary metagenome ERZ724526 (study PRJEB28724, sample SAMN07190883) | activated sludge metagenome | isolation source: activated sludge of sewage treatment plant in Hong Hong | place: Hong Kong | collected 2016-03-17 ... | reverse complement strand
GTCATTATATTGGTGAACTGATATTAGCAACGGCACTACTCCATGCAGGTGGTTTTTTCTTAGGTTATACCTTGGCCAGATACTCAAGTCATGATAAGCAAAGTATGCGCACCATTTCGATCGAAGTAGGTATGCAGAATTCCGGTTTAGCCATTGTGCTCTCGAAACAGGCATTTCCACTGCTCCCGCTTGCACCAGTAGTTGGTGCAATTTCAGTTTTGATGCATTCATTATTAGGAAGTCTTCTTGCTGTCATCTGGCGAAGCCAGAAAACCTAAATCAGCTCCAAAGTATCTTCAAAAAGCGAGATTATTCAGTTTGCATTCAGGGGTCATCTCGTATTGTTATTACTAATGATTGAATAACAGTTCGAGTGATCAACCAACCAATTGCAAGGAGACTATCATGAGAAGGATGATCTTATTGATGTTTATGGTACTTCTATTATGCGGATTTCGCGCCCCTAATGGAGCTTTGATTTCTAAAGGCGATTTAGTTGATAAACTGATTATTAACTTAGGTCAACCCATCGTTCGTATTCCAGTTGCAACTCATCGCAGTATCTATCCCCCTTATCATAGCTCACGGGAAATTTGGACTTACAAAATCAAACAATATACCTATCGTTTCGTTATCGATAGTGGCGTCATTATTCATGAAGATTGGACTCGATTCTGATGTGCGTAATAACCATTGCTTAGTAAAAAGCTAAAACCAGAGCAGATACGATACTAAGCAATGAGTTCCACTCTTCCTGTATCGAGATGATAAATTCCACCAACGATTTTCAGTTTTTTACGATCATGGTAATAATCAAGAATAGGTGTTTTCTCGCGAAGCCGTTCAACCGTCATGATTACGTTTTGCTTAGTAACGCGAATCAAGCGATCTTCCGTCGTATCGCTAACTTTTGCTATCTCGCTGACTGTTCTAACTGCGGGTGCGATTGCACTTGCTAGCAATTGGATATGGCCTGGAAAATCACGGTGACGGTCTACAGCATCAATGGCCGCTTTCACAGCACCGCAGCTTTCGTGCCCCAACACCATGATTAATGGTGTACTTAATACTGCAACCGAATATTCAATAGTCGCTAAATTATCATTCGTTAGATAATTACCTGCGCCGCGCGCTACAAATAAATCACCCAATGCTTCATCGAAACAATGTTCCGGACTCACCCTAGAATCAGAGCACCCCAGAATGGTTGCATAAGGATTTTGGCCTTTGACCAATGAGGTTTTTACATCATGAAAATCTAATGGTTTAGAATTTCCGGATACATAACGTTCATTGCCTTGCATTAATCTTTCTAACGCTTGATCCGGTGTCAATACATTTTCTGGCTTAGGTATGATTCTTTTTTTCTCATTCACTGTTTTCGATTCAGAAGCATTAACTAATCCGGTTGCCAACAACCCCCAAGACATTAGTACAGCTGAGGTTCGTTTGATAAATTCACGTTTAGTTGGATCTTTGTGCTTATCTTGCACAATTAAAGCCGGATAATTTGAATTACAATGATCGCTCGTTACCATACACTTCTGGCACATGTTCAAAATTCCTTTATTACTGATCAACTTAAAATACATCTTATTATTTGTTCCAGCTTTGCACATAACACCGACAAACCGGTAAAACAAAATGCACGATACTGAACAAATTCTGCAAACCGGTGAAAGCTCTGAGTTAGTTGAATTAGGTACCGTTCCTCATTTTACACCCATTCAGGAACGCCCCATTATTGCAGTACTCGCAGGAATTCATTTTATCCATATCATGGATTTCATGATGTTATTGCCGCTTGGTCCGCAATTAATGAAATTGTTTGAACTCACACCTCAAGAATTTAGCTTATTGATTTCAATTTACGCTTTTAGTGCAGGTGCGTTCAGTTTCTTTGCTTCATTCATTATCGACCATTACAATCGAAAAAGTTTCCTTATTTTTCTCTGCGGTGGTATTGGCTTAGCAACATTGCTATGTGCACTCTCGTTTGAGTATTATTTACTGTTATTAGCACGAATGGTCGCAGGTGGGTTTAGTGGCGTACTTAGCGCCACCATTTTTACCATCGTTGCCGATGTGACCCCCGCACATCGGCGGGGAAATGCGACTGGAACTGTCATGTCAGCCTTCTCTGCTGTAGCGGTTATTGGAATGCCTTTGGGTATATTATTAGTCAACTTGTTTAGTTGGCGTGCGCCCTTCTTATTTCTAACATTAATCAGCATGGTAATGATTGTCTTGGCAATATGGTTGCTTCCTTCTTTACACGGTCATCTCAAGCATCGCCAACACCGCCATCCTGCACAACATTTACGCGCAATTTTTTATAACCGTAATCATTTATACGCCTTTGCATTGATTGCCATGCTAATGTTTGCAGGCTTTTCGGTCAGTCCTTTCATTACAACGTATATGATAACCAATATTGGCATGTCTGAAGTCGATATTCCTTATCTTTATTTCTGCGGTGGATTAGCAACTTTTTATACGGCACGGTTATTTGGCAAACTCTCCGATCAGCACGGCAAGCATAAGATATTTAGTATTGCAGCCGCATTATCAGTGTTTCCAATTCTGATGATCACTCATCTGAGTACGGCCTCGGTTCTATTGGCAATAGCAGTATCAACACTTTTCATGATGCTCGTTTCAGGTAGATTTGTCCCCGCCATGGCTTTAGTTACCGCAAGTGTTACCCCTCGACTACGTGGAAGTTTTCTTAGCTTCAACATTTCGATTCAGCAACTATCCGCCGGTATTGCTTCCCTTTTTGCTGGTTCTATCATGAGCACCACTCCGACAGGTTCCATTATGCATTACGATACTGTGGGTGTCATTGCAGCTATAGCCACTGTGCTTAGTATCCTACTCGCTTTCCAGGTTCATGCACTCCCCGAATGAATCGTGAACACATCGATCAATGGAAACCTCATTTCCTTGATCGCTCCCCGATGTTTGAGCCTTTGCGTCAGGCTGGTCAATTACTTAATCAATTAGAACAGTGGCCAACCCCTGATCAATTGAATCATTTGCTATCGGTTCAGAAACCAAATATTCGAACGAATACTCACCATCCGCTGCGATTTGTAACACAAACCACATCGACATCGCTTTTTGAACAGCAATATGAGCCAAGAACCTATTTATGCGGTGAACTTCAGACAAGAGCACAGAATTGGCACGATCTTTTCAATGCACTCGTTTGGATGACTTTTCCTCAATCAAAAGCACAACTCAATGCACTTCATTACCATGCGCTAAAAATAGCTGAGAAACAGCATCGATCGGCCCGAGGAAGATTAAGAGACGCTATTACACTACTCGATGAGTCCGGTATTTTAGTAACGAGTAGCCATGAAGATTTAACATGTTTACTGAAAAATTTTGAATGGAAAACATTATTTTGGGAAAATCGTAGCGACTTGCTCCAACATATGAAATTTTTCCTATTTGGACATAGTCTTTATGAAAAAGCGCTATCCCCCTATGTCGGCATGACGGGTAAAGGGCTGATTTTTCACATTGAACCATCGTTTTATCAGCAAGACCTTCATCGTCAGATCGTGAGTCTAGATAACAAACTGGCAAATTTACTCTCAACCAAATCTATAACTTCCACTGATCTAACTCCGATTCCCCTGCTAGGCTACCCAGATTGGTCCCCCGATAATAGCAATTCCATTTATTATGACAATTCAGACTATTTCCGTCCCCGTTCCAGCAGAAAAACTACCTAAACCAAGAAAGCAAAAAATTTAACACGATTACCTCCCTTTCTCGGTAAACCCTTTATCAGGTTCTCCAATCAAGGTATTGGATTCATAAATCGGTAAATTGGGACATTGTTTCCGATACTTAATATTCGGTGAAACCCACTCTTGCCACTCCGCATGACTCATATTACGCGTCAATTTATTACAAAGCTCATCTACCCAATCCGTGTTAGCCATCCACAGGCGCAACGTTTTGTCCGCACTTCCCGATAAAATGTGGGAACCATCTGGGCTAAACACAGCGCTCGTAACCGCACCAAGATGTCCTGATAAGGGATCACCAACCGGCAAACCCGTTTTCACATCCCAAAGGCGCAACGTCATATCGTGACTGCCAGAAATAATACGTTGACTATCGGGGCTAAAAGCAACACTATTGATACGTGCTTCATGGCCTTGAATCGGTTCATTAATCGACTCACCCGTCTGTGCATCCCATAACCGAATCGTTTTGTCTTTGCTACCCGAAGCAATATATTGACCATCGGGACTAACTGCCACACTAACAACGTGCTCAGTATGGCCTTCCATCGGACTACCCAATTTATTGCCTGTCGGGACTTCCCAGCGCTGTAAGGTATGATCATAGCTACCGGACACAATGACTTTTCCATCGGGACTAAAAGCTACGCTACGTACCATTTCTTCATGCCCAGATAACGGTTCTCCTTCCTGTTTTCCTGTATGAGCATTCCATAATCGGATGGTTTTATCTTTGCTCCCAGATGCAACGAGTTTACCATCTGGACTATACGCAACCGTTTCTACACCCTCGAGATGTCCTTTTAAGGGTTCACCAATCGGTAACCCAGTTTGCGCATCCCAGAATCGTAACGTACCATCACTGGCACCAGAAACAATACGTAACCCATCAGGACTATAGACCGCACCATTAAGTGTTCCTTCATGGCCTTGCAATGGTTCACCAAGCGGTTGTGCTGTCCAAGCATTCCATAATCGCAATGTTTTATCATCGCTACCCGACACAATCTTCTTACCATCTGGACTATAGGTTACACTAGTCACCATATCTTCATGCCCTAACAAAGGGGTATCAATGATGGGGTGATCACGAGTCGACCATAAACGAATGGTGCCATCTCGACTACCAGAAACGATTTGCTGCGTATTTTCAATGAAAGCAACACTAGTAATTACTCCTTCATGGCCACGTAAGGAGTCGATTCGCTGTGTACCAGTCTGGCGATCCCATAATCTCAGCAGTTTATCTTCGCCACTCGATACAATCTGAGTTCCATCAGCAGAAAACGCAACACTAAGAATAGTGTTTGAGTGCCCTCGAATCGACTCACCAACCGCGCGCCCTGTTTGGATGTTCCAAACGGTTAAGCGCTTATCTTCTCCCCCGGAAACGATTTCAAGTCCATCACTTGAGAAAGCGATCGCGCGAATCGCCCCATCTTGTGAATTAGTAATTTCATGAAGCATCGCTCCTGATGTCAAATCCCACAATTGAATCACCCCTTTACTACCGATTGCGAGTTGCTGGCCATTAGGAGAAAAGCTGATGCTAAAAACAGATTGCAGGTTTTTAAAAGTTTTTACTCGGGATTTAGTGGATCGATGCCAAATTTGAATCTCCCCATTATGGTCAGCGATCGCAAATTGAAGACTATCATTGGAGATAGCCAATGCTGCGATATTGGGATCACTTAATGTCAAAAAGGGTTCATTCGGCCACGTTTCTGAGGGATCCCAGAAATAACACTTACCTTCATTGTTCAGTGCAAGAACATAGGTTTTATCCTGCACCTGGGTGATTGCGAACCATGCCGCACCAATATTCCATATTTTATCCGTCGTTACTCTTTTATTCATGAGATCAATCAGCGCCGCATCGACCTTGCGATGATTCGGCGTAATCTGCTTTGCTGCTAGCAGTTGCAACAGCGCCCGCTCATCGCCACCCGGACGCAGCCCATTGGTAATATCAAGGCTCTCCGATACCAACCGAAGGCTGATTGATTCTCGTTGCGCCAGTTTTCGTTCTTTTTTCTCAGCCTGCGTGTTATAAAAACCATAGCCAGCCAAAATAGCTAGTATTAAAACACTCAATAAAGCCCATTGTAATTGTCTTGCTTGTTTCCGAAGACGAACTGCATCAGCCTGCGCACGTTTGGTTGCTTTTAACCGCTCTGCAGCCAAATCTTCTGCAGCAGCTTGTTTCTCAAGCGCAGTAGATAACGCCAGTTGGCGTTGCCGTTCTTTTTCTTTTGCGCGAATCTTCTCGATCTCAAGTTTCTTTAAACGCTCATCTCTTACCTGACTCACAACACCTACTAATCGATCATGAATGAGCTCAATGCGATTAATCCCTAATTGTTGGTCAATACGCAGTAAGCGATGTTGACTAGTCAGTCGAGTCAATTGTTCTTCTGTTAAAAATTTATCTTGTAACGCTTGATCAACTGGATAGCTACTTCGATACCGGCTCCCTTGTATCAAATGGGTTTCAATGAATTCGGATACTGTTTCTGGCATACCTGCCAGCGCTTCGTGGTAAAAATCCTGCAGAATATCCTGCCCCGCTTGTTGTAATAACTCAATATCAATTTTATGGTTTGGTAAACGTCGCTGATTGAGCTGATAACAACACAAGCTTAGTAAAACGGGTTCAATAATCGGTAATGATTTCAGCTTAGATGCCTCGAGATTCCCTACAAAATCAACAAGCGGTTCAGCTACACCTTCGGCTAGCACTTCGGCACCGGCAGCTTTAACCGCTTCAATGGCACGTTCCCGAAACATCGGTAATAAACGTAAGCGATTACGGAGCAATGAAGGCGCTTGCTCCTTCCAATTCTCAATCTCAGGAAGAAAATCTTCACGAAATGAAAGTACGATTCGATAGCGTTGTGCCTGTAAATCCAATGCTGATAGGGTTTGCCGATGCTTATCGCCTATTGTCAATTCTTGTGGAATTCGATTCTCAATCAGGTCAGCTAATGCGTTGAGTGTTAATTTTGTTTGTTCGGGGTAATGCTCACCTTGCGAAAAAATTTCTTCAAATTGATCAAAAACGAGAACGGGTTTTAGCAAATAATTATCGCTACTCCAAATTTCAAGATCTCGCCGATGGAGATAACGCCATAATCCCTCGTTTTCATTTGGAGTTGGAAAATCGGCGTTTGCCCCCGTTAATGCACCTAATAACTTCTGCAATACTTGCTCTAGAGGTGGATAAGGTGCAGAAGGTCTGAAATCGATGCGTAAATGAATCGGGAAAAAATGTTCTGCACGTAACAGTGGATAAAGTCCAGCTTGTAACAATGACGTTTTTCCTAAACCTGACTTACCATAAAGCATGGTCAATCCAGATAAGCGAATCATGCGCAATAACTCGGCTGCTTCCTCCTTGCGCCCGTAAAAATAATCGTGCGCCTCTTCCTCATACGCTGCCAATCCTGGCCATGGCGATTGGGGTGACAAAGCCACTGGTATCTGGGTATTCATCGATTGTAAAGATGATGAAACTTGCTCTACAGTCATAACCTAGCCACTCTGTTGTCGTTCCGATCGAATTAATTTTTTGAGTAGCGCATTGGTTTGCTCATTGGGTTGACCCAGTGGTGCATGACCGAAATGCAAATTATCCTTCCAGGCCAATGGAACCCGAATGTAACCTTCTGGATCGTAATTCTGATCAGCGATAATGGGAACGATAAAGATACGCCCTTGAATTGATTTGCTTCGATCGATCGCTTCATTCCATTCACGCCGGAAGAATTTCTCATCTAATTGATCAGCAGCGCTGGAAATTAGCGGAATAAAATAGCGGCAAGTACGAATACCGTCTAGAATTCGCTCCCGGAAATCTTGACCCGGTTCGATCGCCGATTTATCGAACCATATTTCATGTTCTGCAACACCCAATGTTTTCAGTGCCGCTACCAGTTGTATTGCTGCAGGCAAATCCGGCGCACGGCAATAGCTAATGAAAAAGAGTGTATTTTTGGGAACCATTTCAACTTGGGATAATGGCGCTTGCTCATCTGCACCATGACGCGCTAACCAGCGCTGAGAAAGTTGCTGGATAAAAAATTGCGGAGAGATGTCGGATAGCACTTCGGTTCCTTCACTATAGCTTTCTAAAAAATAGATTAGCTCTTTTTCTGGCTGTAGTGCATCGATCAACCACTCACGTTTGCGTTGCGTATCTGACAATCGTTTTTGATTCATCAATCGCAAGAAAAAACGACTCAGCCACTCTGGAAAATTGCAGCCGATCAATAGCAAATTGCGTTGTTGTAATTCTGCAAAAAATTTAACCGGGACATGACTTCCCCTTGCGATCACGTTATGCACATATTCCAGCATATCCTCATCATGAATCGCAAACATTGGCGCAGATCTTGATTTGCCAAACAAATACAATAGATAAACTTCTCCCGGTCGAGAACGCCAATCATTGGGCAAATCAGAGCCCTCGCTGGTCGGTAAATAAGGTGAATGAATAATTTCATTGACAGTCACTTGCGCTTGTAAGCTGCGTGCTAGTAAATCATCAGGTGTCAAAGTTACGAACAATCGAAAATCACGAATTGCAGTTATTTGTTTGATTGCTTCGGGAAGCTCTGCATCAGTATTAGGCGTTAATTGTCCAATGACATCATGAATATCACCATAAAGATCCTGAATAGGGTGATCGCGCTTCAAGCGCGTCACAGCATCGTTCAACTCTTGGTGTGGCATTAGCACATCATGACCTAACGCATAGTCATACATTTTAAGTAACTGTTGGGCAATCTGCGACTGAAACGAGGATGAGCTGTTAAGAGAAGTGATCAATTGTGGACCCATTACAGGCACAACTAGTCCCTCTTCTATCGATTTCAGCAAACGATCCCAATTACGCTCATTCATGGTTTAACAATCTTTACCTTAACAATCCGGATTTTATGACGGAAATCGTCGTTGTGGTTAGTTTTTAGCGCAGAATAGGCCTTGTGATTTTCTTCACGTCAGATCACCGTAAAATACGGTAGCATAGTAGAACAAGAACACAACATATCATCTGCGTACTCCATTATCAAAGAACAACAGTAGCAGATGCTTTTGATTGAACGCATGTTATCGAACAAGGAGCTTGCTCATGGCCCACGATTCAACCCCAAACCCTCAATTAGCAATCATTCTAGAAGCGATCCAAAATCGCGATTATCCAGACTCTATCGAGCAAATTAAAGCCTATGTTGCGATACTAGAAACGGAAGAACGTTTCTATCCGGCTCGACAATTACTCAGCCAAGCACGCGAGAAATATCGCTCGATTCGACAATTCCAATCAGAACCCACCGCAGTAAACTGGTGGCAAACCGATGCTGCGCAGGATGAGGTTTGGATTACCCAAAAGCAAGCTTTCTTTACGTATAAAAATCCTGAACTGCCACCTCGTACACGATTTATCGATTCACTGTTATTGCTTGACGAAATCGGGTTGCGCGACTCGACCAATCGTAACGCAGAAACGCTAGCCTTAGGGGGGAGTATCTATAAAAGAAAGTGGCAGCATTTTGGTCAATTAGAAGATCTCATTGAAGCATTATTCTTTTATCGCGCCGCATTTGAACGTAACCCTCAACAGGATAAGGGCTATGGTGGCGTCAATGCTGCGCTCATTCTCGATATCTTGGCTGATCGTGCTAAGCAAATTGCACGCCGCAGTGGCATTAAACTCAATGAAAGCGAAGCCAGCAATTTTTCTGCACAAGCTGCTGCGATACGCCAAAATATGGTACTACAGGTTCCGGTTTGGCAAACTGAGCTCGAACAATTACCAGAGTCAGAGCATTTCTGGCCGCAAATCACATTTGCAGAAATTTATTTTGGCTTGCAGCAATATGATCAAGCCAAGGAATGGTTGCAAAAAGCCAATGTAGCTCATGCAATCAATTGGAAAAAGCAAACTATATTCAGCCAGTTGCTGCAAATCGCGCGCCTACAAGACTTGATGATTCCGAAAGAAAGCGATCAGCCTGAAAATTGGCTACCAGTTTGGCAAATACTCGCGTTAATCATTGGTGAAGATAACGCTCAGCGTGCCTTCTCATCAGGAACTGGTAAAGTCGGATTATCGTTATCGGGCGGTGGTTTCCGAGCTTCATTTTTCCACCTGGGCGTCATGGCTAGGCTTGCTGAAATCGATGCATTACGCAGTATCGAAGCATTATCGACAGTATCGGGCGGCAGCATCGTCGGTGCTCATTATTACTTGGAAGTACAAAAATTGCTTGAAAGCAAACCAGACAAAGCAATTACACGTAATGATTACATCGAAATCGTGCGACGCATCCAAGACAATTTCCTGAAAGGCGTACAAACCAATATCAAACTGCAAACATTTGCAAGTTTGACTGATAATCTCGATGTATTCTTCCGCAAAAAACATTATTCTCGCAGCCACCGCCTCGGGGAATTATATGAGTCAGAAATTTATCAATCGGTTGACGATGGGCATACGAACCAGATACCGCGCATCATGCCTGAATTGCTTATCAAACCCGAAGGGGAAGCGGATACTCAGACGCATAAACCAAAGCACTATAATTGGCTACGCCGGGCCAAAATCCCAGCACTCGTCATCAATAGTACTTCATTGAACTCCGGACATAATTGGCAGTTTACCGCACGTTCCATGGGAGAACCGCCGAGCCAAATCGATGGTGAAATTGATAACAATACACGCTATCGCCGTATGTACTATGAACATACCCCTAACGAAACCCTACAAAAATATCGCTTGGGCTACGCTGTGGCAGCCTCGGCTTGCGTGCCCGGTTTATTTGAACCACTAACAATCGTTGATCTGTATCAAGACAAAATTGTGCGCTTAGTCGATGGCGGTGTACACGACAACCAAGGAGTTGCCGGCTTGCTCGATGAAGGTTGTACGCGCATTCTGTGCAGCGATGCCTGTGGTCAAATGGATGACGTCGATCAACCTTCCGATTCACGTCCTGGTGTCGTACTCCGCGCTAGCTCAATCTTACAGGATC
>ERZ724526.1797-NODE-1797-length-10804-cov-4.026235_pt1 | contig 10804 bp, 10 predicted proteins | sample MGYA00376059_ERZ724526 | MGnify/ENA primary metagenome ERZ724526 (study PRJEB28724, sample SAMN07190883) | activated sludge metagenome | isolation source: activated sludge of sewage treatment plant in Hong Hong | place: Hong Kong | collected 2016-03-17 ... | reverse complement strand
CGCGCTCATTGTCAACCAATACACTATAGTAAAAAATGTTGCAGTATATATTATCCGCCCTACCAGGAATTGGCTGGTCATAGGTCACTCCCTTATGAAATAAGACATATTCGTCTCTTCTGCCGGGAAATGGCAGGAATAAAGCGCCATTTTGTTCGGGATATCCATTCCCAAGAAAATTCTCCCAGAGTTCTCCTGGATTGATGCTGTCGCCGTTGAAGCACAGGTCAAAATGCTTTCCGTACACCCGGTGGCCATCTGTGAAGAATAGAAGATTGCCATGATCATCTGAAATGCAGCCGTTGGTTAACCAAAAATCGCATAAGGGAATACTGACATCGAGAAAACTCGTATCCAGGGTGCTATTAAAGTTCAATAAGGTAAATCCGAAATATGGAATATAATCGATGCTTCTGTCATTATAGCCCATCAACCAATTCTTATCATATTCCTGTCCCGATACGGAACAGGAATATGATAAAATCACTGCCAGGACAAACCTTCGTATCATAGAAGTATTTTATGCGTATAAATCATTCCTTCGGCATCTTTGCACTTCAAAATATATAATCCTGATAAAGTGCTTTCTTTTGTTTTTAATTCAACAACAGACAAGTTGGTAAATACTCCATGATATCTTCCATCCAAAGAATAGATCTCAATCCGGTCAAAGATTTGATTCTCTGACAAATTTACTGAATTTTTTTTGCGCTGGATCAATGGACTTTGCGGCGCCTGGTTACAGAACATCTGAGGCTCCCTGTAATAGTTATTCGATATCGGTAATAATGACTGGGCATACAGAACCGTATTGCCGTGATCGACTATGCAGCGGGCTGAAAGACTTTGCAAGGTATTGATTTCCGCCTGGCTATATTGTACTCCGGATAAATGATTTAAGTACATCGAATTAAGTAACTTTTCTTCTGATTGCTTGCTTCCCGCGGGCGTGAGAGAATTATTGGCATAAATGGCCGCATTCAGATCATTTGTATATTCATCATTAATTTCTTCCAGGATCTGATCCAAAATGTTTTGTTTTATGATCAATTCTGCAGACAGATTTTGTCTTTGAAGGTACTCGTCTTCAAGTCCTGTTATAGAGTTCATTCCTTCCATGATGTTATCCTGATTCTTTATTTCAACCTGGATTGCTGTTATTTCGGCATTGACCAGGTTAAGTGCAGTTTGCAAATCGACGGAATTCACATCAATATGATTAATAAGCTTCGCAACTTCAATATAAGACCCTTGCTGGCGCAAGTCTTGACCTAAGGAACTTAGGGATGACTTGTGCCCTCGCTACCTCGATAAGCATAGGCTCCGTACTGCGTTTCTTTCTTTAAGTGTATATTCTCGTTGAGCAAAGCGAAATCCTAGGATAAATAGTTCATCCCGGATTTCTTCGAAATCCGGGTATCTTCGATAATTTATCCCGAAATCATTCTGATTTCGAAGATCTTAAAGATTGAATTTAGTGATTATTCCTAAATAAGGTATTTTGATATCCTCATGAAAATATTTGTCAAAGATGTAGTGAATTCCGGATGTCAAGCCGACATCCAGTCTTCTATTTACAGGGTACAAAAAGTCTATTTTTGCTGTTCCTCCAAGATATAAATATTTCGCACGAATATTAATGTTTATCCAAAACCGCTCTTCCAGTCCATTAACTTCATTTTTGATAATTCCAGTAAATCCGACATGGGTGTCGTCTCTGTTTGTCATACCTATAGCCACTCCCGCTCCTGCAAAAATTCTTAAATTACGGATTTTCAATTTATATAACATTTCATATAAGACATATCTGTTAAGCCTGTAACCCATTTTAGGCTTAAACTGCTTGAATCCCAGTTTGTCGATGTTTTGAAAATCGATACTGTTAACTACTCCCCCTAGAGGATACGGGCGATTTGTTTTAATATCGACTTCGGTTGACCATTTTGCCAATGGTACCCCGTTTGAAGTAAACAATTCTCTTTCAAAGCCCGTAGTATAATCATTGTACATAAATCCTACACTTACGAGAGACAGTAATTTATTCTTGGATTCAAATCCATACTGGATGTTAAGTCCACTTCCTACATTCATCATAAAAGATGTTGGAATTATCTCAACAGACAGGGAATTGTTGCCTGTATTTACCTGCCCTAAACTTTGAGCGCAAAGCTTAAAGATTAAAATGGCGGTTAAAATGATTTGTTGTTTCATTTTACTTTTAAATAAAAGGGGTGACTATGTGTAGTACAGATAGACACCCCGTGTTAACTAACTTTTAATCTCTTACATGCTCCTTGAACCAGAATCCTCCTGATCCATCGCAAGATAATGTCTTGTATATTTCACCTTCATCCTTTGCTTTATCACAATATTCAATAAGTGATCTCCCTATTTCTTTGTCTTGCTTCATCGATGTAACTTCCCAAGTCGCATTGGCGCCATAATTAGTTTCAGAACCTGTAACTGGATCTCTCACCTTAAAAGAAACTGAAAAACCTAGTGTAAATTTATCTTGGACTTTATTCCAATAATCCCGTTCTATCCATAAGACTTGCCACCTACTTCCAAAATCTTCTGTCCAAGTTGCGATTTCTAACTCTAGAGGCTCTGAAAATTTCGTAGTCATATCTTTCCAGTTCAAGAAAACATCCTTTGCTACAAGATCTACTGTTACTGTGCCGCTGTTGTAACGGGGAATTCCATAATATGCAATCATTTCGACCTGTGGTAAATGGAATCCACTTTCAAAATTCTTAACGCAGTCTTTACTTGACCATTTTACCCTATGCAGTTCATCCTTTTTCTTATAGCAATCCCGTTCGCATGGAAGATTGCACGGTTCACTGGTTCTGCTATCAATGCTATCAGAAGGAAATTTACCTGCCTCCTTAGACCATGAATTAAATAGATCAGCAGCCGAGTACATCAGATATGTACCCACAATATCTCTTGGAGCGAATTCAAGTAATTTAAAAGATATATCATCCCCAAAATATGTCTTGTGTGTCAAAGGATTAACGGCTATATATGCTTCATTGTATTTAATTACACAATACCGAAGTGACTCATCAAAAGTCGAACTAATGTTGACAAGTTGTCCTGATGCATTGAATGCAGGGAGACTTTCAACTTTGTCTGGATCATCGAATACTACTACTGTGTAGTCGATCAAGGATAAGTGTTTTTCAAATGATTCATTGTGAAATGCAAATGAAGGATAAGCAATCGTTATCATGGGGTTTTCCAATATTACGGAGTTGAGGTCGCATAAAGTGCTAAGATATCTAGTAGATAGTCCTTCTGCTTTAAGGATATCTGCAAGCAAAAACTCCTCAATCCCTTTTTTGTGATAAGTTTGAATTATTCCCCGCCTGGTCTCTGAATCTGCAACACTAAAAAGTTGGGCAACTTTCTTAAAATCATCTATATCTTTATAATTGTGAATATAGAGTTCTTCTTTTTTACATGAATTAAGCCCAATAAAAAAGAAAAAAAAGCCAAGAAATGCAATTTTGTTATAGTTCTTCATAAATGTAATTTTTGTTTATTGCTAAATTTAACGTATTTGAGCTGACGTCCTACTTCTTTTTTAGTGGTTTCGGAATTTACCACCGAATAATTATCTGAAAATATCTATATAGTAAAATACAGTTTTTTTATTTGAAATTAGATTACTTAACTTATTTCTTCCTTTGATATTTTCATATTCTGCCAACAATTGAATTAGAGAATTCATTTGATAGTATTAATTAGTACAACCTACTTAATATTTCTACTTGCCAATGAATTATTAAATTATGGCCGCATAATCATTAACCATCCTTGCAACTCTGATAATAGAGAAATTCAAATAAAGGTTTCATAATAAAAATTAATAAATGAATACTGCAAGTCTTTGATCAGGGTGTGCCTTGCAGATTGATGTTCTCCACCCACTGTGCATTAAATCGGGCCCTCAATAAATGTATAGTCAGTCAAAATTAGCAAAAGCATTAACAATGCAAAAAAAGAAATCATATTAACATATTTTTAACATATTTCTTTGTCTTTATCTACGCACTTCCCGAATCTCTCTTCTATCCTTTCGAACTATTACAATAAGTCCCGGAGGATCCTTGATAACTCATTTCGAAATCACTCTGATTTTGAGGATAAATAATTCATCATTCATTCCGGATTACTTCGAAATCCGAGGATCTTCGATAATTCATAGTTCATCATTCTTATGATATCTCATTATCCCTTTCAATACGCTCATAGAACACTCTCGCGACTCATGACTCGCGACTTTAGACTCTTGATCCCGTTCACTATGTTCACGCGACAGACTCGCGACTCTTGACTCGCGACTAATTGACTCCTACTCCCATTCAAATTTTTCACTGACTGACAGCACCCTGACACTTCGTTCAGACAATGAGAATCTGTCGCCGTTCGCGAGGATATGCGTAATCAGGTGACACATCGAAAGGGGTGTGCCGTCCTGAAGTTCATCAATTTTATTGTGCGTCAGATGGCTGGCATCAAAAAGGATCACCATACCCGAACCGATGACCTTGCACTGATTGCCTTCCTTGATAATGATGCCGGTATCTTCAGAAAGTCCAATACCTAGTTTTTCAGGAAACTGTGCCAGGGCTTCAGCCAGTCGACCGAATCTGCCGCGCTGGATAAAATGTGAATCAATAATGGCATTGTCTATAAAGGACATCCCTTTTGACATTTTAACATTGCCTTTACGGAAGGCTTCGCTACTGGAACCTCCGGCAATCATCTCCCGGCTCATGCACATCGCGCCCGCACTGGTGCCGGCTACGACAAACTGTCCCTCTTTTAGGCGTCGGAGAATAAGCTCGTTCATTAACGTGCCTTTAATGTGTTTGACGATCTCACTCTGGTCCCCGCCCGAAAACATCAGGCAGTCACAGTCATCCAAAAGGCGAAGGTTATAAGGATCATTCGCTTCATAATAGGAACGAATGTCCATGATGTGAATGTCCGTGCATCCCAGCGCGCTAAAAGCCTCCAGGTAGTTTTGTCCGACCTCCTTGGGGATCCGTGATGCGGTCGTAATGACAACAACGCGGGTATCCTTCCCTTTGGCCTCCCTGAGCACTGAAGACAGGATGCCTTCTTCTACAAATTGAAGGGTGTACATTTCATTGGGACCACTGCCCTTGTCTTCATTGCCCCCGATCGGTATGAGCGTGCCCTTGAAAATCTGATCCATAATCTAATTACGACGCAAAGCTAAAAAATCCAAAGCACAGACCCTTATTCACCCCACATTATGGCAATCTGTGCATAATCCTCATCTTTGTATCGTATGGACAAAATTCTGCATTTCATTGATGGACAATATAGTCCTTCTGCCTCGGATCGCTGGATGTATAAGATCAACCCGGCTACCGGTGAAAAAACAGCCGATATCGCACTTGGAGACCAGACAGATGTTCAACGCGCCGTCGACGCGTCTGCACAAGCATTGACCTCCTGGTCAGCAACTTCTGCGCAGCAGCGCTTCGAAATTCTCAACAGAATAGCTGAAATCATCAGCCAACGCTCTGAGATGCTCGCTGCAGCAGAAACAACGGATACGGGCAAGCCCCTCAGATTGTCCCGTGAAGTGGAAATACCGAGGGCCAGCAGCAATTTCAGGTTTTTTGCAACGGCTGCGCTTCAGTTTTCCTCAGAGAGTCACGCGATGCCTTCGGCGATCAATTATACGCTTCGGCAGCCGGTCGGTATTGTCGGTTGTATCAGCCCGTGGAACCTTCCACTCTACCTCTTCACCTGGAAAATAGCGCCGGCGCTCGCGGCAGGTAATTGCGTTGTGTCCAAACCATCCGAACTCAGCCCGACCACCGCAAGTTTATTAGGTCAGATTTGTTTAGATGCCGGGCTGCCTCCAGGGGTACTGAATATTATCCAGGGATCAGGCGCACAGGCTGGAGATGCGATCGTCAGACACCCACGAATTAAAGCCGTATCTTTTACGGGGGGAACAAAAACCGGTCAATTGATCAGTTCCATTGCTGGACCTATGTTCAAAAAACTAAGCCTTGAACTTGGCGGCAAAAACCCTTGCCTTGTATTCGCTGATTGCCCAATGGAACGCACGGTCAGTGAAGTGGCACGGCTGGCATTTTCGAACCAGGGGCAAATCTGCCTGTGCGGATCGCGTATTCTCATTCAACGAAGCATTTACGCTGAATTCAAAGAACGACTTCTGGCCAAAATTTCAAAATTGTGCATCGGCGATCCCATGGATCCGGATACACAGTTTGGTTCACTCATCAGCGCGGAACACCAGCAAAAAGTACTCAGTTACATAGCGCTTGCTCAGCAGGAAGGTGGACGAATTCTGACCGGCGGCCATGCATTGCAATTGCAGGGTCGATGCAGTAAAGGCTTCTTTGTTGCGCCGACTGTGATTGAAGGACTGGGTCCCTCGTGCCGCACCAATATGGAAGAGATCTTTGGTCCGGTTATTACGTTACAGCCTTTCGATACGGAAGAAGAAGCGCTGCAATTGGCGAATGCAAGTGAGTATGGTCTGGCTGCCACACTGTGGACAACTGATGTCGACCGGGTGCATCGGCTTTCATCGCGCATCAATACAGGAATTGTATGGGTGAATTGCTGGTTGCTCCGCGATCTGCGGACGCCATTCGGAGGCGTTAATGCCAGTGGTGTCGGCAGGGAAGGTGGCTGGGAGGTCATGCGTTTCTTTACCGAAGCCAAGAACGTCTGTATTCAGTTTGACAATAACCTTTACTGATCCAATGCTTCAGAATATTGTATTTGACTTCGGCGGCGTACTGCTCAATCTGGATGAATCCAGAACCATCAAAGGGCTCCAGGAAGTGCTTGATCCGGCACTTTCCGCAGATTTAATGGAACAGGTAATCCATCCATACGAACGGGGTGAAATTTCGGAGGAAGCTTTTTTTAATCGGCTGCAACGCCGGTCCGTCAAAGTGCTCAACGGTGACGCGTACTTCTATATCTGGAATGCCATGCTCCTGGATATGCCGGAGCAACGCCTGAACATGCTTCGGGAATTGAGAAAACAATACAAACTGTATTTGCTGAGCAATACCAATATTACGCATGTGCGAAATGTCTTTCGCTATTTGCACAACACGCACGGTGTAAAAGATTTCGGATCGTACTTTCAGGAGGTGTTTCTGTCCCATGATATTCACTTGCGCAAACCCGATCAAGCGATTTACGAATACGTGATCCATCGTGCCGGCATAGATCCTGCGCTGAGTCTTTTCATCGATGATAAACCGGAAAATACGGAAGCTGCATCAGCTTGCGGATTCAGGGTTTGGACCCACGATCCGGCGCAGGAAATTGCAGATGTGATCAGTCACATTCTTCAGCGCAACAATGTCTGATCCGTATTCCGGTAAAACGGTTTTTCTTGATAAAATGCGCAGGTATTGTGCCTATCAGGAACGCTGCCAGTCCGAGGTGATACAAAAAATGAGGGAGCTGAAAATAGACCGCGAATGGCAGGATGATATTATCATCAGCCTGATCGAAGAACAGTATCTTAACGAAGAGCGATATACCCGAGCCATTGTGAATGGAAAATTTTCCATCAAATCATGGGGCAAGATTAAAATCAGACAATTTCTGCTGTTGCGAAATATTCATGAAAGGATGATTGACGAGATGCTGAATGAGATCAATCCGGAACTGTACTTGGAGACAGCAAAACAAGTCGCAGAAAAAAAATGGAAGACGATGGACAAAGAAACTCAACAGCTTCTTCGGAAAAAACAATTGATGCAATATTTATACCAGAAAGGTTATGAGTCTGCTGTTGCCTCAATAGCTATTGATGATATTTTTCCACGCTAAGCGTAAGCTCCGGCATGCATTTTTTAAAAAAATAATTGCAAATCTTACAGCGCTCCCATCGCCTTGTCCAGTTCAACCCTGGCCTGGATTAAAGCAGACTGGGCTTCCAGCACATTCGCCTGGGCCGAATAAAGATCTCGCTCTGATGCGGATACTTCCAGCGAACTGCCAACGCCTTCCTTAAATTTTACCTGGCTCGTTTTGTAAATTTTTTCAGCTAGCGCAAGGGTTTTCTTCCGCGCCTCATAGGTATTGAGCGCATTGAGATATTGTGTCCTGGCATTTTCAAAAGCCAGCGAAATTCCGCGTTCAAATTCACTCATTTGCTTGTTCGTCCTTTCCAGTAAGGTTTTGGCCTTGCTGATTTTGGCTTTGCGATCAAGACCATCAAAAATCGGTACGTTGAGATTCAATCCAACCAGCGTCGTCGGAAACCACTTGTTTTCATTGCCGTTAAACAGGTCATTGCGCTGCAGGATGCGTTGCGCTGAAGCAAATCCATTAAGGCTCGGATAATAACTCATTTGGTATCGTTTGATATTGATCTCCGCGAGCTTTCTTCCCTGGTCCATCACACTATACTCAGGTCTTTTGCTAATGTCCAGCCGAATGGACGGATCCAGCGTCTGTATGTAATAAGCCTTGGACAATTCTTCAAATGACTGGGATAATTGAATCGAATCCTTCAGCGGATAAGACATTTGATACTTGAGCACATTCTTGGTAATCTCATACAGCCGCACCAGTTTTTCGCGTTCCACATCGAGATTCTGCCTTGATAGCTCCAACCTTTCCACATCGAGATTTTCTGTGAGTCCGGCTTTGTATATGGCTGTGACCTCCCGTGTGAGCTTGCTGAGGTTTTCGATATTTTTGTCAATCATCTGAAGGCTGGCTGCCACCGCACTGGCTGCCAGATAGGATTTGGTCACCTGATAGCGCACATCGGCCGCAGACTGATTGATTTGTTTTTCGATCAGCTCTTTATACATCTTCTGGGCTTTGAGCCCTACAAAAAAACTTCCATCAAACAATAGTGTGGAGAAATCCAGTTTGGCGGTTAGATTATTTTTTGTTCCAAATTGTGCCGGAATCCCTTTGCCGTAATCTATATCGCGGCGTTGTAGTAAATTCTCCTTGAACAGAACTTCGTACACCGACGGGGATATAAAATCAGGCAGGATGCTTGTGGGAATATCCACAAAATGAGTGTATCCCACGCCGCCCGTTAATTTGGGCATACCGATGGAGCGGTATTCGGTCATGAGGTCATTGGCATCCTGTATATCCAGCCTTTGAAGGTCGAGTGATTTGCTGTTGGTTTCGGCATACCGGACAGCTTCCGCAAGGCTAAAACTCTTTTGAGCAGACACAGCCGCACCAATCAGAAATAGTCCGAAGCCAAGGAAGAATACATTTTTCATGGAAAATAAGATATCGTCTTAAAGATCAGGTCGAAACATAAACTTAAATGAGGTTAAAAAGTTTTTAAACGAATAATGAATCATCAACTTTGTGGCATGAAAGCAATTCGCGTGGTAGTTCCGGCTTTTCTCCTCTGCTGGTCCTGCGCCAGTGAAGCGCCAAAACAGGCCGCTGACGCAAAAAGACTTTTTTACCAGAACTGCGTTTTTTGTCATGGGATCAAGGGTGACCTGATGACCAATGGAGCACATAATCTGAGGCTTTCCCAAATGTCAAAGGAGGAACGGATCCTCGTCATTACCCGGGGCAGAAATGCCATGACGGGATTTGAAGGCAAACTGAGTAAAGACGATATCGAAAAAATTGCAGAATACACGATTTCCCTCGCACAATCTACCAGTGAATAAGGCTTCTCATATCCTCATTACCGGAGCCTCCGGATTCGTCGGCCGACACCTTATCCGGGCACTGAAGGAACATGGATTGAGTAATCTGACCGGACTCTACCATAGCGCATGTCCGGAAATCATGGATATCCGATGGCATAAAGTAGATCTAAGAGATCCTGATTCATTGGAAGAAGTTATTCTGAATGTGGATACGGTTATACATCTTGCAGCTTTGGTGAGCTATGATCGTAAGGATACCACTGCGTTGCGAAAAGTCAATTATTACGGCACCAGGGATCTTGTGAATATCTGCCTTCAACAGGGTGTACGGAGACTCATTTACCTGAGCAGCGCTTCGACGTTAACAAGAAGTGCCAATCCTTTGCTGGTAGGCAATCTATTACCGGGAAGACCCATCTTTCACAGCCATTATGCCAGGTCCAAATATCTCGGCGAACTGGAAGTCATCCGGGGATCTGCAGAAGGATTGTGGACCTGTATTCTTAACCCGACGCTGATATTGGGGGCGGATAACTGGATGCATGGCTCAAACCGTGTCATTCGGGAAATAGCCGCCGGAATGCCATATTATCCGACTGGAAACCTGGCTGTGACATCGCTGGATACCGTCATTGCAGCGTTGATTCGGGCGATTCTTGAAGATATCGATTGCGGACCGCAACTGATCTATGATAGTACCATGAGTTATCGTCAATTGTTCGAGATGACCTGCCGGCAGGCCGGGATCGGGATGCCGCATAGATCGCTGACACCCTTATTAACCCTGGCACATCATACCATACAGACACTCAAAACGGCGATTTCCGGAAAGCGTCCATTTGTAACTCCCGAGGCAGCGAAAATTGCCTCTCTGCCGTTTACCTATGTACGATCTGAACAAGATCTTTTTAATCCTGCCCCGAACCTTGATCCGGAACTTCTCATCAGGGAGGTTTTGAATTACAATAATTAAATTAATTATATATATATAAATATATTGGATTTTATAAAAATACTTCATTGCAATTCATTTGATCTATATTGGCTAACAAGATTGTTTTTTATGCTTCTTTTTGTCAATCTTAAGGGGAAAATGGTATATAATGTATTTTTCT
>ERZ724526.1795-NODE-1795-length-10815-cov-5.502509_pt1 | contig 10815 bp, 11 predicted proteins | sample MGYA00376059_ERZ724526 | MGnify/ENA primary metagenome ERZ724526 (study PRJEB28724, sample SAMN07190883) | activated sludge metagenome | isolation source: activated sludge of sewage treatment plant in Hong Hong | place: Hong Kong | collected 2016-03-17 ... | reverse complement strand
GCATCATTCCCCTCTTCCATCCCAGGCTCTTCATCTATTCTCTCCTCCTTTTCTTGTTTTAAAAAGAAAAACTAGCACGAATAATCGGCATTCATATATCAAGTAAGACGTTTATTAGGCCATTACTTTTATTGAATGCGACAAACGACTTTTATGCCGTGCCGCTTTGTTTTTATGGATAATTCCTTTACTCGCAATCGAGTCTAATATTTTCGTCGACTCTCTAAAAACTGATTGCGCCAATTCCTTATCGCCTGATTCGATTGCTTTTCTAACACTTTTAATTGCAGTTCTCATTCTTGTCCGCAATCGAAAGTTCCGACCTCTTCTTACGATCGTTTGTCTTGCCCGCTTCTTTGATTGTGCTGTATTAGCCATAATAAATTAAATCTTTTTTCTACCTACAAATACTCCGAAGTCTGAATGTTACGTTCATTCGTTTAAGAATGCAAGGCTAAGCCTTATTCTCTGAATTACTCTTCCTAGATCTTCGTACATTTCAATACGCAGCCACAAAATCAATTGAATGACCAAAGAATCATTTAATTGATTATTCACCTTCGTTGGTCCAATAGCGTGCTTTTTTAATAACAATGAAACACAAAAAAGTTAATCTCCATTTTTACGCGTATCTTATCCACCTCAGCAACATCATGTAAAAAAATCACACAAATATATTTACGTGGGAATAAATTACACATATAATGTTTTCATGTACTGAATTTCACACGCAAGAAACTTCAATAATCGATTTGATTTAGCAACCTGATAACACTAGGAGATACAAAATATGAGCTTGAAAAAAATGAATCAGAATTTAATTATCAGCTTTTGCTCAGATGTGCCTATCACATATAGCAGATTTCAGACTGATCAAATTAGCTGGAATGATGCCAGTATATTGAGCTAGTTCAGCATCGTTACGTGAGGAGCAAGTGCTTCTAACAGTTCACATAATCTTATATATGAGTAGAGGACAATACCCATGAGCATACAGTCCATTCAATTAGGTCGTCTTAAAAAAGCAAAATTAGCGTATACACCGCGCAATATCGCATTAGATAAAGCCACTTCCCTACTATCCGGTCAAGACATTACCCCAGCATCAGGTGATTTAGTACTTGCCATGGTAGAGAAGATTGGCCAGCACACATCGCTTGAACTGGCCTCCGGCCGCCGCTCAACTCTATTTGTGGGAGATGAAATTATCGTTTGTTATGGCAATCGTTATGCTCCCGATCAATTTGAGTCTGAAGTACCTAATGATTTGTTGTCTTGTGACCTAGTCGCATCAGGCGGACTAGCATCGCGTATGAAAAGCCGTCATTCCAATATGAAAAGTCCAACTAAAATTTACCCTATTGGCTTATTAACAGATAATAATGGACAACGCCTCAATTTATCGAGCATTGCACTACCCAATCTAATCCGTTATTCACAAAAACCTTATACCATTGCAGTCGTTGGAACCTCAATGAATGCTGGCAAAACAACGACAGCCGCTACCCTCATTCGTGGACTAAATAACGCAAACTATAAAGTCGGCGCTGCTAAAATCACTGGAACCGGTTCAGGTAGAGATACTTGGCTGATGATGGATGCTGGCTCCGCTGTTACACTGGATTTTACGCATGCAGGATATCCATCAACTTATCTTTTGACCCCAGAACAAATAAACAATGTATTTGCAACCCTTACCAGTCAATTAAGTAAAGACAATCCGGACGTAATCGTTCTTGAAATTGCTGATGGCTTATATCAAAACGAAACAGCAAAGCTACTTGATTCAGATATGTTTACTCAATCTGTCGATAGCATCATTTTTGCTGCAGGAGATGCGATGGGAGCCACTTCCGGCGTTCAATGGCTTACACAAAAAAAATTACCAATCGTTGCAGTCAGCGGACGATTAACGGCTTCTCCGCTAGCAATTCAGGAAACAGTAAAGGCTACCGGTTTATCTGTTCTTAATAAAGAAACTCTGAGTTCCCCCGCCATTGCTAATTTACTTAATATTCCACGAAAAAAAACTCAAGCTTCCTCGGCTGTTAATTGGCGCTTAGCTACCATGGCCTGCAACTATTAATTATTCATTCAATTCTCGATAGATGAAAATCCCTGTAATACTCAAAGATCAACGTCGTGGGCTATTTATACGACTAGTGATCAACGGACTTATTCAAGCCGGATTAACTATCAGTACTGCTTGGATAGTTAAAGAAATATTTGATCGCTTTCTGCTAACCCAGCATCTAATGCTAAATTTTGATGTGATCGGTTTCGGTATTGCACTCATTATCATCGCGGCCTGTATAGGTTGGCTTCGCATGGTAGAACGATTAGATGCAGAGCAAATAGGGCAAAACTATATTGCTGAAACCCGTATTTTACTTTATGACTATTTCTGCACACTTGCACCCCGTTCTATACAAAAAAGGAGTCGTGGTACTGTATTACTCCGCTTCGTCAGTGATATGACTGCCTTAAAGCGCTGGATCAGCCTTGGGCTATCACGCCTCACTGTCGCTGGCGTTTCAACTCTTACAGCATTATTCATTCTTGCAATAATCAACTGGCAATTAACCCTTGCGGTAACACTTTCACTAGTAACAGGTGGTTACATAGCCTATGCGCTGGGAAGTCGCCTTAGAATAGCGGCACGTGAAACAAGACGCCGCTTATCTTACTTGGCAGCTAATCTATCAGATAAAGTTGCTAATATCGCTGTGGTTCAGCTATTTGATCAAGTTGGTCGAGAACGAGAACGCATCATTCGGCAAAATAAACAACTGCATGATTCAATGATTGAACGTGCACGTGTAGCCGGTCAAATTCATGGAATTACTGAATTCTCAGCAGCAGTGACTTCGGCTATTGCACTATTTACAGGAATCATTGCAGTTGCTTCAGGAGAAGCTACTGTTGGTTCAGTCGTTGCTGCTATCACTGTTGTTGGAATTCTGATGCCTCCCCTCAGAGAATTAGGTCGAGTACAAGAATACTGGCATGGTGCTTGTGTATCCCGCGAGAAACTTAAAACATTCTTAGAAACCCCCTCGTTTGTGACCGAAATTTCTAATGCGCCCGCACTTAATATTACCTCTGGGCGCCTTGAGTTTGATTCGGTCACTGTTTCAGGAGGAATAAAGCAATTAAGCGGTTCAATAGAACCCGGTCAAGTTGTCGCGCTTGTTGGACCGAATGGAGCTGGGAAATCAACATTATTGCAATTGGCAGCCCGCTTAATTGATCCGGATGAAGGTAAGATTCTGCTCGATGGTCAGGATTTATCACAACATAGCCTAAAATCAATTCGTCGATCAATCGGCATGGCAAGCCCTGATCTACCCTTATTAAGGGGTTCTATTGAAAAGAACTTACGCTATCGCTGGCGTAATGTGCCCGAAGAAGAAATTATCAGAGTCAAAACATTATGTGGTATCGATGAAATTCTTGCGCAATTACCCAATGGTGCAAAAACAAAACTCTCTGAGGGGGGAACAGGTTTATCTACGGGCCAACGTCAGCGAATTGCGCTTGCCAGAGCATTACTAGGCAACCCCCTACTACTATTATTAGATGAAGTTGATGCAAATCTTGATGCGCAGGCCAGCATGATCATTGATCGAATTATTGCGGAGCACCATGGAACAATTCTACTCGCAACTCACCAACTCAAACATATTAAAGCAGCCGATATCGTTTGGTATCTTGAAGGTGGTCAGTTAATCGAAGCAGGGCCTCCAAACAAAATTTTGTACCAGAATGGCCCGACAGCATATTTTCTTGGGCTTCATCAGCAGTCAGCCGCCAATTGAAATTACTTTTTTGGGGAATCTTATTCATGTTAGTGCAATCTGCCATCGTAATGGCTGAAGAAACTACATCCTGTTCAGGTCAGCTACCGCGTGGCGTTATTCTGTCTCGCAACCTACCAACGGATAATCAGCTGAAATATTATTATTATCTTCCCCAGCACTGCACACAACAATCAAATATTTTCGTAACTGTCCATGGTATTTCTCGCAATGCAGAAGAGCATGCAAGAAAATTTGCACCCTATGCCGAACAATATGGCGTCATCTTGATTGCTCCTTATTTTTCAGAAAACCACTTTCCAGATTATCAACGGTTAGGAAGAAAAGGGCGTGGCAAAAGAGCAGATTTAGCTCTTCAAGAAATCATCAAGGATATAAGCAAGCTCGCTGGTATCAATCTACCCCAAAAAATCTATATGTTTGGTTATTCCGGTGGTGCACAATTTGCCCATCGTTATATGCTCGCTTACCCCAAACAAGTAGCAAAGGTCGTGCTAGGTGCGCCTGGATGGTATACTTTCCCTGATGTAAGTCAAAAATTCCCCCAAGGGATACAGGCCTCTCCCACACTGCCTTACCTTACTTTTAATCCGTCCGATTTCTTGAAAATTCCTACGTGCGTTTTAGTTGGAGAATTCGATAAACAACGCGACAATGAACTCAATCAGTCACAAAAAATCGATCGATTACAAGGTAAGAATCGCATTGAACGCGGACAACGCTGGATTGCTGAAATGACACAACAATCGCGTCAGCTTGGATTGACGACACCTTATCATTTCAAGCTAATCCCAAACTCACCGCACTCTTTCTCGCTAAGCATGCTAAAAGGTGGGATGGGCGAAAAAACATTTGCATTTCTATTTGACCGAAATTAACCCATTGCTCGTAGCCAAATTTTAAATAACCTAAGGGTTGATTCAAATTCAAAATGAACGACTTCTGGTTTAAATTCCCGCTTCATTTCATTATCTACGTTGCCTTAATGCTATCTCCGCTAAGCTTTGCTCAAGAAGACATATCTGATCGAATCGAGAAAAAAGCTAAATTAAGCGATACAAAAAAGAATAAAAAGAAAAAGAAGAAGAAGAAAACGGGCATATTCTTTGGAAATGCAGGCCTGGGCTACCGATGGGATAAGGGAAGAAGCGAAATTCGCCTAAGCGGATTCATGCAAATCGATACGCGAAGTTTTTTTGATCGTGGAGATGATTGGAGCAATAGCGATTTATTGCTACGTCGCATACAACCTTCGCTCGATATCAAGCTAAATAGCACTTATAGCTTCCACATAATGCCTAGTTTCGCATCAGCGCCAGGCATCTTAGATATCTTCATCGATGGCAAATTCTCAGATTTAATTAACCTCCGTATCGGTAAATTTAAATCGCCTTTTGGTCTAGAGCGTCTTCAATCTGCTACCGCATTAGCCTTCAATGAACGCGCTTTCCCAACCAATCTATCACCTAATCGAGAAATCGGCGCACAACTTTTCGGAGAACTCCTCAACCGTACCACTGAATATCAAATCGGCTTATTTAGTGGCGCTGTTGATAATAGTTCAGGATTACGCGACAGTGTCATCTACTCCAATCATAGTGGCATTGATTTCGTGAGTCGAATATTCTCCCACCCTTTTTACCACAGCAAGCACCCAATCTTAAATGGTCTGGGAATGGGAATTGCCTATAGTTATGGAACTCAGCAAGGTCATGCAAGTGGAGAATCTAATCTACCCTTTTTTCTTTCGCCCGGGCAGCAAGTCATCGCGGCCTATACACCAGGTGCATTTGCTGATGGAGTTCGACAACGCGTTTCACCGCAGCTTTATTATCACTATGGTCCGCTTGGCATCATGAGTGAATATGTCATTTCTCAACAAACTATCACACAGGGCAATTTCAGCGATAAAGTTACCCATGACGCATTCCAAGTTCAAATATCATGGGTATTATTTAATGGCGACGCTTCTTTTCGTAGAATCCGACCTAACAAAGCAATCGATTTGGAAACAATGAATAGCTGGGGAGCCGTGCAGCTAGTAGCGCGCTATGCAGAACTTCATCTTGATGCAAATGCTTTTAAAAATAACCTACTTAATCCAAATTTATCAACACAGTCTGCGAATGATTTTGGCGTAGGTGTTAACTGGTATCTAAACCGAAATATCAAACTCCAATTAAACTATGATCAAACTCGTTTCACAAAAGGCGCAGAAAATGGGGTTGATCGGTCTGATGAAAAAATTCTTTTTTCCCGCCTGCAAATAACTTTCTGACTTTAATTATCTAAAAGCACAGTTAACTGGCTTATTCCTTGGTATCTTTGTAAATTCCAAGGATAGGCTGGCTCATCTTGAAAGATTCAGGTGCATTAAGATGCCAGGGAAACAAGCCATTCTTGTCAGGCCAAATAATCTGTACCGCAGCAAAATCTTTACCCTGTTCCCACCAAATAACGGAACCAAGATATTCAGAAAATTGGTCTCGCGGTACTGGAACAAAAACGACCTCATAGTTCTTAATCAGCGTCGAGCTTGGTTGAGAGACATCGATCGGCTTACCTGAAGCCGCTGCATCGGCAACTAGACTTAAAATACCATGTGCAGTTTCTACTGGTAATCCAAAAATGATAAATTCAGGCTGTCCATAGCTGCTATTCAAACCGATCGTATATGAAAAATTTACTGAATCTGTATCATCTTCTGGTGAACGAACACTGGTACATTGCCAACCATACTTTGCAATATTTGCGACAAGCTTTCGTTCATAATCATTATTAGGTTTAGGATGGGGCATGAATCATTCCCTGACTTTCAGTTCAATAAGTTTTTTTAGCTGATAATTCAATTTGAGTATTCTGATCTGCAATAATTACTTAAGCTCATTTAAATATTTCAAGCTGATTCTTATGAAATCTATCGAATTGATTTAGTCCGATCATACCAAATTCTATTTGACTTATAACCTAGCGCATAATGAGATTCAACCTACTCACCCTTTACCTCTGCCATGATGACTAATGGTATGATTTGGATTTTCCAACACCGTCCCGTCACAACTAATCAAGCTTAGCAATGGTAAGCCCACCTGAAGCAGTTATTCAGCAAATCCAATTCTTACGAGTGACGATCGAGTTACATAACTATCGCTATTATGTGCTGAATGAACCCACAATTCCGGATGCTGAGTACGATCGTCTGTTTCATGAATTACAACAACTGGAGCAGCAATACCCTGAATTAATCACATTGGATTCACCCACTCAACGCGTTGGAGCTGCGCCGCTGGATGAGTTCTCTCAATTCAAGCATCGCACCCCAATGCTATCTTTGAGCAATGCGTTTGAAGCAGCTGAAGTTGAAACATTTGACCGGCGGCTCCGTGATGAAATTACAGTGCATACCATTGAATACAGCGTTGAACCGAAATTTGACGGACTAGCCGTTAGTTTAGTGTACGCGCAAGGGCTACTTACCGTTGGCGCGACCCGTGGTGATGGTTATACCGGCGAAGATATCACACATAACTTACGCACTATCCAGTCAATACCATTACGTTTACCCCTAGACAATCCTCCTGCATACCTTGAAGTACGGGGAGAAGTCATGATTCTCAAAGCTGATTTTATACAACTCAATCAGCAACAAGAAAAAAAAGGGGAAAAATTATTTGCCAACTCACGTAACGCCGCTGCTGGTTCACTCCGACAACTCGACCCTAACATAACCGCTCAGCGCCGACTCACTTTTTTTGCATATGGGATCGGTATCCTTGAGCCGCCATCTGAATCGCTTAAGCGACAAAGTGATGTCATGACTTTTTTGACCTCACTGCACTTCCCAATTGCTAAAGAACATCAAATCGTACAAGGTACAATCGGTTTACTAAAATATTACCAGTGGATGATGGTGCAACGGGAGCGATTACCTTACGACATCGATGGTGTCGTTTATAAAGTTAATGACTTAAATGATCAAGTCAAACTTGGTTTTGTTTCTCGGGCACCCCGCTTTGCAATCGCCCATAAATTTCCTGCACAAGAAGCGGTAACTCAGTTACTGGGCATTGATGTACAAGTGGGTCGCACAGGCACGCTGACTCCGGTTGCCCGACTAGCACCTGTTTTCGTGGGTGGAGTAACCGTCACCAATGCAACATTGCATAACGAAGATGAAATCAAACGTAAACAAATCATGATCGGTGATTTTGTCATCGTACGAAGAGCCGGCGATGTCATTCCAGAAGTCGTTGCAATCGTTCCGGAACAACGGTCAGTTAATGTAACTGCTTTCACCATGCCAGACCACTGTCCAGCATGCGGATCACGCGCAGTAAGACTGACTGGTGAAACGATCATACGCTGCACGGGTGGTTTATTCTGCCCAGCGCAACGCAAACAAGCGATTCTGCATTTTGCTTCACGCCGTGCGATGAATATTGAAGGCTTAGGTGAGAAGCTGGTTGATCAATTAGTTGATCACGCCATTGTTCGCACTCCTGCTGATCTTTACAAACTGGGTATCGCTGCACTAGCCCAATTAGCGCGTATGGCTGAAAAATCAGCGAACAATACGCTCCAGGCCATAGAACACAGCAAGCATACGACCCTGGCTCGATTTATCTATGCGCTGGGTATTCGCCATGTAGGCGAAACAACTGCCAAGGATTTAGCACGTTATGTTGGACAATTGGATCGATTAATGGCAATGAATGTCGAACAATTGCAGCAAGTACACGATATAGGGCCTATCGTTGCGGAAAGCATTGTCGATTTTTTTACCGAACCTCATAATCGTGAGGTGATCGAACAACTCCGCGCCGCAGGTGTACATTGGGATGAAAATCCAGAAGCCTTGGAATATTCACCTAATTCCAAGGTGCAAGGTAAAACTTTCGTGCTCACCGGCACACTCCCTACCCTATCACGCGAAGCAGCAAAAACTTTGATTGAGCAATCCGGTGGCAAAGTTACAAACAGTATTTCTACCAAAACCCATTACGTGGTGGCTGGCGCTGAACCTGGCAGTAAATACCACAAAGCTATTGAGTTAGATATCCCTATTCTTGATGAAGCTACATTGCTTAATTTGCTAGAAACTCAAACGATAAAACCAACCTCATGATGTTATGAAAGAAACCCTGGAAAATGCACAACAGATTCTAAGCCACGCGGAGCTAATCTGCCCACCTCAATCGCTCAATTTGGCTATCGAACGTTTATCTAAAGAAATCAGTGGTGCACTATCAAAACAATTTCCACTGGTACTCAGCGTGATGGGGGGTGCTATCGTTTTTACAGGACAGCTATTACCATTGCTTAACTTTCCACTCGATTTCGATTATGTACATGCAAGTCGCTATAATCATGCTTTTCAAGGCTCAACCTTGCACTGGAAAATCGCACCACCAGAACAAGTCTCAGGTCGAGTAGTCCTTGTTTTGGATGATGTTCTCGATGAAGGGTATACGATGACCGCAATTCGCCAACGCGTACTCGCAATGGGAGCAAAACAATTTTATTGTGCAGTATTGGCTGATAAATCGATCGGTAAAGAAAAACCGCTTCAAGCTGATTTTGTCGGTATTACATTACCGAATCGATTTGTTTTTGGTTTTGGAATGGACATCAAAGGAATGTGGCGAAATTTACCTGCAATTTATGCGATTAGGGATTAATCAATGCTTGCGATAATCGGTGGCAGTGGAATGACCAAGCTTTCTTGCTTGGAGATATCGCGCCGTCAAATTGTGCGAACACCCTATGGCGAACCATCGGGCCCGCTCATGTTCGGAAAAATCAATGATTGCGAAATTGTGTTTCTGGCTCGTCATGGACACGGCCACACGATTCCTCCACACCTTGTAAATTATCGTGCTAATTTATGGGCGCTGCATCAATTCAGCCCCCAGCGAGTCGTAGCAGTAGTATCTGTAGGCGGTATTCGCGCTGATTTAGTACCAGGCAGCATTGTTGTACCTGATCAGATCATCGATTATACCTATGGGCGCAAATTCACCTTCTTTGATAACACGGACCGCCCCATTACCTACACGGATTTTACTTATCCCTATTGCCAAGAAACACGCGCTCATTTACTAGAAGCTGCTAAAAAATCGGGTGAGCTCCTTATTGATGGGGGCGTTTATGCAGTCACACAAGGTCCTCGCCTCGAAACAGCCGCTGAGGTCAATCGACTAGAGAATGATGGTGCTGATATGATTGGTATGACAGGTATGCCTGAAGCCATTCTAGCCAAAGAACTTGATCTACCCTATGCTGCAATTGCTGCAGTTGCAAACCATGCCGCTGGTCGCGGAACCAGTGTGCGTGCAATTCCCCTTGAAGAAGTTTATGCTGTACTGGAAAAGGCAATGATTAGTGTCCGTAATATTCTAGAACATATGGTAATTGAACATGGCGATTAAAACTGTTTTAAGAATGGGTGATCCGGTATTACTCCAAGTTGCCAAGAAAGTAGAGCAATTTGATACTCCAGAATTGCAAACCCTCTTGCAAGACATGCATGATACGATGGCTTCACTCAATGGTGCAGGCTTAGCTGCCCCTCAAATTGGGGTCAGCTTGCAAGTCGTCATTTTTGGCGTTGACTATAATCCACGTTATCCTGATGCAGAAACTGTCCCCTACACGATTTTGATCAATCCAAAAATCACGCCGCTATCCAAGAAAATGGAAGAAGATTGGGAAGGGTGCTTAAGCGTTCCTGGGATGCGCGGCAAAGTTCCACGCTATACCAAAATACGCTATCAAGGTGTTGATCAACATGGAAATCCCATTGACCGAAGTGTTGAAGGCTTTCATGCACGAGTAGTGCAACACGAGTGTGATCACCTCATTGGAATTTTATATCCGATGCGAATTAGAGATTTCAGACAATTTGGCTTTACAGATGTCTTATTTCCAGGGCAGGAAATAATGGATGACTAACGAACTGATCAACCCAATCACCAAGGTTTCACTACAACGAGAATTA
>ERZ724526.1791-NODE-1791-length-10834-cov-12.175805_pt1 | contig 10834 bp, 4 predicted proteins | sample MGYA00376059_ERZ724526 | MGnify/ENA primary metagenome ERZ724526 (study PRJEB28724, sample SAMN07190883) | activated sludge metagenome | isolation source: activated sludge of sewage treatment plant in Hong Hong | place: Hong Kong | collected 2016-03-17 ... | reverse complement strand
TCCACAATCCGCTCGTCTCGCGCATCAAAGTCATGTCGGATCTCGACATTGCGGAACGTCGGGTCCCACAAGATGGGCGGTTTAAGCTCCGCCTTGAGAAGTGCACCATCGATTTTCGTATCTCCGTGATCCCGAGCGCGTTCGGGGAATCGGTGGTCATCCGTATTCTTGCCAAAGAGGAATTTGCCGCGAAGCGGAACGGTCTGCATCTCGACTCGCTGGGACTGAAGAAAGACGATTTGGACCGGTTCCGCCGCGCCATCACGGCCTCCTATGGCATGGTGCTGGTCACCGGGCCGACGGGCAGCGGGAAGACGACCACACTCTATGCCGCTCTGAACGAAGTGAATACGAAAGAGGACAAGATCATTACGATTGAAGATCCCGTCGAATATCAGTTGGCGGGCGTCGTGCAAATCCCCGTGAATGAGAAGAAAGGGCTCACCTTCGCAAAGGGATTGCGGTCGATTCTCCGCCATGATCCGGACAAGATCATGGTGGGTGAAATCCGTGATGCCGAGACGGCGCAGATTGCGATCCAATCGGCCCTGACCGGACACTTAGTCTTCTCAACCGTGCATGCCAACAATGCCTTTGATGTGATCGGCCGGTTCGTGAATATGGGGATCGAGCCCTATAACTTCGTCTCGTCTCTGAACTGCATCATGGCCCAACGTCTGGTCCGCACCATCTGTGAATCCTGTAAGGCCCCGCACACCGTGTCTCAAGCTCAGTGTGAACAACTGGGGTTTGATTACGAGCTCTTCAAGGACCGTCCCGTGTATGAAGGCAAAGGGTGCCTGGACTGTCATGGATTGGGGTATCGCGGGCGCCATGCCATTACAGAGTTTCTGCCGCTCACCGATCGGATTCGGGAGCTGATGTTAGATCGGCGGCCGCCGTCTGAGATCAGGCGCGCGGCGGTTGAACAGGGGATGACCGATTTGCGTCAAGCCGGCGTGGAGAAGGTACGACGAGGGGAGACCACCATGCGCGAAGTCAATCGGATGACATTTTTGGGATAGTCGTATGAGGCCCACACTCTTTCCTATCCATCGTCCCCGTGTCGGCATCAGCGTGTCTGCATCCGCACTGAGTCTGGTGGCTCTCCGCCGGCCGTGGTTCCGCAGGCCCATCGTGAAACAGGTCGTGGAGCGTTCGTTGCCCAGTGGCTTGCTGAAGGTCTCCGCAACGGAGCCGCACATCACCGATCTGGATGCCTTCGCGCAGGAGCTACGTGCCTTGACCGAGGGGCTCAGCGAGCGAACGGTCGCGCTGAGTGTGCCCAATCGCGCGATGCACATGGGGGTGTTTGCATTCGATCGATTCCCTGATGATCCCGAAGAACGAGCAGGTCTGATCAAGTGGCGGTTCCGTGAGGACCTCAACCTGGCGATTGGCGACGCTCGGGTGATGATGCAGGTCTTCGCCGCCGGGACACGCACCCAGGTGCTGGCTGTGGCGGTGCGTCAGACAATTCTGGACCAATATGAGGACGTCTGCGGACGGGCTGGGCTCATCCCTGTCTCAATGGGATTCTCGCACCTCCAACTCATCGGCCTCTATCGTCGTCTGATGAAGGGCACTCGACGGCTGTGCGTGATGCACTGGGCAGGGGATGAGTTCATGCTGCTGCTGTTCGATCAGGGGCAACCAGTGTTTCTTCGCACCAGATCCATGACCAGCGGGACGCAGGATCTTCGACGCGAACTGGTCGGAACCCTACAATATATGGCCGACCAGGCGACGACTGTGCATGAAACGGGTGAGTCCTCGTTTCCCTTGTACCTGATCGGTGGTCAGTCGAACGCATCGATCACGCAGCTGCTCGGAGGGGAGGCGACGGTGACGGTGCCTGGCTATCGAGGTGGATGGCAGCTCGAGGTCGTGCCATTGGGATGGGACAGTCTTCCGGCCCATCTCAACAACCAGACGGGATCGTTGAACGGACTCTCGGCGATGGCGACGGTGGTCGGATGATGAGAAATCCGGTGGGCCTAGTGTGGATTCCATTCCTGCGCTCGCCGAGTGCGGTCAGCCCCGTGCCTCACATCGCATTCTCGGTCACGCCGACTGCCATTACCATCCTGCGTGTCATGCAGTGGATGGCGGTCGTTCTGTGTTGTGTCTCATTGGCAGTGGCGTTGACGTGGTGGAATGACAGTGTGGTGATGGAGGAAACCGCCACGCACCTCGATGGGGTGGTGCGGCGGTTGAATCAGGCCAATACCAACCGTGCAGAGCGCATGACCCGTGAGCGACTGACGTTGTCCGCGGATCAGATCGCGGCCATCACGCGCGATGTGCGCTTCGTCAATCAGCTCGCCGAGAAGCGGGCGTTCTCCTGGTCCCGTTTGTTGGCAGACTTGGAGAGCACTCTTCCTCCACATATGGCCCTTCGTACCGTTCAATTGAACTTTCAGGACTCGACCGTGGCGCTTCACGGATCGGCGGCGTCGCTGCAAGACATCCGTACGTTCATGACGAATTTGGAACACCATACGGCGTTCCGGCATGCGGCGTTAGCCAGTCATCGTCTTGAGCATCAGGAGCGGCAGCCGTCGCAGGCGAGCATGGCTGTGCCAGATACTATGCAATCTGAACGAGGCGTAGACTTTCAGTTGACCGTCGGCTACCGACCGTCGTGGTAAGAGGAAGGTATGGCGAACTTGTTCAAACACGTGCAGTGGTCGGGGATGAGCCGATCGCTTCTCCTATCCTGCGTACCACTCATGAGTATCACGGTATTGGCTTGTGTGCTTGCCGCGACAAACTATTTTTACAGATTGAGCCCTGCGCAGGAGCATCTTGCTCAGGCCGAAGCGGCCTATCAGACCACCTTGCGGGCGCAGGCCGCACTGCAGGCCACACGCAAGACACAGGAGGAGATCCTAGCGATCAAGCTGAAACTCGACGAGGTCTGGCGGGGCCTTCCGACCGAGACGGAGTTTGCCTCACTGGCGCTCGCCATTTCTGAACTGGGACGCAGCGAGCGAGTGACCATTCCCGGAATGCAATATGCGGTCGAGCGATCGCCCGCCGATGGCCTTCCGGTGAAGGCGTCGATCTCGTTTTCCGTGACCGGCGAGTATGCGGCGGTCTATCGGTTCATCCACCGATTGGAATCCGCTGATTCCTATGTGGTCATCGAGAGTCTCAACGCGAGCCGAACCGCGAAAAGTGACAAGGGGAGTTCGTCTTCCGTGGTCTTTCATGTCACGGTCGCGACGTTCTTGCGGCCAAATCCACCGACGGGGAGTCTGTCATGAGAGTACCGGGCAAAAACGTGATGCTTGGGGGGCTGATGGGACTGTGGGCGACGGTGGCCGCGGTGCAGGTCAGCAGTCTGCCGGAGTTGAGTGAGGTGCCACTGACCTATACCTCTGGACAGTCTGTGGCGAAGGCGGCAGCATCACATGTCGCGAAGGATGCCCTGGAGCTACGTCCGATGCGGATTGTGGCGGCGCACTTGCCGTCGACGCCGACACGCAACATTTTCGAAGCAGCCGAGACACCGACATCCGAAAAGCGCCTCGTCAGGGCAGCGGTGAACAAGAAAGAGGTGCCACCTCCGATCCCGGTGCCGGTGGTCGCGATGCCGGTGGTTCCGCCCGCGCCACCGATGCCCTCTCCGGAAGAAGTGGCCGAACAGGCCGCGCGACTGGCGCGGGAGCGCGCCCGGCAACAACTACGCGAAGTGATGGCGCAGTACCGCTATCTTGGGTACCTGACCAGGCGGGGTGAGCAACAGGCGTTTCTAGGCAAGGGCCAGGAGATCTATATCATTCATCTTGGAGATACGCTCGATGGTCAATTTCAGGTGGCCTCCATCACTCCCACGACCGTCAAGATCCTCGCGGCACAAGCCGACATCGAAACCACCATCCAGCTGAAAACCGAGTCGTCGGTCGAACCTTCGTAATGCGTCGTGCGTTCACTGGTGCGAGTGATAGGCTCCCGCTCGGTCCTACGTCGCCGTACCTCTCCCGGAACGCCCTATCACGAATAGGGCCGAGCTGACCTCGCTTACGGCCTCTCGTCTCGGGCCATTTTTGTGCTCCCCGAAAATACGATTCTGTTCGCCAGAAGCCGGATGCCGTGCTAGTTAAGGTTACGTACGCCCGCTCCTCGCGTGCTTCCCGCACCACCTGCTGCTGTTCACCGCTCACAAAGGATCGTCGATGACCCACGCGCGTGTTCGAACCGGCCTGATGGATCGCATCATCGGGGCGGGAGGCCTGGCCCTTCTGATGGGCCTCCTGCTCTCCGTCTCCTCGGCCTTCGCACAATCCTCGACGATCACGCTGGATGCGTATCTCCATGGGAGCGGGGGAACCGCCAACCCACCGACCCTGACCGCGGATCTGATTCCACCGCTCAGCCTCACAGCCAAGACCAAAGACTCGGCCGGCCTCGCGTTCAGTGGCGGCAATCCCTGGGTGACGATGGGTTCGTGGACACCGCCCGCCGGGATCAATGGCAAAGCGACCCTGACGGCGCTGACGACGGCGCATCTCTGGCTGGGTTTCAAGAGTAGCGGGGACGTTGGCGGCAAGGTCGATGTCCTGGTTGAGGCGCTGGTCAATGGGCAAGTCCTGAGTTCCGGCTTGACGCGCTGCGTGAGTACCCTGACCGCCTCCGCCAGTACTGCCCAAGACATTAGCATCGCGCTGGGCAGCATCCCGACGACCCAGCTTGATACGCTGACGCAGACCCTTGCGGTTCGGGTCTCCACCCGCATGGGGACCACGGCCAGCAATACGGCCTGTGGCACCAAAGCCAGCGTGACGGGAGTTCGTGCCTATTTCGATGCGCTCCCGCGGGCCAGCCGCCTCGGCGTCACCATCGCCTTGCCGCCGCCGCAGCCGGTCGTGCTGCTGCCGAATCCCAAAACTATTCGAGCGGGTTCGACGAGCGCGATCCTCGCCCTGTTGTTCCCGGTCCCGCTCCAAGCGACGACCCTGTCGGTGGTCAGCACCGCCACCACTGTGGCCACGGTTCCGAGTAGCGTCGCGGTTGGTATCGGCCAAGCGACCGTCACCATCCCCGTCACCGGCGTCATCGCGGGCACGACCCAGATCAAGATCACCCTCAATGGCAAGACCATCACCGGCACCGTCCGGGTGGTGGGGGGGACCGCCACCATCAGTAGCCTGACTCCGTCCGCCCTCAGCATCACCCAAGGCGGGAGCGGGCAGGTGACCGTCTCGCTCAATGCGACCCAAGCGACGAATACGGTGATCGCCCTCAGCAGTTCAGCCGGCAGTATCGCGGCTGTCCCGGCGACCGTCACAGTGCCAGCCGGCCAGGTGAGTGCCGCCTTCACCGTGGCGGCGAACACGGCGGGTCAAGCGGACATCACCGCGACGCTCAATGGGACCAGTGCGACCAGCCATGTCACGGTCACCCCGGCCTTGCCTACCGTGGTCTCGCTCACGCCTCCGGCGAGCCAGCTCACGCTAGGGGCCACGACGGCATTGACGGTGACGATCTCGGCAGCCCAAGTCGGCCCGACGACCGTGACGCTCACGACCACACCCAACGGGGTGGTCACCCTGCCGTCGTCCGTGATCGTCCCAGCCGGTCAAACGACGGCTTCGTTCACGGTGACATCTGTTACGTTAGGCACGGCGATGGTCCGGGCGACGCTCGGTAGTTCACTGGCGGAAGCCGCTATCGATGTCGTGCCACCGATCGTCGCGCTCATCGATTTCCAGCCGGCGAGTCAGTCCCTGGTGGTCGGAGCCATCGGCACGTTGACCGTTACCTTGAATGCGGCTCAAAGTAGCCCGACGGATCTCGCGCTCTCCGTGGATCAGCCGACGGTGCTCCAGATGCCCGCGACGCAGACGGTGACCGTGCCGCCCAACCAGACGCAGGCCACTTTCACGATCACGGCTCTGGCTACCGGCAGCGCGCAGCTGACGGCGACCCTCGGCACCATCAGCAAGCAGGCGACCGTGACGGTGACGCCACAGCCGCCGCAAGTCCTCGCGCTCACGCCGAGTCCGCTGGCCGTGGTGCAGGGGGCGACGGGGACGCTCACCGTCACCCTCAATGCCGCGCAAGCAACCGATACGGTGGTCCCGATCACGACCAACAACGCGACGGTCGTGGATGTGCCGGTCAGCGTCACCGTGCCGGCTGGGCTCACGACGGCGCCGGTGTCGGTGAGTGGCCTGATCATCGGGACCGCGACTATCACCGCCACGTTGAATGGGACGGCGACGGTCACGGTGAATATCGTGCCACCTCCGCCGGTCGTCACCGCGCTTGGGCCGATCCCGCCGGTCACCGCACCCTTGACCCTGGCCAAGGGCCGCACAGGCGTCTTGCAGGTCACGATCAATCGGGCTCCGACGGATCCGACCGTCATCACGCTGCAGAACAGTGCGACCTCCGTCGTGACGGTCCCGCCGAGCGTCACGGTCGCGGCCGGGCAACTGACCGCATCATTCCCGGTCACGACTCAGACCGAAGGCCAGGCGACGATTACGGCCTCGTTCAATAGCACCAGCGCCACCGCCCAGGTGGTCGTCACGGCGCCGGAAGTGGAGTCGCTCACGCTCGCGCCCGCTGCCCCGACGGCCTTTGCCGGGGAGGCGATCGCGTTCACGGCCACGGGCTTGTTCACCGACGGCAGCAGCCAGCCGCTGGTGAATGATGTGACCTGGACGTCGACCAATCAGTCAGTCGCCTCCATCGGCAGCAGCGGTCTGGCCACGACACTCACCGTCGGCACCACCACGATCAGGGCCACCGTCACCACCTCGGTCGGCCCCGTCACTGGCGAGGCGACGCTCACGGTGCAGCCCGCGCCGGCATTGGTGGTGACGCCACTCACGACGTCGTTGACGGTCGGCCAGAGCGCGTTGTTTACGGTCGGGGCCGCCGTGGCTCCCACCTCGGCCCTCACGGTCACGTTGGCGCTGTCCGGCAGCGGCACGGCGCTCCTGAGCCCTGTCTCGGTGGTCATCTCGGCCGGACAAACCACCTCGCCTACGCCGGTGCAAGTCACCGCGACGGGGATCGGCTCGGTGATCCTCACCGCCACCGCGCCGGTGCGGCAACCGGCCAGCAGCACACTCACGATCACCGCCGGCCTCCCGACAATTACCAACGTGAGTCCTGCCAGTGGTGTGGTCGGATCGGTGGTCACCCTGAGCGGATCGAGCTTCAATCCCGTGGCGGTCAACAATCAGGTCCGGTTCGGTGGCATCGTGGCGACGGTGCTGGCCGTGAACACCACCGGCACCTCGCTCACCACCGCCGTGCCCGCCGGGGCCCTCACGGGACCGGTGACGGTCACGACCCCCCTCGGCACCGCGACCAGTCCACTGCCGTTCGCCCTCCTCAATAGTGCGCCCGTTCTCGCGCCCATCGGCAACAAGACCCTGTCGTTAGGCAGTACGCTGGCCTTTACGGTGTCCGGGGTCGATCCGAACGGGCAACCCGTGACGTATAGTGCGCAGCAGGCCGCGCCGGCGTCGCCGACGTTGCCGGCACATATGACGTTCAATGGCCTGACGGGTGTGTTCAGCTTTACGCCCGATGCGACGCAGGTGGGTACGTTCACTCTCGTGTTTGTGGCCTCTGACGGATCGGTCTCCTCGTCAGAAACCATTGCCCTCACCGTGACGGGGGCCGTCCCCGGCGCACCGACCAGCTTGTCTGGCCGAGTGGACGATAGTTCCGGCCATCCCGTCGTGGGCGTGGCGGTGTCCTTACGCGATGTGCCGACGACGACCACGACGAACACGGCGGGCGAATTCACTCTCGCCTTTGCCGGCCATCCGGCGGGGCGTCAACTCCTTGTCGTGACTGGGCTGCCGGCCGGATATGCGAACTTAGTGGCACCGGTCGATCTCATCGCCAATACGGCCAATGTGCTGCCCAGTCCCGTCACCACGCCGCCGTTGGATCTTGCGACGGCGGTGACCGTGAACCCTGCGGCCACGACCACGTTGACGAGTGCGACCGCCCATGTGACGGTCGTGATTCCACCCGGCCGGGCGAAGAATGCCGATGGCACGCCCTTTACGGGGCAACTGACGATCAGTCCCGTCCCCGAATATGGCCGTCCCGAATCGCGGCCAGTGGAATTGCGGCCGGGTCTCTCGGTGACGATTCAACCGGCGGGCGTCATCCTTGATCCGCCCGTGCCCATCACCTTTCCGAACGTCGACAACCTGCCACCGGGCAATGATCTCGACCTCTGGTCGCTCTCGCCCGACACCGGCACGTTTTTCCAAGTCGGCACTATGCGGGTCAGTGCCGATGGCCAGCGGATCGAGACGGTCAGCGGCGGTGTCCGCAAGACCGCCTGGCATTATCCGCTGCCGCCGAATCCCTTACCGAATATCGCCATGAATCAGCAGGCCGGCCCCTGTACGCAATGTGCCCTCGCGTCTCAAGGCGACCTCACCGAGGGGGCCGTCAGCGAGACCGTGACGATTCCCGGCGTCCGGACGTTGGGCCAATCACGGGACCTCACGCTTCGCTATACCTCGACGACCGCCGATGTGCAGCCGATCCTGCCGATCGATGCGTTCTTGAGCGTGCGGGCGGCCGTCCCGCGGACCTTCTCGGCGCGCCTGATCGTGGGGGGCGTGCAACAGGGGCCGGAGGTCTATTGGGACAGCCAGGCGGTCGCGGAGAATGACAATTCGATCTCGCGCCTGGGGCTGCCCTTCGACGCCTCGTCCCTCCCTACGGGCCATTATCCCTACGAGCTCACCCTCTTTTCCAACTACCCGCAGTCCAGCATCGGCGGGGTCGGCACCTCGCGTGTTCTGGTGCGCAATGAACGGCAAAGTGCCTTGGGGGCCGGCTGGACTTTGAGTGGGCTCGATCGGCTCATCCCGCAAGCGAACGGGTCGTTGGTGCTGGCGCGTGGCACCGGGGAGACCGCCCTCTTTGCGGTGCAGGTGCCGGTGACTCCCGTGGGCTGGTGGCCGGGCGACGGCACGGCGCAGGATGTGGTCGGCGGCAACAATGGGACGCTCCAGGGGGCCGCGACCTTCTCCGCCGGCCAGATCGGGCAGGCCTTCACCTTGAGCGGCCTCACCGGCGTGGTCCAGGTGCCGTACAACTCTGCGCTCGATCCGGGTACCGGATCCTTTACGATCGATGCTTGGGTCAGCACCACCCAGACTACCGGCACACAAACCGTCGTCAGCAAGTATGAGTGCGGGCAGACGTGCCCCAGCTCCGCCACCTCCCTGTACTTTCTCTACGTCAATAACGGCAAGATCGCCGGCCAGCTGCGGAGTGCCGGGTCACCGGGCGGGGCGAGCGGGTCCAGCGGCCAGTTTCTCCAAGGGACCCAATTCGAAGTCGCCGATGGGGCCTTCCACCACCTCGCCCTGGTGCGGGACATGGCTGCGCAAGAAATGCGGCTCTATGTCGATGGGCGGCTCGACAACAGCGCGCCGTTGAGCCTGGAGGCCCAAGGGGCGATTAAGGACGATGACGGAGAGCCGGATCCCCTGCTGATCGGAGCCGTGTTCGTGGGCGGCACCACGACCAAAACGAATTTCTTCACCGGACGCATCGACGAGGTGGATGTGTTCAACCGCGCGCTCACGGTGAATGAGATTCAGAACCTCGTGGATCTGGGGAAGGTCGGGTTGGCGAAAGTGGTCACCGGGGGAGCTGCCCAATGGATCACGCCGCCCGGTGAGTTCTCCCGGCTGGTGCGCAATGCCGACCAAACGTACACGCGCACCCTGAAGGACGGTACCCAATACCAATTTAGCGCGCAGGGGCTCCACACCAGCGTCCGCGACCGGAACGGGAACCAGACCACCTATGCCTATGACGGCAGCGGCAAATTACTGACCATCACCGATCCGGCCGGACAGATGACAACGTTCGCCTACAGCGGCAGCCGCGTGGCGACCCTTACCGATCCCATGGGCCGGGTCACGCAGTTCACGCATGATGGCGGTGGCAACCTCACCGCCGTGACCGCCCCCGATACCAGCACGACCACCTTCGGGTACGATCCGCAACACCGGCTGGTGAAGAAGACCGACGCGCGGAATCAGGTCACGCAGTATGCCTACGACTTTACCGGACGGTTGGCTCAGGCCACCCTGCCGGACGGAGCAACCCGCGCGGTCACCGCTAGTCAACGGACGGCAGTGCCGAATCTCGCGGCAGGACAAGGGACGGCAGCCAGTCCGGCGACGTTGAGCACGAGTACGGTCAACCAAGCGAGCTTCACCGACGCGAAGAACCAGACGACCCGGTTTGAGACGGATGCGCTCGGTCGCATCACCAAGCAGACCGACGCGTTGAATCGCGTCACCACCATCACGCGGGATGCCCGGGGCAATCCCACGCAGATCGTCCGTCCCAACGGCGCGGTCACCACCATGACCTACGACGCCATGGGGAATCTGCTCACGAGCACCGAGCAGGCGATTGCCGCGACGACGACGTTTACATATGAACCGACCTTCAACCAGGTGACCAGCATCCGAGATCCCAAAGGGAACCTGACGCAGATCGCCTATGATGCCAAGGGCAATCCGCTGACGATCACCGACGCGCTCAATCAAGTCACGACCTTCACCTACAACCCGCAGGGCCTGCTGCTCACCACCAAGGATGCGCTCAATCAGACCACCACCTTTACCTATGATGCGCTGGGCCGGCTGCTCACTACGACTGATCCGCTGACTCGGACGACCACCCTGACCTACGATGCGGCGGGCAATGTCGCGACCAGCACCGATGCCCTCAACCGCGTCACCACGTTCGGCTATGACGTGAAGAACCGGCTCACCCAGGTCACCGATCCCAACACGGGTGTCACGGCCTATGCCTA
>ERZ724526.1790-NODE-1790-length-10835-cov-5.970315_pt1 | contig 10835 bp, 6 predicted proteins | sample MGYA00376059_ERZ724526 | MGnify/ENA primary metagenome ERZ724526 (study PRJEB28724, sample SAMN07190883) | activated sludge metagenome | isolation source: activated sludge of sewage treatment plant in Hong Hong | place: Hong Kong | collected 2016-03-17 ... | reverse complement strand
TACTGGATGCCCGAAGGACACTCGATGTCCGGCAGTTGCATGTCGCGAACCGTTACCTTGAACTGGCATACTGCAGTCTGGCCGTAATCGTCGTTCGCTATATATTTAATGGTGTGCATGCCAACCGGGAAGAAGGAACCGGTTGTTTTACCGTCCAGCGGCAATACCTGATAAATATTCACCAGGAAAGGTGAACAATTATCTGTTGCTGTCGGCGGTTGCCAGTTTACGTTGGCGCCGCACTTATCTACATCATTGTTGACCGTCATATCGGCCGGGCAGGTTAGGAAGACCGGCGGAGTAACGTCTTTAACTGTGAGTTTGAAAACCTCTTCATCCGGGCAGTAGCCTGCGCGGGTTGCGGTTACGGTAATATAATAGTCGCTTTCGACTGTAGTAGTCAGGAAAGAGGGGATTTCGGGATCGGCGCCCGAAGCGGAGCCGTTGGCCAGGCCGGCGCCAGCGCCGCCCGTCCAGGAATAGGTATAGTTTTGGCCGAGCGGCAGTGCGCTCAATTCAATCGGATCAACCTGTGAGCCCGGGCATACGGTGATGTCGGGGAGTGGGGTGATGGCGATTGAAGTGCCATTTGAAATATTTAGGGTGATGCTGTTCCAGCCGGAGCAGCCGTTATTGTCTGTTACTTCGTAAGAAAGGTTAACCGTACCGGAGCCGGAGGCACTGACGCGGGCATTTTGCGAGGACGCGTTCATCAGGTTAACCCCGGAGGCACTGCCCCCTGTATGCACCCATTGATGAGTAGTATAGTTACCCGAACCACCTGCAGGGTTACCGTACAGGTCGATTGTAGTACCCGGGCAAGCCGTCATAGCGGAAGCCGTGGGGTTGGCTGTTGGCTTGGGCCAGATTCTCAAGGGCACCGGACCGGCAAGCCAGCAACCTGCGCTGCTTTCAATACGGGCATAAATTGTTTTGCTGGCTACATTGACAGCGTAACTGCTTGCCTGCCCGTTTGAAAAGGGCGAGGAATTGGAAACGGCATCGGCGAGTGTCGAATAATATTTTACCGTCCAGGCGCCGCCATTATTAATAATAGGACTCACTTCGGTGTTCAAATTCCATGTGGCGGAATAGCCGCCGGGCGAGGTGGAGCATTTCCACTGTTCACCTGCATGGGTATTGGGAGAAGGGTTCGTGTTGATCGAAACAATCTTGTAAGTAGACCCGCAGGCACCCGTTGCCGTACAACGCAGCGTAACCGTACCCGGGCGACCAAAATTTGTGGTCTCCAGTGTTACGGTTGCTGTGTTCTGTCCGGAGAGATTGTTTTGCACTACCTGCAGCGATGCTACTCCTCCCGTGTTTTCAACGGTCCACACATAAGTACCGCCACCGGAAAGAGAGGCGGTAAATGAAATGGCGTGAGGACCTCCACGAAGGTTTAACTCCTGATCAGGGCACGCATCCTTTGAAGAAGGATTTATGGTAAGCGTACATGGAGGAAGATTGTCGCCCTCAGTGGGCGGGTTCCCGGCCCAAACAGAAGTGACTGTACAACAAAGGCACAGCCAAAGGGCGGAACGAGAGATAATACTGCCGGGAAACAGGGAGTAAACTTTTCTCATGTGAAATTATATTAGGATGATAAAGACGCCGAAGCGAGTGAGTTTCAATTAATTGATTATCAGATATTATTGAAATTGTTGATTATCCAAAATTGACAATGCCAAACTTCCTCAAAGCAGAAAAGCCAGATTCTGATTACCACTTCGGGGTGCTATCAAAACTGACTACCAAATATTTTCCAAACGGGCGATGCAAAAGCACGGCGGTACCGTTTTATATATACTTTACGTGTTTGTTGTCGGAGTCCTGAAAACCAACAGGATTATTCCATTTCACACACGGCAAAAAAGATCACATCGAACGGGGCACGCAAAACACTACATGCGAGTAGACACTGCCTGCTCGAATCGGAAAAGGGAAAAGCACTGTAGGAGAGAAGAGAATCAGACGCGGGAAATCGTCGTTATCAGTAGCCGGACGAAAGAACTGTCCGGACAAACTTCGCTCACGAGATTACTTCGATTAAAAGAAAACATATAATTCAGGAGGCAAATGTAGAAAAGGATTACTATTATCTCCAAGAACACTCCATTAAAATTTTATTATGCTTTATGAAACGGTGGGGGTTTACGAGATTCAGGCTTTTTCAGACTTTTGCATTCCCAAAAACAAGAATGCACTCCTCATTGCACCACCATTTCGGCACAAAATACCACAAATATTATGCCGAAACATCAAGTATTGAAAGTTATTTTCAGGCCACACCTCAGTAACAAGTCAAGTCGCACCACACCGCATGAGTACAAAAACTGCTCCACGCAAAACCGGGCAAACAGCCCGAAAACCGGAACCCCGCAACATTTTTTCCGGAACGACCCTCGCTCCGGAGATACTTCTGGATCTGTATGAACAGCTCGTAAAACCACGACTGATTGAGGAAAAGATGCTGAACCTGTTGCGGCAGGGGCGAATATCCAAGTGGTTTTCAGGAATAGGCCAGGAGGCGATTTCGGTAGGCGCAGCCTGCGCCCTGCTTCCGGATGAGGTCATCTTTACCATGCACCGCAACCTCGGCGTGTTCACTGCACGCAATATGCCGCTCGACCGGTTGTTTTGTCAGTGGCAGGGCAAACGTGCCGGCTACACCAAAGGGCGTGACCGGTCTTTTCACTTTGGTGCGATGGAACATCACATCGTCGGAATGATCTCGCACCTTGGCCCCCAACTCTCCCTCGCAGCGGGAGTGGCCATGGCTCATAAACTGAAAAAGGAAGGCCGCGTATCACTGGCCTTTACAGGTGAAGGCGCCACAAGCCAGGGAGAGTTTCACGAGGCCCTCAACGTCGCCTCGGTATGGAAACTACCGGTTATTTTCCTGATCGAAAATAATGGCTACGGCCTGAGCACCCGCCCTTCGGAACAGTACGCCTGCGAGAGCCTCGTCGACCGGGCCAAAGGATACGGTATGCGCGGACTAAGTATCGATGGCAACAACATCCTGGAGGTGTACAATACCATAAGCGGGCTGGCTGCGGAGATGCGTCAAAATCCCGAGCCGGTACTGCTTGAATGCCGGACGTTCCGGATGCGTGGACACGAAGAAGCCAGCGGCACAAAATACGTCCCGAAAGAACTTATGGAAACCTGGGCTAAAAAAGACCCCCTCGACAACTTCGAGCGCTGGCTGCTCGAAGAAGGCATCCTGAGTGAGGCACACCGACAGGCAGTTCGCGAGCGATACAAAAAAGATATCCTCGGCGCCGTTGAAGTGATGTTTGCCGAGCCTGAACCGGTACCTGATACGGAAGAAGAACTGCGCGATGTGTACGCACCCCACAATGGCCGCGCCGTCGAGGCAACAGGGCCATCCAGGGACCTGCGTTTTATTGACGCCATCTCCGACGGGCTGCGCGAAGCCATGAAACGCCACCACAACCTGGTACTCATGGGACAGGATATTGCCGACTACGGCGGGGTATTCAAAATTACCCAGGGTTTTACCGACGAATTTGGTAAAGAACGGGTGCGGAACACGCCGCTTTGCGAAAGTGCTATCGTCGGCATCGGGCTCGGATTGAGCATGGGCGGGTTCAAAAGCATGGTGGAAATGCAGTTTGCCGACTTCGTCACCTGCGGCTTCAACCAGATCGTGAACAACCTGGCCAAACTGCACTGGCGCTGGGGCGAAAAAGCCGATGTCGTGGTGCGCATGCCCACCGGCGGCGGCACCGGCGCCGGGCCGTTCCACTCGCAAAGCAACGAAGCATGGTTCACCCATGTCCCCGGACTGAAGGTGGTCTACCCTTCAACCCCTCACGATGCCAAAGGTCTGCTGCTGGCATCCTTTGACGATCCCAATCCCGTGATGTTTTTCGAACACAAGGGGTTGTACCGAAGTGAAAGCGGTCCGGTGCCGGAAGGTTTTTACACCGTTGAAATCGGCAAGGCAAGGCAGGTGTGTACCGGAAGCGAGGTGAGCATCATTACGTATGGCCTCGGCGTGAGATGGGCGCTAAAGGCGACAGACGATCTTGGCCTCGACGCCGACATTGTCGACCTGCGTTCGCTGGTGCCGCTCGATTACGAAGCGATAGCCGCATCGGTGAAGCGCACAGGCCGGGTCCTGATCCTTCATGAAGACACGCTTTTCGGCGGGATAGGCGGCGAGATTGCCGCCTGGATTTCGGAAAACCTGTTCGAATACCTGGACGCACCGGTACTGCGCGCTGCAAGTCTTGACACGCCGGTGCCGTTTGCTATTCCGCTGGAGCAAAACTTTTTCCCGCTGGAACGCATGAAAGAACAACTGGAGCGCCTCGTGCAGTATTGAACAGTTTTTCACCTGCGGTACCACTTCTTCAGCACCTGCTCTCCTTTTTTCCCCTGGGGCGTATAATCGCGTTCCGGGTACCCTTCGTGGCCGCGCATATTTGGAAACCATTTCCAGAGAAATCCGCCTGCCCACCAGGTTTCCTGCTGAAAAACGGAAAACAGTGCCTCCAGACAATTGGCCTGCGCCTGCTCGTTGATGTTGCGCTTCCCGATGCCGCGCTCCAACTCCCAGTTGCGCCAGCCGCAGCTGTCGACGCTCAGGTATCCGAACTCGGTGAACAATACCTGCCTGTCTTGTTGGCGACTGAAATCCCGCAGGCGTTCCCGAATGGGTTGCCAGGCACTTTTCAGACGCTCCACATCGGGGGTAGTCTCATTCACAAGGGGGAAATAACCACCCAGACCTATGTAGTCCAGTTCGTTCCAGAACGGCACCCTGTCCCAGTCGTCCCAATTTGACGAATAGGTCAGTTTGCCTTTATAAACCTGTTTGATCTTCGCGATCAGACCGGTCCAGAATTGCGGTCGTTTTTCAATGGCCGTGCGGAACTCCGTGCCAATACAAAACATATCCGTTTTGGCAGAATCGGCCAGTGCGGCGAAAAACAGGATATAATGCTCGTATCCGGCCTCCCAGGAAGCCCATTCCTCGTCGGTAGCAAAATCCAGGGCGCCCGTCCAGCCGCGGGGTATCCAGACTTGCGGTTTGAGCATGACCTTAAGTCCGGCCTCATGGGCCAGGCGTATCGTTTCGCGGGCGCCGGAGGGGCTTTCACCCCACCATTGGCCGCCGTGTTCGCTGAAACGCACGGTGGACGTGCCCGGACGGGTAAAGGCATAGGGGACTACCGCGATCCAGTTGGCGCCGACTTCACTGACGGCAGGCATCGGATTTTGCGGAAAAGGTTCGGGAGGCGCGACAAAGGTCAGGCCATGCATCTTGCTGACCGTCGTTGAAACAGCGGGAGCCAGGGAAAGCGACTGCTGCGCAACGGGCTGGTCCATGCAGTGTACAAACAGGCAAAAGAAGGTCAGGCAGGCAAAACACAACTGTTTCATAAAAGTCAAGCCCGCCGGGCAGGTGAACCGGCGGGCTTGAAAAGTACAGCTTTCAGGCAATTGGATGCTCCAAATGGATCAGAGCACTACCTCCGCTGCAATTTTTGCTGCCAGGTCGCTCATCTCGTCTGCCGACATGGCTACCTTGGCACTGCCGCTGAAGGTCACGTCGGCCATGCTGTTGAACGGGATAAGGTGAACATGGGTATGGCGCACTTCATCACCGATGACGACCACACTCACCCGCTTGCAGGGCACAACTTTCTTCACGGCCCCGGCTACTTTTTTGGAAAACATCCACAGCCCCGCATACAGGTCGTCGTCTACATCAAAAATATAGTCAATTTCCTGCTTGGTGATACACAGGGTGTGGCCTTTAGCCTGAGGACGAACATCCAAAAACGCCAGATAGTCAGCCGTTTCCGCTATTTTATAGCAGGGAATTTCGCCATTAACGATACGTGTGAATATGCTTGCCATAATATAAGATTGAAACCTGGCGCCCGGAGCGTGGTATCGCTCCAAACTTCAAACGATTGTCATCCAATAGAAATATCGACAACTTCAAACTCCATGGGACCGGCAGGGGTCTGGATTTTGGCGAGTTCGCCTTTTACCTTTCCAAGGAGCCCTTGTCCGATAGGGGAGGTGACGGAGATGCGCATCTCCCGGGCATCGGCTTCAGTTTCCGATACCAGTTTATAGGTCATCTGCTTCCCCGTCTTAAGGTTTTTAATGGTCACATTGGACAGAATAGCCACCTTGGAATCATCCAGCAGGCTTTCATCGATGACCCGGGCGTTGGACAACACCGTTTCCAGTTCGGAAATCTTCATTTCGAGCATACCCTGGGCGTCTTTGGCGGCGTCATATTCGGCATTTTCCGAAAGGTCTCCCTGGGCACGTGCCTCGGAGATAGCATGGGCGGCTTCCCTTCTGCCGGTTGTTTTCAGCTCTTCTAGTTCGGCCTTAAGTTTGTCATAACCACCCTGCGTCAAATACGTGTAGTTAGCCATATGAAATAGTATTATAAGGAATCGCGGATACGACGTTGGTGCGTCGAAAACACACATTACCTCTGATGATGAGATAAAAAACGCCCCATTGGGGCGATTCTTGGCAGAAAAACAGGAACGTTCCTACCGGGCAGATAGAAACGTTCCTGTGTTTGAAAAAGTTGCCACAAAGTTAGGGCGTCTTATCGAAAGTGGAAAATTTAATATCCCTTTTTATAAGAAACCCTGCACTATCACAGATCGAGGCGCAGGCCAATATTGTGGATACCCTGGAATATCTCGGTAGTTCTGTAGGCATAATCAAGCGAGACACGGGTGTCGGAGCCTTTTTTAACCGGCAGGGAGACGCTCAGGCCACCACTAAAGCCATTGTCAAGCGTTGCTTCGGTGCTGCCGGGCGCCGCGTCAAATTCGTATTTATACCCGGCGCGAAGGGCAAAATTCTGTCCCATGCCAAATTCAAGACCGCCACCGATCTGGTCGCGGGAGAAGGCATTGGATGTGAAGTTCAGCATAAACGTCAGTTTGCTGATATTGCCCAGAAACCAGTCGTTCGACAAGCCGATATTTAACTGGGAAGGCAGTTCGTACGCCGACGAACGCTCGTAGTAGGTATTGTTGTAATCAAAAGTTGGTCCCGGGTTGGGCAGCGGCTTGGAAAGACCTTCACCCTGGAAACGCATCTTGGTACCCACGTTGCGAAGAGATATACCAAACTTGAATCTGTCTTTTTCACCTGTCACGTACTGAACGCCTGCATCCAGGGCCATCGCGCTGGCACGGGCATTGGAAACGCCTTCGTTGACAAATTTGAACGTAATACCCACCGAAACCTTGTTGGCAAACAGGTGTGCATAAGAGATACCCATGTTGAAGAAAGACGGGCTGAATGTAGCGCCCGAGCCTTCCGGCACGTCTTCCGTTGTGTAGTCAAAGTCGCCCAGGTCGAAGGCCACGAGGCTGATGCCGAACGTTCCGCCTTTACCGATGCGCTGGCCAAAACCAAATGCATTCAGGTTGACGTCCGAGCCCACCAGATAGCGGGCATGGCTGAGTTGAATTTGAGTCTTGGTGATACGGGAGAGACCGGCAACGTTAAGGAACATTGCCTCAACACCTGTAATATTGGCCGTTCCCATCGTATGCAGGCCTGCGCTGCGCGCCCAGGGGTTGACGAGCAGTTGGTTGGCGCCTGCCTCACCCTGTCGGTCAGGGTTGCCGGCAAACACCGAACCCGCCAGAAACAGGGCAAGCCAGGGAAGCAAATAAATGTATTTATGATTCATATTGCTTGATTGTTGAAAGTTTGAACATTATACAATGGGTTGAGGCAGGATTGAATTCATTGATTGAGTTGAACAGAAAAACCTGTAAACCCCTTCAACGAATTCAATCCTGCCGCCCAAATCAAAGTCCTGATGGGTCGAACTGTCGTCCTATACCAAACCACTTGACCGTTCGCTCGCCCATACCCGGCGCCTGTATCTGAATCAGATAAACCCCGCTTGCAACAGGAATGCCCTTGCTGTTTTTCAAATCCCACTCGAGGTCGGGCACGATTTGCTGGTAAGGCGCATACACTTCGTTGCGTTGGTATTGCCGGATGAACTTGCCATCAAGTGAATAGATGGTCACGGTACATACCCCCGGAAGGTTTGTGATCTTGATCGTATTGGTAAACTGCGACGTTTCGTATTGCGAGAACCCGTAGTAGGGATTCGGCACAACCTTCACAGAATCCAGCGCATTATCGATCTGAATACCCGAGAGTGCCGTCGGCTGACGGTCTCCGATTTTGATCAGGTATTTGGGATGACCCGTGCGCTGACCGCCATTGTCGTCCTGGAACCAGGTCTGATACTTGTTGTCGACACGCAGTTTGACCCTTACATCGTTCGGAATCAGTCCGTCTTCGATAGAGTTCAGTTGATAACCCGGTGCTACCTGCAGCATACCGGCCCATGCAATGTTCCGCACCTGGTTGATCTTGGCAACCGGTGGGTTGCCGTTGAACTCGGGCGTAAAGCGCCGGCGGATTGCTTCGCAGGAATCGTAAGGCGTGTACATCACATAAACCCAATGCTGGCCGCCAAGTACGGCGTTGTAGTAGTCGTTCGGCAGACCACCGGTATTCTGGCGGAAAGTCTGCTCTGTCGGGTTCCAGATCATATCGCGTCCGGTATAGCGGGGGTCGAGATCGGAACTGTAGCAGGAGTTTTCGCCAAAGAAGATATTGAGGCGCTGACCCGTTTCCACATCGATCGCATATCCGGGGAACCAGCCCATGCCGTAAACCGGTTGTCCGACCTGTGCAGACGGGATACCTGCGCCGGCGGGGTTCACCGCACCATCGGGCTTACCATCTTTACCAACGGAAGGCTGGTAACGCACATCGAACATCACCCGGGTTTTGTTGGCCGGACTTTCCGTTTTCAGTGTCGGATCTTTCGGATACCCGGCAAAGGTATAGTATACGGATGCGGATTCAACTACTATACAGCGGCTCCACTTGCTCTTATCCTTGGTCAGTACGATATCGACGTTTGGCAGTTTGGCCAGGAATGCCTGGCGGTTGGCCGGCTGTCCCATAGCGCTTCCGCTCAACTGGCCTTCTGTGGCGCCGCCTCTTTCCGTCCATGCCGGTGTTGCAAATCGCGTGGCCGGGTCAGTACGCCAGTCGCACAGGGCATATGGTGCAAACCAGCCGTTACCTATGGTACTGAAGCTTTGCTTCGGATCGAGGGCTTCGTCTACTTCCAGTTTCCGCGTCTTGATGAAGTGGAAAAACGGTCCGAAAAGTTCGGGGTCGCGGTCCGGATAACCGACCAGCCATTGTTTGTCAGGATCAACGTATTCAATCTCGCCGCCTATAACACCATTGCGATCATCGGCACGATCACCAGGCTCGCCGGTCTGCGACATGGTGATGGAGAAGCCGTAGTCCAGCAAGAGCTGTTCGTTGACATCTGCAATTGTTTTTTCAGAGACGATCACTTCGCCGTCCGGGAGCCTTCTGAGTTCCCAGCGCGCATCTGTATCGATAACCTTGTCCGAATTGTTGCTGTCTACAAGACGCAGTTCGTATTCGCCGTCTTTTACTTCGAATGGATTGAAGATCGAAACATTGACAGGACCACGACCTTCCTTATAGGTCAGAATGGTATCGGTCAGGCCACCTGCAAACAACCGTTCGCGGGTGTCTTCGTCCAGATCGAGGAAATTACCACCGGCGCCGGCGCCTTCCAGGCGGGTGATAACGACACCCTCGCCATAGGCAGAATTAAGCACCTGATCCACGATCGGACGCGGAATCACGGTCACGATAGATACCTGGTTGCCATCGGAACCGCGGCGACCGGGGAGATAAGGGTTCTGCTGGCCGGGAGCCGGCGATTGCAGCGGATTGAAGGTACCCCAGTTGTTATGCGCGTAGGCTATTACAGCGTAGTAGTACTTCTTGTGGTTGATCAACCGCTTGTCGTTACCCAGCGCGAATTTATCATCCGTGATGCTGAACGAATGCCGGATACCTTTATTCTCGCCTTGCACCCTGATTTCCGGGTAGTAGATCTTCTTGCCGGTATTCGGGTCAAGGGTCTCTATCCAGTTGTAAACGCTGGTAACATTATTCTTCAGATCGACCTGATATACCAGACGGCTGTTGTCCGGATTCGATTCAAATTCTGCATTTGAAACGTTCGGGCTGATCAATTGATAGATTTTGTAGCCTTCAAACGTGTAATAAGTGCTCTCAATTTCCTCCGGCGTTGCATTGAACGGATCGTAGTCGAACTTCAGCGAGTCCGGAGCCAGGAAATCCTGCTGGCGATACTGTTCACCCACGTTGTTTGAAGGCGCTACGTTGGTCAATACAGCGATAAGTTGCTGGTCCATTTCGACCCAGTCCACCTTCGGTGCATCGGGGCCGTCGAGCAGTTCGAAGCAGTTGTCGAACAAACCCTGCGCGAGTTTATCTGCGCGGAACAGGTTTTCCAGATCGGGGCACGGATACGTAATGTCCGGAACCCACGGAACACCGATGATCAGTTCGTTCACAGCGCCCGTTTTCAGCGAGAACGGACCGGATGCCTGAAGGGTACGGCGGTCGCTGAAGGGAAGGCCTGCCGTACACATGGACCAACCGGTAGCATCGTTCGGCGCATCAGAAAAGGCATACTTTACGGGAACACCACCGCTCTGGTAGCCGCTGCCGCCATACTGTAAAGGCGAACCGTCTTTCCAGGTACCGGTCAGGTAGTTGTAAAATTCTGCGGGCAGGTCGGGGTCGGTCGTTCCCGGGAGCGGGTTACCCACGCTCGGGTTGTTGTAATATACGAACGACGACATCCCGATCTCGAGGCCAAAAGTATCGAGCGGGCCGCGGAAATAGTCGACACCCAG
>ERZ724526.1789-NODE-1789-length-10837-cov-8.855407_pt1 | contig 10837 bp, 10 predicted proteins | sample MGYA00376059_ERZ724526 | MGnify/ENA primary metagenome ERZ724526 (study PRJEB28724, sample SAMN07190883) | activated sludge metagenome | isolation source: activated sludge of sewage treatment plant in Hong Hong | place: Hong Kong | collected 2016-03-17 ... | reverse complement strand
CCGCATGGCGAGCGCCATCAACCAAGTCGTATCGAACTGCTTCTACAAGGGAGCCCTGGAGGTTGAAAGAGCCGGACCGGGCCCGGAGTACGACACACTGCCGCGCCATCTTGGTAGGCAGGTTGTCTGGGTTGACACGAGTGACCAGGGGCGGGGTGCGTTCCACCGCGCGGCTGGTACTCATGAAGGTGCGCTGGAGAACGAGGCGGAGGCGGCGGCCGCGCTCGAAGTCGTGAGGAGCATCGCGAAGTCTTCCAACTTCCTGAAGCAAGTTCGGGAGCTTGACGGGGGCAAGCACCCCGCCATAGGAATCATCGCCATGTATGCCGCTCAGCGAGACTTGATTAGGCGCAGACTCGAGCAAGCGGACTGGGCCGCCGACATTCGAGACCTCTACACCGTCGGCACGGTCGACAGCTACCAAGGCAAGGAGAACCGCATCATCATCTTGTCGGTAGTGCGCAATGACACCTCGAAGGCGATTGGCTTTCTCGTCGACCCTGAGCGCATCAATGTCGCGATGTCCCGTGCCAAGGACCGCCTTGTCATCGTCAGCTCAAGCGCTATGTGGGCGGCGCACCCCAAGACTCCCATGCACGCAGTCCTCGAGGAGGTGAGGAAGCTTGAGGCGGCAGACGAAGCGATGTTCGTGCCGTCGCAGGAGCTGAAGCGGAGCTTCGCCAATGCGTGAGCGTTTCAACACCGTCGCAGTAGCGATTCCCGCCCAGCAGTTCCACGTGCGCTGCCACGTGTCCATTGAACGGCAGGTGCCAGTGATGACGGACTTTGCCGTTCGGCTCCTGCATCTCACGGGTCCCCTGGAAGTGGGTGCGCTGCGCGAATACTTCGGGCTGACGGGCAAGGAGCTCATCGACCTGTTGGACCTGCTACGCAGTGAGGGTCTCGTCGAGGAGTCGGGGGGACGGCTGTCCTTGACGTCTTACGCCGAAGCTCGCTTCGTGGGGTCTAGCGATGGCTTGCCGCGGTTCACTCGCATCGTCGAGCGGCAGAGCCGCCCCACCTTCGAGCTCTTGTCCTACACACCGATTTCGAAAGCGCTATCGGGCACCTACTGGGATAACACTCTTGAGTTGGACTGGGCGTCCGCAGCCGGGGGCCTGGGACAGACCATTGAGCGCGCAGAGGCCGCCTTTCACCAACACTTCCACGATATCGAGCGCCTTGAGCAAGACGAGGACCATCGTCGAGCCTTCTCTTGCTACAAGGTGGACAGCATCACGTCTGGTCGCCCCTTCAATGTGCCGCTCCCAGTGCACTTCGACGTGGACGTCGACGGTAACGTCGAGTTCGACGTGGATGCCCAACTCGACCTTCTGCCGGACGAGCTGCGCTCCACGGTGCGAAGGCTCACGGCCGACCGGATTGGGGGGCTTACTTCGCACGCTGACCACCTCAAGGGCTTTGTCGACTTCTTCGAGGACGGGCTCTTGGCGCGCTACCTTCCGGAGCGCCCCTCGGCGGGCAGCTCCCAGAGCGCCGTCGTCCGCTCCGGTCATAAGTTGGTGCTTCGCAAGCCACCTGAATTCGACTTCTCGACCTACGTTCGCGAGATTCACGCCGGTGCCGATGGCAAGGTCTATGACGGAGACCAGAGCCGGGCATTGCTGGGTGCCCTCTATATGCCCAAGAACCAGGACCGTCTCGTCGAGGCGCTTACGTCAGCCATTCAGCGCTTCAAGAAGGCCGCGTCTGCCGAGGTCGTCTATCCCTCCAAGATTCTGTGGGTCATCCCCGACACTGACCTATGGGGGCGGACAGAGCTTGTGCGCGACCTCATTGAGCGTTTGAGTGCAGCGGTCGCCAAAGTGTGGGGAGAGCCGGTCGAACTGGTAGGCATTGCCCCCGCGCCGCAGAACGAGCCCGTGGACCGCATCCGAAAACGGGGGAACCTGCTACTGGACGCAGGGTTCAATGAGGTTTTCTTGGGGCCGGCCATCTCGACCTTTGAGCGCTTCGAGACGTTGCTCCTGCCGGGCGTTTATGGGGCCGCAATGTATCAGTGGAAGGTCCCGTCCATGGACGTGCTCAGCGTCCCCGTTGGCTTTGGGACACATGCACCCGAAAAGCTCCGTCGGATTGCGTCGTACTCGCGCAATGCCGGCGCAAGCGCGCTTCATCGTGTTTGGAGGGGTTCGGGCAAGGATGGAGAGGACCGCAAGCTGAAAAATGCCGCCGGGTCGGCTGCGGACTTCCTCTACTTGGAGTCCTTTACTGCGGGTGGTGCCGAAGACAAGGGCGAAGGCTCCGACTAGTCTAGGGAGATGTGTGGACGCTGCACGTGACAAGCCACTTGGAGGACTCTCGCACGCGCCATTCAAGTGGCGCACGGTGGGGCTCGACGGTGACCGTCCGCAGTTGGGCCGCGTGCTGCCGGCTACGGGCGATGACTTTGATCATCGGACCACGTGCTCACGTGGACGGACGGCCTGTTCAGTAACAGTGGTATCCGCAGCACAGCATGACGTTGCCCAGGTGCGGCATTCGAGATCCCCGGACACGCTGCGAGCGCGTTGGATGAGCCTGGCCACGGGTTCGGTCAGGCGCGCACGGGGATGCAGGAGGTAAGCCATCACGACGGTCGGTGCACCAGCCAGCGGCCGCGCGGCGATGCCGCGGTTCACGTAGCCAGCCAGCTTCGCCGACGGCGCAATGGCGATACCGTACCCGGCCGACACGAGCGTCATCGCGATGTCGAAGGAGCTGACCAGCTGCTCGCGATCCTGTAGCGCATCCCCGAGGACACGCTGCGCTACCGCGCGCCATGGTTCGTCGGCCGGCGACTGTGCACGGATCAAAGGCTGCCTGAGCACTTCGCAGCAGGGCACTTCCCGGTAGGCCAGCAGGTGCGAGCGCTTGGCGACTGCGACCGACAGTTTGTCATGCCATAGCGCCTCGGACACCCAGCCCGGCCACTGCCAATCCACCGTGGACAGGGCAAGGTCGAAGCCATCCCCTGGTTGTCCTGCGGACTGGTCATCGGCCGTGCAACCGACGAGGGCGGCGGCGGTCCCGGGCTCTTCGGCGCGCTGCAGCGCGAGTACGTCGGCAAGTTGGGGCGGGAGCCAGTCGCCAAGGACCGCCACTCGAATTTCATTGGAGACTTCGCTCGGTTTCACGTCCAGCTTCCCAGGCATTGAAGTCGCAGCGACAGCGCGGCGGCATGAGTTAAGTTTAACGTGGTTTAAATCGTGACCAAGTTGGACGCTTTTGGCAATGCAAAAGCGTCCGATCCAAAGAGGCCGACCCACCGGCACTACTACTTACGAAGCGGAACCAGCCATCGCGTTCGGGGCGGCGGTGCGCGAAGAGCGAACCAACCAAGGTATCGCCCAGGAGACGCTTGCCCATCTCTCCGGGATCGAGCGCTCCCACATGGGCAAGATCGAGCGCGGCGAGCATGTCCCGACACTACCCCTCATCCTCAAGATCGCCCGCGCCTTGAAATGCAGTTCCGCTCACCTGATGGCTCTCACCGAGGCCAAGCTGGCGGCGCTGCCCCCGTCGAAGTCCGCCGACTAATGCCGACCCGAGCGGCGGCAGCCGGTCTATTCCTGCTCATTGCCAATCTTGCTCCCAAGCGCTGAATCTTCGCGCCTTGGGGCCTCGTTGGCGAGGCCAAGGTAGGGATTGTCCGGCGGCACCTCCTGGAACAGCGCCTCGGGGCTCGTCAGCAGGTAGCCGTGCAGTCTCCTGGACTTGCGCGGTCCCGTGACTTCGCAGGTCCAGATGTTCAGCCCACCAGTCTGCTTGCGGTGCAGCCCCAGCTTCTCGAAGCGTTTCTGCACCCACTGCCATCCCTCCAACTTTTCCTGCCTGGCCTGCGCGGCGACCTGCAGGTGTTCCTGCGCGTAGCGCTGGAAGACGCCGGGGCTGACGAGGTAGGCCGTCCCGGCGACGGTGTGCACCAGGGCCTTGGCGTCGTTGATGACGAGCTTTCGCGCGTGGATACCCTGGCGCAGCCAGTCCATGAAATGCTCGCCGGACGGTTCGGCAGGCTGCCGGGGAGCGGTTTGGTTTGTCGGGGCCAACGGTACAGGCTCCGAGGTCGGGGCGGGCTCGATCCCATCATCCGCCACGGGCTCGGAAGAGCCGGGCAGTGTCAATGGCGCGGGCGCGACATCCAGCAGATCGAGCAGCGCCCCGACGCCCTCGTCCGCGGTCGCTGGCGCGGGATCTACACGCTGTGCTTCAGCTTCAATGCGCGTCGGCTGCGTTGCATCACTCTCGGTGTCCGGATCGACCTGCACACGGCCCGCGAAGGCGGCCGGCCGGTCGGCCGCTTCCCAGATCATCGCTGGCGACAGTTTCAGGAAGGTGAAGCTGTGTGACCAGCCCGTATCGCTCGTGACGGTGGCCTTCCAGATCGCCTTGCCGTCCGGCGTGGCCAGGACGATGCCATGATCCTGCAGGACGTTGAACACCGCCGTGTTGTTCGACGGAATGCCGTCGATGCCCTGCGACAGCAGGTGCGCGCGCAGCTTGTCCGAGACGGTCTTGCTCACCAGCCAGAGCGCGTCCTGGGTCAGCCAGCCATCCGAGGCCTGGGGCTGGTTCAGCTTGAACTCTTCCTTCAGGAGGTAGCGCAGGCCATCGAGCAGCTTGCGCTGCAATGCGTGCCGGGGTGCTGCCAGGGCCTTGCTGGGATCGCCGCCGAGTTCCTGGGCGACCGATGCCTGGTCCGCTTGCACGACCAGTTCGCCGAGCATGCCGGCGTGCTCGTACTGGCCGGCCAGCACGTACAGCAGCGCGGCCCAGAGGTCGGGATAGCCGGCGAGCCAGTCGAAGATGCCGGGATCGAGCAGCCGGGCGTAGAGCAGCCCGGTGGCGGCGCTGTGCAGCCGATATTCGCGCTCCCTGCGGTAGCGGAAGCGGTACGGCCGCCGCAGCGGGCCGTGCCAGGGGTGCCAGACCGTGCCGTCCGCGTACTCGACGTGCAGGTCGACGGCGATCTTGCCGATGTCGTGCAACAGCGCCGCGTAGGCGGTGCCGGCCGTCCAGGCCTCGGCCTGGGCGGCTTGCGCCTCCGGCGTGGCGCCCGCGGGCAGCAGGTGCGACTGCCGCAGCTTCAGGGCGTAGGCGACGATCTCCAGGCCGTGGTCCAGCATGCCGCCCGGATAGGCGTGGTGATGGGCCTCCGACGCGGGAAATTGCTGGACCAGCTCGGCGTAGCGTTCCAGCGGGGCGAGGTATAGCGTGGCGAACTGCCGGCGCGAGAGCGAGGTGCGCTGCCAGATGTGTTCCAGCAGCTTCTGCCGGCGGGGTGTCGCCAGCAGCAATGCGGCCGGCTCCGGCCGCATCAGCCCTTTGCCGGGCTCGGCGGAAGGTTTGGGCGTCGGCGCACTGGCGGCGGGCGGCACCCGTTTGCGTTGGAACAGCGAGAGCATGGCGAACCCCGGACGGCGGGCCGGTCGGGAGAGCCTTTTGGCCTTTTCGGGTAGGGCCTTTCCCCTTGGCCCCATTCCCTTGCCCCTTCCCCAGCCCTTTGGCCTTTACGGAAACCTTTGGATATAGGGCAACGACGCCTGCCAGACCACAACCAATGCGGGTTTGGCCCAAGTCGGATTGATACGGGAAGGCTGGCTGTGCCGCCCCTACGATGGAGCCGTTTCATCGACCGGACGGAGCACCATGCACACCCAGATTGACAAGGTAAGGAAATTTCCTTACCATTCAGGCATTGCCATCAGGAGTGCCGCCATGCCCGAAATCCACGAAGTCGCGACGCTGACCTCCAAGGGTCAGATCACGCTGCCCAAGTCCATCCGGCAGGCGCTGGGCGTGGACACCGGCGGCAAAGTGGCGTTCGACCTGCGCGGCGGCGAAGTCGTCGTAACCCGCGCCGACGCCGACCATGAAGACCCGGCCATCGGCGCTTTCCTGGGGCTGCTGGAAGCGGACATCCGGGCCGGGCGACACGTCCAGTCCCTGCCGGACGATCTGGCGCGGGCCATGCTGGCCAACGCGCACCACGCGGTGAACCTCGATGAAGACATCGAAGGCGAAGTGGCGCTCTGATGCAGCGGCACGGCTGGACGCTCCTGTTCCACGAGGGCGTGATCGAGCAGTTGCGCAAGCTGCACGCGGCCGCGGAACGGGCCGAACAGAACGACCCGCAGGGGTTCGAGAGCAACGCCAACGTCAAGCTGTTCCGGGCGTTGAGCCAGTTGATCATGGATGCCGTGCCGAGCGATCCCGCGCGCGACGAATTCCGCCAGGGCAACACCTTGGGGCCGGCCTACCGGCACTGGCGGCGCGCGAAGATCGGTCGGCGGTTCCGACTGTTCTTCCGCTACGACTCCAAGGCCAAGGCGATCGTGTTCGCCTGGGTCAACGACGAGCAGACCTTGCGGTCGGCGGGCAGCAAGTCCGACCCCTATGCGGTGTTCGAGAAGATGTTGGGCCGCGGCAACCCGCCGGACGATTGGGCGGCGCTGGTGGCCGCAAGCAAGGCCGACTGGCGAGCAACGGACAAAGGCTAGGCCGCGGTTGAAGAACTGCACAGGATTCAATCGCGATATGGACAGGGATCACAGCCACACGACAGGATGAACATGAGGTAGCCACCATGAAGACCGCCGCACAGACCACCTTCGCAGAACGTCTCGGCCGGACACTGGGCCGGGCGTGGCGAAGCTGCGCGCGTCTGGATCGGCGGGCGCAGGGCTGGCTGCTCGCGCGGGGATGGGCGCCTGGCATTGCCAAGGCCGCGCTGCTGGCCGTCAAGCTCGCTGCGATCGGTGTCCTGCTCTACACCGCGTTCTGGCTGGCGCTGTTGCTTGCGTTCGCGCTGGTCGGCGCCTGGGTAGTCCGCAACGACGATGGGAGCTACGACGAGGAACACAAGCCGGAATGGCGATACGGCCCTGCCGGGTACGGCCTCTACACCCATGACGACTACCGGATCGACCCCCACGATCCAGAAGACGAGCAAGCCTAGAGGCGTTACTTCGCTGCTTTCATAGCGACACCCGCACCCCTGCCGCCAGCGGCTTGGGCGTCCCTGGTTCCTGCCGCCAGCCCTTGAATTGCCGTTCCCGCGCGCACGCCCACCCAGCCCAGCGCAGCCACCCAGAAGGTAGGCAGCACGATGAACATCGTCGCCATGACGAAGTTCAGCAGCATGTCGCCGAAGGCGTTGTTCAGGCCGATCAGCGGATCGAAGTTGCTGTGCGGCCGGTTCGCGCCGAACCCCCAGCCGTAGAGCGCGTCGAGGATCGTGCTGTCGAGCCAGCGCGCGAGCTGGAACCAGAAGTCCACGAAGAACAGCGCGAACTGCACGCAGCTCACGGCGACCAGCGCCTTCAGCTCGTAGGTGCCGAAGACCAGCACCAGCGGGATGCAGATCACCAGCGCCATCTTGAGCAGCGACAGCACCATCGGCAGCGCTTGGCGCACCACGTCCATCGCCGGGAAGAAGCCCAGCGAGCCCATGGTCAGCCCCAGGTCGCCGGCGCCGCGCGTCACGACGTTGGGCAGCGTCTTCTCGATCTGGCCGCCGTAGTCCGTATAGACCGAGCCCTGGTTCATCTTCTGCTGCCGCGGAGAGACCACGGCGCGGATCACCGAGTCGTTCACCTCGCCCTGCGACAGGAAGCCCGCCCAGCGGCCGATGCGCGTCAGCAGGTCGGGATCGACCTGGGCCAGCAGGCGCGCGCGCAGGCCGCTGCCGCCATCTGACCACCACTGCCGGCACGTGGGGTAGCCCCCGCCGCTATCCACCTGGGCCAGCCCCGCATCGCGCGTCGCGTCGTAGGGCCAGGCCGTGCGCGGCGTGTTGGAGTGGTAGGTGTCGTAGAAGCCCGCGTTGTTCAGGAAGTAGCTCGAACCGATCCAGGTCACGTCGTTCATCTGCTCGTCGGAGAGCGTGGGCCGAGACATGAACAGCTTGGCACGCGAGGGGCCGTAGCAGTCATGCACGAAGTCGCCAACCTCCTGGGCCAGCACCGGGTCATCGATGCGCGTGGCATCCACGTCCATGCGCATCTGACGCAGATCCGTCCCGCAGGGGATCGCCGCCACGGCGCCGCCCGTCACCGCCTTCGAGATAGCGTGCATGAAGAACCACCACACCGGCACCAGCGCACTCTGGTTGTTGAGCGTGGTGTAGGCGTTCGACCAGCCCGTGTCGGTGGGCTGCGGGACGCTGACCTGACATTGCGCGGAGCGCGTCGTGTCGAACTTGATGGTGCTGAGGTCGACCGGAATGAAGGGGATGCCGGCGAACAGGATGACGACGATCGCCACCCACACGCGGTTCTCGATGCGCATCGAGGACAGCACCCCCTTGTTGCCCTCGTCCGCGCCTTCGGCCCGCGCGCGCAGCCATTCCTGCACCACCATGACCACGAACGGCAGCGCGAACACGCCGCTGGCCACGAGGATGTTCCAGATGCCGTTGCTGACGATCCACCCGACCAGGGTCAGGTAATACTCCAGGTAGTCCGTTGTGTTGAGCGTCATGGCGTTCTCCGGGGCTCAGCCATTGCGCAGTAGCTGGCTGCCTTCGAGCAGCACGAGGGTGGCGACGGCCGCGATCTCGACGCGCAGCAGGCGCTGATGGGTCTCGGCCGACGGCTCACGTTCGCGCAGGCGCCGACGCATCCACCACCAGCCGTAGGCCGTCGCTGCGTAGAGCAGCAGCCGCCAGACGAGGAAGTGGCCCGAGTGCTCGCGCAGCCATTGCTCCCAGCCGTCGATGCTGCCGACGACGTGGAGGCCGACGACGTTCACGCCGACCGCGATACCCGCCACCAGCAGCACCCACAGCAGCACGATGCCGACGCGGCGGCCGAGCAGCCATGCCGGCCGCAGCCAGGCCCGGCTGGTCATGGCCCGCTCCGCGGCTTCTGCACTTCCTTGAGCCGGTCGCGCGTCGTGTCGCCCTCGAAGATGCCGCGCGAGCCCGCAGCGCGAGTGCCGTGGCGCTGCACGATCGCCATCGCCGAATTGGCGGCCAGCGTGCGCCGCAGCTCCAGCTCGGTCTTGAGGTTGTTGATCTCCTGCTCCAGCGCCGTGTTCTCCTGATCGACCGCCTTCACGGCCAGCTCGTTGGCGGCGACGTTCGGCTCCTTCTTGCCGGTCAGCAGCGTGCGCTGCAACAGCAGGGCCTTCTCCAGCACGCTCGACAGCGCGGCCTCGGACGCCAGGCGCTTGCCCAGCAGGTCTTGATCGGGCTCGTCGCGCAGCGCCTCGATCACGCCGCGCGTGATCGGCAGCGAGTTGCTGCCGGCGACTTCGAGGTTCGCCACCGTCATCGGCGTCGAGCCCGTCACGAGGCCCTGCAGCGCCTGCAGCTTGGTCTCGTACTCTTCCTGAATCACCGGCGTCAGGCCGACGCCGGGCGTCGTCTGCGTCTTGGTGCAGGTCTCGCAGGTGCGTTGCTCGCGCTCGCCGAGCACGCGGGTTGCGAAGTCGGCGGCGGCCTGCGGCGAGGACCAGGTTTGGCAGGTCAGCCGGTTGCCGCAGGACGCGCGCGGAATGGATGAGGTGTCCGTGACGCCGCGGCTGTTGAGCAGGTTGTAGCCGGCGCGGGTCACGTCGCCGACCACCTTGATCGAGCCCTGGCCCGAACCGCCCGCGTTGCCGCCGCCCACCCAGGGCACGCCGTTGTTGCCTTTGTTCGATTCGGCCTGCTCGACGGCGGACACCGCATCGGTGCTGCTCACCGCATCGCGCAGCGCGAAGCCTTCGGCGAGCTGGTCCCACCCAGCCTGGCCGCCAGCCATGTCCGCCATCCGGTTGGCCATCGCCTTGCAGGTCAGCTTGCTGCGGTCGAAGTCGAGCCGCGCTTGCAGCACGCCGTTGGTCAGCAGGTTGTAAAGGCCCGGATCGGCGCGCTGGATGATCAGCGCCGGCAGCGAGGCGACGGCGCTGGTCGCGCTCTGGATCACGTTGCTCATGATCTGTTGAAAGCCATTGGTGATGCCGTTCAACTGGTTCTGCAGCGTCGTCGTGATGCTCATGTCACCGCAGATCAGGTTGCTGTTCCAGCCGATGCCCACGCCGATGCTCTGCATGTTCCCGGCGCCGCCCATGGACACGGCCCGGCCGCCGCCGATGCTGTAGAGCACGTCGTCGCCGATGACGCTGCCGCTCACGCCGACGCCGGTGGGGGTGATGCGGGTCTGCGCCCAGGCGACGCCTGCTGCTGCCGTGACGGCGCAGGCGAGCGCGATGCTGAGCGCGTAGGGCCTGGCGCGCTGTGCGAAACGGGAGAGAGACGCTTTCATGGGAACACCTCAGAGGAAATCGACGCTGCCGAGGAAGACCTGGCCGCGGCGCTGGCAGCAGGCATAGGGCCGCCACAGCGCCCAGGCGTAGTCGCCTTGCTGGGCCTGCACGCGCGTGTTGGAGTGCGGGAACACCGCGCAGGAGTTGGAGAGGGTCGGCGTCAGCTCCTGCCACTTGCCGGTGGAAGCGTCGCTTTCCACCAGGGCGCCGGCCGGCCAGTAGCCGTCGCTCGAACTCGCGAGCAGCGGCTGGTAGACGTGCGGCTGCATGCGCCGCGTGACGACATCGCCCGCGCGCTGCGCGACGACGGCGCCGCTCTTGTAGTCGTCGGTCTGGTGCAGGAAGCCGCCGCGCGGATAGACGTTGCCCCACAGGTTCAGCGTCGTGCGGCCGCCGATCTCGCGCATGCCGGGGATCAGCGCCTCGGGGTACACCATCTCCGGCACGTTGTAGCGCCAGGCCAGCGTGTCGAGCGTGCTCAGCAGGTACGGCATGAAGGCCGTGCCCGCGCCCTGGCAGGTGTAGCCGGACGCGCTGGCGAACTGGCTGAACACCGAACCACCGGGATGCCCGATCACGTCGGCGT
>ERZ724526.1788-NODE-1788-length-10841-cov-4.983683_pt1 | contig 10841 bp, 9 predicted proteins | sample MGYA00376059_ERZ724526 | MGnify/ENA primary metagenome ERZ724526 (study PRJEB28724, sample SAMN07190883) | activated sludge metagenome | isolation source: activated sludge of sewage treatment plant in Hong Hong | place: Hong Kong | collected 2016-03-17 ... | reverse complement strand
AGCCTCTGAAGTTAAAGGCAGTACGGTTTATGTCACGCTTGAACCCTGTTGCCACTATGGCCGTACTCCCCCCTGTACAGATACTTTGATGAATGCAGGTATCGCTAAATTGGTCATTGCTGCACAAGACCCTAATCCACGAGTTGCCGGAAAAGGAATAAAACAACTCAAAGCAGCTGGTATTGAAGTTCAATATGGTCTATTGGAAGCGCAAGCAAACCAACTCAATATTGGTTTTGTCTCGCGAATGACGCGCCAACGCCCCTGGATTACCGTCAAAATCGCATCGAGCCTAGATGGAAAAATCGCCTTAGCAAATGGTAAAAGCCAGTGGATAACTGGGGAAGCAGCCAGAACAGACGTGCATCGATTAAGAGCCCGTTCCTGCGCAATTCTGACCGGAATCAACACCGTAAAACAAGATGATCCTGAGCTATCTGTCCGCTATATTCAAACAACTCGACAACCATTTCGTGTCATCTTAGATAATCGACTTGAAATCGCGACGAATGCCAAGGTATTACAGAAACCCGGAAGCTTAATTTTCACTACCCTGCAAGACAATCAAAAAATCGATTCGTTATCGGAAAAAGGCGCCCAAGTCATTGTTTTACCGAGCCCAACTGGGAAACTAAATTTAGTTGAAGTAATGTCAACATTAGCCGAGCTTGAAATAAATGAATTATTCGTAGAGGCAGGCAGCACATTGAACGGCGCGCTCATTGAAAGCCGGCTCGTCGATGAAATCATTATTTATTGCGCCCCGATAGTATTAGGCAACCATGCCCAAAGTATGCTTAATTTGCCTGAGCTAGCATCGCTTTCTCAAAAATGGCAGCTAGAAATAAAAGAAATTGGTAAGGTTGGTAGTGACATTAAAATCACGACCAAACTCATCTAAATTTTCTAATGCTTTCTTTCAATTGCTATCCCTATACACTACCTTTTCACTGAATGATTATGTCGTTCTAAGAATGTAGGTAGAAATGACCCGCTATCGCGGAACTCAGGTTTTATTTTGCTATCCCCTTTGTGTGCTGGAACAATTTCATTCTCGTTGGTTCGATACAATTTGCCTCGTCTTTGATACTCCAATGCGAGCCGATCAAATGCAAACGTTCTTTGTTTAGCATGCTGACCCGGAGATCTTTCCGATCGTTTTCCCCGTTCCTGTAGTAACCGATATTGGTTAAATGCACCACAATGCACATAAGGATAGCAAGGATTAACGAACAATGGGTAAGGATAGAGTAATGCCTGAGGATACATGAATGGACTATAGAAAGTATTCCATCCGGCACTGATTTGTAGCGCCATCCTACCGTCTGTTTGGACAAACAATGGATCGTGATTTTCTGTTGCTGCCGTTGCAAGCGAATTTAAACTCGCTGAAATAACGAGAAACAAAGTACCAACTATAAAGCGTTGATTAATTATCATGATGAAGCTGATCCTTCTCAAAGGTCTTAGCTATTTGATACATTAACCAAATTTTTCGTTCCCGCATCGCGATTAGGTTAGCCGCGCTAGTTGTTCGGTTAATTTCTGTTTTTTTGCGCTGAATTCTGCAACTCGCTCTTTCTCTTGTGCAACCACCTTCTCTGGTGCGCGTGCGATAAAATCTGCATTATCGAGCTTTGCCTGTGCTTTATTGATTTCACCTTCCAAGCGAGAGATTTCTTTAGACAAGCGTTCACGCTCTGCAACAATATCGATTTCAATTTTGAGCATCAAACGAAAATCGCGTACCACCGCAATGGGCGCATCATCATTAGGTAATTCACCAGAAACGATTTGAACTTCTGAGAGTTTTGCTAACGCTAAAATATAGGAAGAGAAATGATTAAGTACTGCCGCATTGCCTTCTATCAATAAAGGAACCCTTGCAGCAGGGGATAATTTCATTTCACCCCGCAACGTGCGACACGCATTAATCATTTCTTTGAGTAGTACAATTTGATCGCTGGCTTCCGTATCAATCGCGCTTGAATCCGACTGGGGATAAGATTGCACCATAATACTTCCGCCCCTGAGACCCGCGAGTGGACCAATCTTTTGCCACAATTCTTCAGTAATGAAAGGAATAATGGGATGAGACAACCTAAGCGCGGTCTCTAACACTTTAATCAGCGTATAACGCGTGGTCCGTTGAATCGCTTCATCCTCAGAACTTAATTGTGTTTTTGCAAACTCTACATACCAATCACAATATTCGTCCCAAACAAACTCATAGATTTCACGCGCAACCATATCAAAGCGATAGCTATTAAAACCTTGTTCTACTGCATCCAAGGTTTGTTGCAAGCGACTGAGTATCCATTTATCTGCCAAGGAATAATTCAAAGCATGCGGCGTGTTATCGAATCCAATCGCTTTCCCTTCACAATTCATCAATACAAAGCGCGTGGCATTCCATAATTTATTACAGAAATTCCGATAACCCTCACAGCGTTGCAGATCGAATTTGATATCACGCCCATGTGAGGCAAGACTTGCAAACGTAAAACGCAGCGCATCGGTACCAAATGCTGGAATACCTTGAGGAAATTGTTTGCGCGTATTTTTCTCGATGGATTCCGCTTGTTTCGGATTCATCAATCCTGTCGTGCGCTTTTTGATTAAATCCGACAAAGCGATTCCATCGATCAGATCAAGCGGATCGAGGACATTCCCCTTCGATTTACTCATTTTCTGCCCTTCAGCATCACGGATCAGCCCTGTTACATACACCTCTTTGAAGGGCACTTTTCCGGTGAAATGAAGTGACATCATCACCATGCGCGCTACCCAGAAAAAAATGATGTCGAATCCGGTTACCAACACTGAAGTCGGTAGAAATGTTTTTAATTCCGTTGTTTCCTTTGGCCAACCCAATGTAGAAAAAGGCCACAAGGCTGATGAAAACCAAGTATCAAGCACATCTTCATCTTGAATTAGCTGATCCTTCCCAGATAATCGCTGTGCCTCTTCCAGATCATGCGCAACCGTTACATTACCGGCCTCATCATACCAAGCGGGAATACGATGCCCCCACCAAAGCTGGCGTGAAATACACCAATCTTGAATATTTTCTAGCCACTGCTGATAGGTATGAGTCCAGTTCTCTGGAACAAATTTGACTTCACCTTGGGCAACTACATCAAGGCCGCGTTTCGCCATGCCCTCCATCGCCACATACCATTGATCGGTCAACATGGGCTCGATCACGGATTGAGTCCTGTCGCCTCTCGGTATCATTAGCTTATGAGGGCGTGTTTCAACCAATAACCCATGCGCTTTAAGGTCCGCTAAGATCCTTTTGCGAGCATCAAATCGGTCTAATCCCTGATACTCGGAAGGTGCGAACTCATTGATTTTACCGTCAAGTGTAAAGATATTGAGCGGAACCAGCTTATGCCGCAACCCCATTTGGTAATCATTGAAATCATGCGCGGGCGTAATTTTTACGCACCCCGTCCCAAAAGTAGGATCCACATAACTATCCCCAATAATCGGGATTGTTCGCTCAGAAAGTGGCAGACGTAAGTGCTTCCCAATCAAATGGCTATAGCGATCATCGTCGGGATTCACTGCAACGGCCATATCCCCCAACATCGTCTCAGGTCGAGTGGTTGCAACAATCAATCCATCGGTGAGCGCGGCGTTTCCATCTTGTTGCTCAAACGGGTAGCGAATCAGCCAAAGCGAACCTTCTTCTTCCGCTGATATCACTTCCAAATCAGATACCGCCGTTTGTAAAACGGGGTCCCAGTTAACGAGTCGTTTTCCGCGATAAATCAACCCTTCCCGATATAACCGCACAAAAACTTCTGTAACTGCCTTTGAAAGTGTTTCATCCATGGTAAAACGTTCACGCGACCAGTCACAGGAAGTACCCATGCGCCTCATTTGCCGGGTAATCGTTGAACCCGACTCTTCCTTCCATTTCCAGACCCGTTCAAGGAATTTTTCCCGCCCAAGGCTACGCCGATCCAGATTCTGTTGATCGAGCTGTCGCTCAACCACAATTTGCGTTGCAATTCCTGCGTGATCAGTTCCGGGTTGCCACAACACTTTCTGACCTAACATCCGGTGATAACGCGTCAATGCGTCCATCAACGTATGTTGAAATGCATGCCCCATATGCAACGTCCCAGTCACATTGGGTGGTGGCAGCATAATGCAGTAAGGTGTTACGCCCCCTTCATTCAACGGCTGAAAGTACCCTGCCGATTCCCATTCAGGATACCAGCGTGCTTCAATTTCACTTGGATCAAAACTTTTTGCAAGTTCCATAAATAATATAAATAGAGCAGACTATGAATTTAGAGATTATAACTAAAGAAAGCGCACCGATTCTCTCAAAGATTTTTAGGTAACCGCTGGGCAAGTGCTTGAAGCAGCTCAAAACGCTGTGTTGAGGTCAGATCAAGTTTTGCATCCTTAAGCGCTGAATCAAACGCATAGCAGAGGAGTAACGAAATACCCGACTCATTAAATGATATTTCCGGAGCAACGACGATTCGCTCGGTTAAAATTGGAATTTCTGGAACAGTAAAACTGGGTAGTACATCAGACTGATTCTGAGTTGGGGTTGGGGTTACGATGGGAGTTGGGGTTACGATGGGAGTTGGAGGTTCTGGTATCGCAGGCGTCGCTTTAAGATCCGCCGGACGGATCACCGCAGAATATTCTTTTCGATATTTCTTCAATATCGCATCGAGTTTATTGAGCAGTGTATTATCTTCTGGCTCAGGTGGCACATCGAGATGATCAGTCATCAAATAATATCCCTATTCATTGTCAATCAATCAACCATCTAGGTTATGGTGTCGAACCTGACAGCCTTGTGCTTGATAGATGCGGTATCGTTTACGTGCCTTCTCTTTATCCGCTGAAGTATGATCAACGATCTCAATAACTCGATCAAAGCATTGATAGTAAGGCAAAATTTCATCATGAAAATTAAGCAAAACACCATAATTTAACGCTTCGGGAGAAACGTGGGCTGGAGAACCCAATACGATCGGGGTAATCGCAGATAGTTGATTGTCGACGAAACAATGTGGAATGAAACTGACCGAAGAAAAAGTCCAGAGCAGTTTATCCAACTGAGTGAGTTGTGGTGCATCATCACTCAGTATAAGCATTCTCTGCATTTGCTGAACGGCCTTTATACATAGACGGCAGGCAGTTGAAAGCTTATCTGCCGCACCTGTATAAAAATCAACTTGTACCATTCCTGCCAATCATGCTGATCTAACTACGATTGAATTAGGTGCGCTAGATTTGCCATGATCCAATTGCATTCAAGTCGCTTCGGTAGCCTAGCCTCAGTTATGTGCCACTTTTCGCATCGCCCGTGAAATCAAGAATTGGGTGAGTAAAGGAACTGGACGTCCGGTAGAACCTTTTTCTTTTCCAGACTTCCAAGCAGTACCTGCAATATCAAGATGCGCCCATTGGTATTTCTCAGCAAATCTCGCCAGGAAACAAGCTGCAGAAATCGTTCCTGCTGATCTTCCACCGATATTTGCCATATCTGCAAAATTGCTTCTTAATAAGTCTTGGTAATCATCCCATAAGGGTAATCGCCAAGCACGATCTACCGATAATTCAGCAGCCTGCAATAACTCATCTGCCAATTGATCATTATTACTCATTAACCCAGAAGCAACATGACCGAGTGCAATGACACAAGCGCCCGTCAATGTAGCGATATCAATGACTGCTTCAGGATTGTAACGTTCTGCATAGGTTAATGCGTCACATAAAATCAACCGTCCTTCTGCATCTGTATTCAGTATTTCGATGGTTTGCCCAGACATACTGGTCACGACATCTCCCGGTTTAGTCGCATTACCGCCAGGCATGTTCTCGGTGGTCGGGATAATACCCACTACATTGAGCGGCAACTGCATTTCAGCGACTGCGGCCAACGTTCCCAACACACTGGCGGCGCCACTCATATCATATTTCATTTCATCCATTTCTGCTGCTGGCTTGAGCGAAATACCGCCGGTATCAAAGGTAATCCCTTTACCGACCAATACGATCGGTTTTTCTGTTTTGGCGAGCCCTCGATACTCCAATGCGATTAATTTAGCCGGTTGGTGACTCCCTTTTGCCACAGCCAATAGCGCGCCCATCTTCAGCTTCTCCATCTCTTTCTGACCGAGCACTGAAACCTTCAATTTGTGAGACTTACCCATATCAACAGCGCATTTGGCAAGATAGCTAGGAGTACAAATATTGGGTGCTAAATTACCCAAATCTTTAGCTACTTTCATACCCTGAGCAATTGCTTTCCCCTGTGCCAAAGCTATCTCAGCTATTTTGAGGTATGCTCGGTCACCGAGATAGAACGTTACTTTATTCAACGACGGAGGCTCGCCTTCTGATTTAGATTTAAGTGCATCGAATCGATAAACACACTCACTCGCAAGCATTGCTGTTTGAGATATCTTCCAGGATAGATCACGATCTTTCAAGGAAACATCCAGTAAAAACAAACCGACTTCCGATACAGCAGTACGCAGCAGTGCACTCATCGCTGACAAAATTGCCGTTCTAAAGGCCTTACCATTGCATTCCTTTTCTTGGCCTAAACCGACTAGCAAAATACGTTTACTCGGAATGGTAGGAATATTATGCAATAGTAGCGTAGTGCCCAGTTTTCCATTCATATCTCCAGTACGAAGGACATTACTCACATAACCATCCGTAGCGACATCGATATGTTTAGCTGCGTTCGTCAGTTTACGCGATTCAAAAACACCTACCACGATACAAGCACTGCGTTGCTTGTCAGCGCTTCCTACCTTGATTGCGAAATCCACATTCCACTCCTTATCAGTTATTCGATAGCAATTCAATTGGATTATCGCTGGACTCCCGGTACAAAGTCAAAAGAAGCCAAGCAATTCAAATCGAATTTTATTCATAATGACAAACTCTAGCATTTTTTGCCTTCTTATTCTTTCTTTTCATTAGGTTGCATCGCTTAGAATGCATTATGACTACTAAAGGAAAAATTAACTATTCTCAATTTTTATAAGCGATAGAGGGAAGGTAATGAAAGAGAATCTCATCCAACAACTGCGTTTTTGCTCGACATTACCGAGTCTACCTGCGGTCGCACTCAAAATTATCGATCTAGCTAATAGTGCTGATACTGACATGATCCAAATTAGTCACTACATTGCGCTAGATCCGGCATTAGCAGCAAAAATACTAAAAACTGCTAATTCGCCATTGTATAAATCGAGAAGAACATCTAGCAACATCCGTCAGGCGGTTTGTGTATTAGGTACTCATGCCGTCATCAGCATCGCGCTTTCATTCTCGCTGACGAAAACATTGATGCAGCACACAGAATCCAGTATCGGAAAAGAAAGTAGTGATCTTTTTTGGCGTAGATCGATCATTGCAGCACTTGCATGCAAAGCGTTAGGCAGCAAAATTAACTTGAAAATGGCGGATGATTTGTTTCTTGCTGGTTTATTGCAAGATATCGGTATCCTCGCCTTCTTCTCGATCATTCCTGAAGCGTATGCCAAAATCTATTCATCCGCCGCCTCCCATGATGCTTTGCTTCAGGCAGAATATGAAGCTTTTGAAACGGGGCATGACGAGCTAGGCTATACCTTACTCAAACGCTGGAATTTACCGAGCTATGTGGCAATCGCTTGCATGACGAGCCACAATCAATCTTCTTCTCAAAAGGGAGAGCCGACGATAGCCGATTGTGTCGCCGCATCGGGGTATATCGCAGATTATTTTTTAAACCCAAGCGATACCGAAAAAATAGCGCAAACCATGACTAAGCTATATGCTCGACTTAACTTAGATGGTCAAGCTTTACTCAAAGTTATCGCAAAAATCAAAGATGAGCTCAGAACGGTCGAGGAATTATTTGAATTTAGTATCTGCAGTGAAAGTGAGCTCAATGCGCTCATGTCGGAAGCTCAAGAATTGTTATCGATTCAATCCCTAATAAAAATACGTGATCTCGAAGACAAAACACAACGCGATGGATTGACTGGAGCGCATAACCGCGCTTTCTTCGATTCAGTCTTTGAGCGTGAATTTATCTTTTCTACGCAACACTCAACCCCGCTAACCATCGCAATGATCGATGTCGATCATTTCAAGCAGGTCAATGATAGCCATGGACACGTGGTGGGAGATGCATTGTTAATCGCACTGGTCAGAGCCATTTTTGGACAGATTCGCCAAGATGATTTGTTATGTCGCTATGGGGGTGAAGAGTTTGTCCTCATTCTACCCGGAACACCCATTGCCTCAGCGCGCAAACTGCTCATCCGACTAAAAAATAGTATTGAAGCCATTTCCTATAAGCTCGACAATGATAAGCACATTGGGATAACCGTATCGATGGGCATTGCCACGAATCTTGATAAAGGGAGTATTTTTACTTCCCACGATGGCATGTTGGAAGCCGCCGATTTAGCGCTATATGCAGCTAAGCATGCAGGTCGCAATAAAATTGTCGAATGGGATCATGCACTCTCCCTGCAAAATCACAGTTAGCATCGCTCCAAAAAATTAGTATCATTCAATCTCGCATTTCAGTTATACACACAACTTGCGTGTATAACGCCTAAGCTATCTCTGCAAAAAATTTAATCTATACTCAGAAATTTTATGAATTTAATCATTCAAGGTCTTGATATCCAAAATCACGACCTAAGGCATATCGCAAAACTAGCTCAAGCCTCGCATATTGAACGCATCACGGGAGAAGCATTCCGCTTGGTTAATGCCACTGAACACAGCGAAATTCCCGATTATTGTGCAGACGTGCAGCTTGATTTCGCTTATGTTGCCCCTAACAAAAAACTAAGTGAGTTTGGTTTGGTCGTTATGGATATGGACTCCACGCTCATTGCGATCGAATCGATCGATGAAATCGCTGCGTTGTGCAACGTCAAACCGCAAGTTGCTGAAATTACTGCCAGCACCATGCGAGGCGAAATCGATTTTGCCGAAAGTTTGATCCGGCGGACCGCACTACTCAAAGCACTCCCAGAAAACTTATTGCAGCAAGTTTATGATGAGAAAGTCAAGCTCTCTCTCGGTGCCGATAAGATGTTGCAAAAAATGAAATTAGCTGGATTAAAAACCATGGTGATCTCCGGTGGATTTACGTTCTTCACCGATCGCATCAAAGCAAAATTAGGCCTGGATTTTTCGTTTGCCAATCAATTGGAAATTACTGATGGCAAATTGACGGGTAAAGTAGTCGGAGAAATCATTGGTGCAAAAGGAAAAGCGGATATCCTCAAAGAAATTCGAGATCAACTCGGTTTAACTAAAGAACAAGTTATCGCGATCGGCGATGGTGCAAATGATTTACCGATGTTGACCGAAGCAGGAACCAGTGTTGCCTTCCATGGAAAACCGATTCTGCAGGGAAAAACGACATTCTCAATCAATCATGTCGGATTGGATGCAATCATCAATTTTTTTGAGCAAGCATCGCCATACTAACCAGGCTATAAACAGAGAAGTAACGGACATATTAATCCAAGCCCCATTCTAACGCCTCCTCAAAATTTAACGTTTCGTACCCGAAAGGTTTTCATGTGCGGTATGATCCCCTTTTCTTCTGTTGAAATGGAATTAGCAAGTTATGAACTTTATGGGTTTATTTGAAACGGTTCTTTATGCAGTGATTGCATTGGTCGCAGGATTTCTTTTAGCAAAATATATCAAAGATAAGATGCGCAAATAAGGACTATTATGGGTGATGGAATCAGGTGATCCCTGTACAGTCAGCTCGACTTATCATCTTAGATTTTAGCCAAGAGAACTTAGGAATCTAGAATCTAATGGGTAACCCTTTTGATATTGAAATTCATTCCCAAACAATCTCATTTTCAGGAATTGGGAAATCTGGGCTAATATTCTTGAATAGCACATCTATACCCCCCGTTTCGTTAGGTCTAACAACTCGTGTAGCAAGCAACCACCTGCCTTCTAATTTTTTGTAAATCATTTGCTGGTACCAAGTGCCATTTCTGCTATAGAAGAAGATATTAAATCGCTGCGACTGCTTTTCAGATAAATCAAAATTAATTGCATGATTAAGCGGCCAGTGTTTAATATGCTGAGTACTTCCAATATTGCCCACAGGGAAAACTTTGACATCCTTGAGATGATCTATGTCGGCAATCTGTATACTCAAATCATAAAGAGGGTACCGTCCCTCATGAATAAGGAGAATATTTCTCAGTTGTACGTTCTCGGCAGATTGACTCTGATTATCAGAAAAAAGTATGTACGCATAGCTATCTCCTCCTGTAACCATATTCATGGTGTGATATGACAAGACTGCAATTTTGCGATTAAGGCTGATTATTTCTTCACTCTTTTCTTCAAGCATTCTTTGCTTTTCTTGGAGATCGGCTTCAAATCGCCCCTGTTTGTGCGATGTCCAGAATGCACCTACTGCAGCCAACACAGCACCAAACAAAATCATTATTGCGGAGGCGGAGATGTTCATTCGTTTTTTATTTGCAATTGTTCGTGGAATAACATTGACTTAGCTTTCATCATAACAAACTTTGACATACCCACAAATTGTAATCATAAATAAACCCCTGGGGAGCAAGTTCCTGCTTTGAGATCAAGTACAGCATAAATGAGTTTCGATGGGCAATCAGGGTTAGATTCGATACGATAGCTCAACGCTCAGTAAAATGACCTGTAGTGCTGAATTACGATTGATAAAGCGTGTACTAATACGTGCTAATAAATCGGCTACAATCAACCTAAATCTATTGGCTCTAGACTAGCAGACGTAATCTGTTAGTCTAGAAAGATGTTAAGAAACAGTA
>ERZ724526.1785-NODE-1785-length-10842-cov-4.283767_pt1 | contig 10842 bp, 23 predicted proteins | sample MGYA00376059_ERZ724526 | MGnify/ENA primary metagenome ERZ724526 (study PRJEB28724, sample SAMN07190883) | activated sludge metagenome | isolation source: activated sludge of sewage treatment plant in Hong Hong | place: Hong Kong | collected 2016-03-17 ... | reverse complement strand
ATCGCCGCGACCGCTTGCGTGTAGGCGTCCAGCAGCCCGTAAACCGCAGACCAGCGCGGCGAGTCGATCTCAGCCCCGCACGCGATCCGATCGGCCTCGTAGACGGCGGAAATCGCCTTGACGTGCGCTTCCCAGGCCTGGAGCGCCGCGAGTTTTTCGGCGGCGGTCATTTGTCTGCCCGCTTGACTTCGCTGTTGACCGCCAGCCGCACGAGCTGGGAAAACGTCATCCCGCGACGCGTAGCCTCCTTGGCCGCCGCCACGAACTCCGACGCGCTGCACCGGTACGACGGGCGCGCTTTCAGCGGTTCGGCGTCCTGCGGGACTGTTTGGCGCGGCCCGTGCTTTGGTTTTGGCTTGGCCGTCATACTCTCCACCATCCAGGTTCAGACGTTTTCGGGTTCATTCGATCCTCCGGGAAAAATGCAGGGCGGCGCGCCGAAACCACTCGCGCTACGCCGCCCCGTGCCGGTGACTCCGGCGATGTTGACCCCGCCCGACAGAGCGGTCACCCCCGCGACGAGCGAGGACGGCCCGGCGCGTTGCCGGGCGGGGATGCCTCGCGTCAAAATCCGAAGTAAATCACCTCTGGGTTGGTGAAATCGTCAAACGATTCCATTGCCCTGTAAACGCGATCTCTCCCAATCACAGATTCTTTGGCAATCCGAATTGTCAACATTTGCAGAAGCTCATACCCAGAGATGCAGATCAACATTTTGCCCTCGTTCGTTGTTGGTTTGCGCCGGGATGACCGTCCCGACTCCTATCAATATATGTCCGACATCGTCAGACGGCAACAACTATTTCGCATCCGTCGAAAAAAAAAGTCAGATCCCCTCCCGCCAGCACTGCCGCAGCCTGCGCCGTCCAGCAGCCACCAGGACCGCCACGGAGCCCACTCCGAACGCCAGCGCGACCCATCCAGCCGTCAGCGCGGCGCCCATGGCCAGGAAGGTCGCAACGGTCAGCGCGCCCATGTAGCGACGTTGGCGCGGGGTCATGGGGAGGCCTCCCCAATCTCGGATTTGCGCCTCGCTGCGAGAAATGTGCTAGCTCCGCGATCCCAGCGCGACTGAGAGACAGGGCCAACAAATTCGTATCCAGCCCTCGTCCATTGGGCTATAGTTTTTGCAAGGTCTTTCTCATCCCCTGGTTCAAAAAAGAAGCATGCTGCAAGGCCTGGCATTCCGGGTTTTTTGGCAGCGTAAATCCTTGATTTGCTCACCTCCCCACCTCCATCATGATCGCGATTTCCAGCGCGGCCAGTGCGAGCATGCACACGGCGGCGACGATTCCAGGCCAGCGGATCGAGTCGGGGCGGCTCATCGCATCCCCCGCAGCTCTCGGCCCGTGCGCATCTGCGCGGCGATCCGGTCGGCCTTGCGCTGGGCGCGATAGCGCAGCTCGGCGCGCCAGACGATCGCGGAGCCCCAGACGATGGCGACGAGCAAGGACACGGCGATGGCGCAGATGAGGAAGCGCAGGGCGGGATTGGTCAAGATTTGGTCGAGCATTGCATCCCCTTGAGTTCGGTGATTTTGGCGAGGCAGGCGGCACGAAAGCGGGCAACTTTCTCGATGATCCTCCAATATCTGTCGTCAGTCCACCCGACAGCGGGATCAGGAAATGCGAACGCCAGAGCGCGAGATTCGAGGCCTTCGCACGCATCCGCCATCCTCCGCAGGTGCGCGATCTTGAGGCGGACGATCTCGCGGAAAATCGTGTCGTCGTTTGGCTGGAATTCTTGGCAAGTGGCGAGGCGCATGTATCGCGCGCACCCGCGCTCCGGGTATCGGCAGTTTTTGCACGAATGGTCGGCGAACATTTCGCGCAATGGATGAGGCTGCATCACGGCTCCCCCTCCCTCTGGATTTCGAGCATGATGTATTTGGCGGGCGATGATCCATGCATTGGAGTGCCTTGCGACAATCGAGACATCTGGCGAGCGAATGATTCTGCCTCGAATTCCATTTGCTTGGTAGTGAGCCCGCTTGGGTTTGATACGGTCCGCGTGACGCGAATCCCATCTTCACATTCAGCAATGATCGTCGCCCGTGTCGCGATGGCTTTGGTGGATGATTCCTTGGTCCTTCTCCTGTACACCATTCCTTCGATCCCTTGACTCCCAGGATCCAATAGCGAAGGGAACCATCCATCATTGGAATGAAATTCGTCACCACGCATGATAATAGGGCACGAATCCAGCAGCCTCCATCCCGGCCCCGGGTCGATGCGGTCAGACATGGTCGGCCCCTCCCTGGTTGGCGCGGAGGGCGCGAATCCGTTTTCCCGCCGGTGAATGCCGGTGAATGTCGCTGTTTTCGCACAAGTGCGGCCATTTTGAGCATTCATCAATCTCGCTGATCACAGAGTCAAGATCACGCGCATCCACCGCCACCATCCCCTCCCCCAGCACGCGGTCGGCGGGGATGGGTTGGAATGCTTTTTTGCAAGAGTTCCAGCCGTCACGAAAAGCGTTCCTGCGATTTGTGTATCCTATTTGCTCGACAGATGGATTGTGGTTAATCATCACCGGAGCGCCAAAAAGCTCAGATAAGCGATCCTCCGTCAGCTCCGGCACCACCACGGCGGGCGCTTCCCTCAGCCTCACCGCCTCCCGCGCGAGGATGGCGACATCAGTTTCCGGCAGCCCCGCGAGGGCGTCGGCGATGATCTGGTCGATTTGCGTCACTTCGCCACCCCCGCGAGCGAGATCAGCAGATTTCCGGCGCGTGCGCGGACCTCCTGCGATCCATTCGCACGAAGCCAATTTAGGCGAGCATGGCGCTCGTCGGTCAGTCCATGGAGGCAAATGAAATCAAGCTCCGCGAGATACGCTGAATCGTCGGACTCCCCGTCATGCGCCGCCACCTGATCCGGAAGCGGGTTCGCGAGGTCGTCCAGCGCGCCTTTTGCCTCGTTGCGGATCCACTCGCACGGGTCGGCGGTGAGGCGATCCAGCGTGTCGCGCTCAGTCGCGGTCAGGTCGTGGAATGCCAGCTTGCGCCGCAGTTGCTTGACGGCAGCGACGCGAGCGGCGAGGTCGGCGAAATCAAGGTGGTCGGCGAGCGCCTGGCACAGCACGGAACTGTCGGCCATAGCCCCAAGCGCCTCCAGGATCGCGCCCAGAGCCTCCGGGACGTGGCACGGCGCGACGTAGATGGTCCGCGAAAGCATGTTGACCTCGAAGGCGATGCCTCCGCACCTGATAGACAATTCCTGGTTCATGATCATTCTCCCCTGTGCTGCAAGGCGCGTTCGTGCGCCCGCTCTTCAATTTCATCCTGGACGGATTTCGGCAGCGACGCCAACACATCTTCCGCCCACTCCTCTACCGGAGCAAATCCCTCGAAGAATGCGGGCTCCTCTGGGTCGTCGCGAGACCCTCGGATGCGCGGATGGTAGTCGCTATCGTCCCACTTGATGAGGGGTTCGAGGCGGCTAGCGACGATCTCAGAAAATGTGCGCACCTCGAACTCCGGCGACTTGAGCGCTTCGGCGAGGTCGTCGGCGAACTGGTGGAGGGCTGGCTTCGGCTGGTCTGACATAGATCCCCTTTCGGTCTCCAAACGATACCGCAGGACGCGGCGGAATGCAAGGATTATTTCCGTCGGATGAAAGATTTATTTTCCGTCGCGACGCCTTGCCATTTCCGTCGCCGCTCCGTACATTGATGGAAGGCAATCACGCCAAGGAGGAATCATGAAGGCATGGACGAAGACGGCGCGACAGAAGTACGCCGCGCACAAGGATAAGGCGGGGCTCGCGAAGCTCTGCGGAGTATCGCGGCAGTCGCTGTCGGGGTACGCGCATTCGGAGCCGGGAGACAAGAAGGCGGTGCGGACGCCTGTTCGCGTCGCCGTGCTGCTCGCCGCGCATCTCGGCGTTCCGGCGCGTCAGTTCGGGCAGGAGGGGAGATGAGCAACGCGGTCACACTCTACAGCGTCAACGACATGCAGACCATGGCGAAGGTCATGGCGAGCACGGGGTTCTTCGGATTCAAGCGGCCCGAAGAAGCGCTCGCGCTCATGCTGATCGCACAGGCCGAAGGGCGTCACCCGGCGACGATCGCGCAGGACTACGACGTAATCCAGGGGCGTCCAGCGCTCAAGTCAATCGCTGCGCTCGCGCGCTTTCAGATTGCGGGCGGGTCGGTCCAGTGGATCGAGTCGAATGACCTGCGCGCCGTCGGCGAATTCTCGCACCCCGCAGGCGGAACCCTGCGCGTGACCTGGGACATGGAGCGCGCCAAGGTCGCCGGGCTCGCCGGAAAGGACAACTGGAAGAAATTCGGCGCCCAAATGCTTCGCGCCCGCTGCGCCGCCGAAGGAGTTCGCGCAGTGTTCCCGGCTTGCCTCAACGGCATGTATGTGTCGGAAGAGGTCCAGGATTTCGAGCCTCGCGGAGTCGCGAAGCCGTCCACGCAACCGATTGCGCCGATCCCGACGGAATCCGTCGAGCTTGCCGACCAGAAGCGCGTCGAAGCGCTCATGGCCCGCCTTGCTGAGTTGGATGCACCAGAAGAGGTGATCAGCGAGGTCATGGGCGCCACCCGATGCGACGAGATGACCGCCGACCAGTTCGGCAAGCTGGCCACGCTCTGGAAAGCTCTGGACGCGGAAGCGAAGGCAAAGGCAGCGGCCACCACAACCACCACAGAAGAAGAAGGAGTCCAAGAATGAAAATCGAAACCATCAGCATCAACGGCTTCAAGAAGCTCCAGCAATTCTCGCTTGATCCCGCCGGAAAGTCTGTCGAGATCAAAGGGCGCAACGGCCAAGGCAAGTCCAGCGTGATCGACGGCATCTGGTGCGCCCTCACCGGGAAGGACGTTCCAGGAGTCCCCATCAACCGCGATTCCGTCACCGCTAAGATCGTCGTCGGCCTTGACGACGGGCACACGGCGCGCCTTTCGTGGAGTGCCAAGGGCGGGAAGACGCTGGTTGTCGAAGGTCCGGACGGCGAGCCCGTGAAGGCTCCTACGGCGTTCCTGGAAAATCTGATCGGCAAGATCTCTTTCGACCCGTTCGAGTTCGTCAACCAGCAGCCCGCCAAGCAGAAAGCGTTCCTCCAGCAGCTCTTGCGCCTCGATTTCGCTGACATCGACGCCCGCAAGGCGGCAGCACTGGCCGAAAAGCGCGACATCGAGCGCGACGCCGTGCGGATCGAAGGCGAGGCCGATCTACTGGTCGACGCCAAGAATGTCGAGCGCGTGGACGTCGCCGACCTGCTCGCCAAGCAGCGCGAGCGCCTCGAAGTGATCGACGCCGGGAAGCAGGCCGCACACGCTCTGGAGATCGCCGAGAGCGAGTCCAGGCGCGCGGGCGAGTTGGTCGCCAGCATCGAAGCGCAGATCGCCGAATTGTCGCGCAAGCTCGAAGCCGCCAAGGTCGCGGCGGAAGTCGCGGAATCGGACATCAAGCCGCGCGCCCATGAGCTGCAGCGGTTGCGCGATCTCATCACCACGATGCCCGACAGCTCCGAAGCGATCCGCACCGCCGAAGAAACCAACAAGCAGGCCGACCGCTGGGCGAAGCGCCTTGAGCTGGTCGCGCAATCCAAGGGAATCAAGGACGAAATCGCCGCCGTCACCGCCAAGATCGAGAGCATCGAAAGCGAGCGCCGCGAACTGCTCATGAACGCGAAGTTCCCGGTTCCAGGCTTGTCATTTTCCGTCGATGGCGTTTTGTTCAACGGCCTTCCGTTCGACTCCGGAAACCAGTGCCAATCGGACATCCTTCGGGTCGGCGTCGCCATCGCTGTCGCGCAGAATCCGACGGCGCGGATCGTGCGGATCAAGGATGGATCGCTCCTCGACTCGAAGGCAAAAGCCGACCTTCTCGCGATGCTGGCTGAAAATGGGTTCCAAGCGTTCATCGAGACGGTCGCGGATTGCGATCTCACCACCCACATCATCGAAGAAACCGAGGTTGCGTAATGGCTGGCTCCCTCAACAAAGTTCAGCTCATCGGAAACCTGGGCGCCGATCCCGAGATCCGCGCAACGCCAGGCGGCGCGCAGGTCGCGAACTTCCGGGTCGCCGAGCCGATCGAACAACCGCGCCCCTCCGCACTGTCGCGGATCTGGGCGATTCTGAGGGGGAGAGGATGAGTACAAGTTCATCCCAGGATAGAAAGTTCATCAGCGATGTAATCGGAGATCAGATTCTAGAGAAGGCTGTTGATTGGGTAAGTTCAAATCTTGAACCAGAAGATGTATTCAGCGAAGAAAAGCTCACCCAGTGGGCAAAAGATTGGCTCCCAAAAAACGCTATCCTGACAGAAATTTTCCCAGATAAACTTTTAGAGGAGTGGGCAGAAGAAAACGGATGGGAAAAAATATGACCGCCGCCCACTGGTTCCGCCTCGTCGCCTCCCGCCCATTCGGCCGCCAGACCACGGCGGCGGATTTCGTCAGGGGGTGGCGATCGTGACGCGCCTTGGATGGTCCATCTATTACGGATCCCATCCTACGCGATGGGTTCAACTCCGCCGCAGATACATCAAGTGGAGAAAAAGATGATCCTCTCTCTCCCGTGGCCTCCGTCGGTCAACGTCTACTGGCGGCACGTCGGGTCAAAGGTGCTGATCTCCGCGGATGGGCGCGCCTATGCCCGCGATGTGTACCGGAAAGTTCTTGAGCATCGCGTTACAAGCTCTGGAACAATGCCGTACTTCATCGCGTTCCCCATCTCCGTCGACATCATCGCCCACCCGCCGAACCGTGCGCGCCGCGACTTGGACAACCTCCCCAAGGCCATCCTGGATGCTCTGACAAAGGCTCGCGTTTGGGAGGATGATTCGCTTGTCCACGATCTCCGCGCCCGCTGGGGCGAGGTGCGCAAGGGCGGAGAGGTCCAAATCACGATCAATAGACTGGAAGGGATCGCATGACTTTGAATCTTTGGCATGAAGACCAAGCCGCAGTTTGGGCGGTCCGCTATTGCCTGGGCCGCATGACGTACGCCGTCGGGAGCTGCGTAGAGTGGCTCATCCATGTTTGGCCCGAACTCCACGAGGAGGCGCGGACAATCATCAAGCGCGACATCGAAGAGGCGTTCGCCGAGGACGACCGCGACCGCGCTAAACTCAACGGCGAGAGCGGATACAAGCGCCTCGGCATGGACATGGACCGCCGCGAGTGGGAGCGGGTCCGCAGGCTCTGGAGCGCCCCATGACCCTCCTCAATGACATCGCCCGGTGCAACGACGCCTCCTGCCACCTCCGCGAGACATGCGCCCGCTGGGTGGAGCGTCACGAGGGGCGCGTGCAGCAGGCGACGTTCCGGCGCGGCCTCCTGCCGTGCTGTTCGTTCGAGCCGATCCGCCAGGAAGAGCCGGACCCGGCGCAGGGCGACATGTTCGGGGGCGTCGAATGTTGAAAACCCCCTTTCCGTGGTTCGGAGGCAAGTCGAAAGCTGCCGATCTCATCTGGTCGCGGTTCGGGACCGGCCTGGGCGCGTATATCGAACCGTTTTTCGGATCCGGCGCCGTATGGCTCAACCGACCAGCGACGTTTTCAGGCTGGGTAACCGTCAACGACCTAGATGGGAATATCGCGAACCTATGGCGGTCGATGCAGCGCGACCCGGAGGGCGTTGCGGAGGCGGCTTGCTGGCCCGTCAATGAGTGCGATTTGCACGCCCGTCACCTCTGGCTGGTCAACAACGCCGCGAAGCTCTCAGGGCGGCTCATGGCCGATCCGGACTATTGCGAGCCTCGTACAGCGGGTTGGTGGGCGTGGGGTGCTTGTTTGTGGATTGGTAGTGGTTGGTGCGCGGGTGACGGTCCGTGGCGCGCAGAGCCGGACGTTGATGGAGTCCCTGCGCTGGCCCTCGGCGACGGCGGGAAGGGCGTCAACCGGCAGCTCCCGCACCTCGGCAACGGCGGGAAGGGCGTCAACCGGCAGCTCCCGCACCTCGGCGACGGCGGGAAGGGCGGCGGGCGCCTGGAATGGTTGCGCGAGTGGTTCGCCGAACTCCAGACAGCCATGGATGGAGCTCGCGTCTGTTGCGGGGACTGGTCGCGGATTTGCTCGCCGGGGACAATGACGCGCAACGGCCCCGCAGCCGTACTTCTGGACCCGCCGTACTCGTTGACCGACGCCGTGTACGCGCACGACTCCAGCACGGTATCCGGCGACGTTCGCGCGTGGTGCCTGCTCAACGGCGCCGATCCCCGCCTACGGATTGCGCTCTGCGGCCACGACACGGAGCACAACGAGTTAGAGGATTGGGGGTGGACTGTCGAGACGTGGGCGAATGGCGGAGGCTACCAAGGCGCGGACGACCGGGAGCGGGCATGGTTCTCGCCAGGCTGCATCAAACCGGAGCGCGAGCAGCTCGACATGTTCGGGGCAGGTTGAGTAGATTCGATCCAACGCACCTCCCACGCCTCTCGATGATGCGCACTCTGGGGGGTTTTCGATACGCTCCCGGCCTCTACCGCAAGGCACGCCGGGAGTCTCACGTTCCGCTTGCTTTTCGGGGCGGGACCGCGTAAATTGAGGGAAGCGTCGGACGTACCACTCGGCGCGGATGAGTTTCAAGCGGTCAACTGGTCGCTCCCCTTGTCCCAGAGATGGGCGCAGAAATGCGGGTGGTACGCAAGGGGGGCGAGCCTTTTTTGGAGCGATCGTGAAAAAACTGCAAGATGAATTCTCTTTCGGTGGATGGGATTACAAACTCATTGAACGGACTGAGAAGCATTTCATTTACTCGAAGACGGCGCCGTTTTGCGAGCGCGAATCTTTCGAGGTATTTCAGCGTCGAATCACCCCGCCTGGTCGATTTGTTCGCGATGGCGTCGAGGTAATCACAGAGGAAAAAGAAGCGTTTCCGAAGGATGAATATTTCGGGAAATGGGCTTGGTCTTCGCTTTGCATTGAGCACGCAAAAGCGACATCCGAAAAGATCGAATTGCACTCGTCGGTGATTGTGAATGGATTGGCTTAACATTCATCGCTCGACGCTCGCCACCGAACAATTTCTCGGGTGCGAACCAGTCCAGCGGGCGACATGGCTTTGCCTCATGGCGTACTGCGCCGACCAGGAAAACGGCGGGCGAATCGATGGCGCTTCCGAGTGGAGTGACCGGAAATGGCAGCAGGTCGTCCGGGTGACCAAGGGCGAGGTGAGCGAGTCTTGCCCACTCTGGTCCTGGGATGGCGGCGCCGTCGTCGTCTGGGCGTACCCTGTCGAAAAAGAGGCGGAAGTCAGGCGGAATCGGGAGAATGGAGGCAAGGGAGGCCGTCCGCCGAAACCCGCTGGAAACCAAGTGGTTACGAGCGGGTTAACCCAGACCGAAACCCAGACAGAACCAACCGCCCCCATTTCCGCCGAAACGGAAGAGGAAAGGAAAGGAAAGGAAAGGAAAGAGAAGGGAAGAGGAAAGGTTTTTGTACCCCCGACCATCGAAGAGGCGACCGAGTACGCCAAGGGAATCGGATTTCAGCAGGTCGCGAAATGGATGGACCACTACAAGTCGAATGGATGGAAGGTCGGCAAAAACAAAATGACCGATTGGAAGGCGGCGATTCGGTATTGGAAAAGCAAAGACGGAGCGGCATTCGCCGCCCCTACGCTCCAAGAATGGATGGAGCACGGGGAAAGGGTCGCAACAGCGAATCCGACGCACACCCGCCAGGTGTGGCCAAGGGCATTGGCACAAGCGGCCTACCACGGCGCAGCGGCGAACGGTTGGCGCGGGGTCACGGACTGGAAGGGGAAAATCCTTTCCGAGTGCCTTCGCTGGGTTGGGAATGAAAACGGGAGGGCGAGGACATGACCAGGATGGACGAGATCGGCGCCGCGATGCCCCAGGAACCCGCAGAAGGCGTCCAGGTATGGCGAATCACCCACAAGTGCCCAGCGTGCCTACAGTCATGGTCCTATGACATGCTGGACGCATCGACGACGCTCGTAATCCCGGACGACACGAAGTTAGGGCCATGGATGCTCTGCGGGTCGTGCGAGGCAAGGCGGCGCGTCAATTACCGCCAGATCGCGAACGGGAAAACAGAGTGGTGGGCGCCATTCTGGGGTAATGAGCAGTCGGCGCAGCTTTGGGCGCGAGTTCGCGAGAAGGCCGGGACGTTCACATCGGTCCACCCTGTTGGCGCTTACACGGGGCAAAAACTGCTTGACGAGAAAACGAGCCTCATCCGTGTCTTGACGCGCGTTCCGATGGGAAATGGATGGTTTCGGAACCTCGTTTCGATCACCAGCGAGGAATATATCTCGATCGGCTGCAAATGGCCGATCCCGCGTAGGCCGAACGGGTCGACGGCGGCGGGGTGGCGATGACCTTCGCCGACCACCTCCGCACCCACCAGGACGAAACGAAATCATTGGAGAAAGGGAAATGAATGAGCTGGCACATACTCAAGGATTGCGAGAACTCGCCTTATTCGCTGGAGCAGGAGGAGGTATCCTCGGAGGCCATCTCCTGGGATGGCGAACGGTTTGCGCCGTCGAGTGGGCCGACTACCCTCGGAGAGTATTGCTTGCCCGACAGCGAGACGGGATCCTGCCTCGATTCCCGATCTGGGATGATGTCCAGACCTTCGACGGAAACCCCTGGAGAGGGCGCGTCGATGTCGTCTCAGGCGGCTTCCCATGCCAGGACATCAGCGCAGCCGGGAAAGGCGCAGGAATCTACGGCGCACGGTCTGGAATGTGGTTCCACATGGCCCGGATCGTTCGCGAGGTACGACCCCGATTCGTCTTTGTGGAAAACTCCCCAATGCTCACTTCTCGAGGGCTTGGACGTGTTCTCGGAGACTTGGCCGCGATGGGGTATGATGCGGAATGGGGAGTGTTGGGAGCTGTCGACGTGGGAGCACCG
>ERZ724526.1780-NODE-1780-length-10858-cov-5.095714_pt1 | contig 10858 bp, 23 predicted proteins | sample MGYA00376059_ERZ724526 | MGnify/ENA primary metagenome ERZ724526 (study PRJEB28724, sample SAMN07190883) | activated sludge metagenome | isolation source: activated sludge of sewage treatment plant in Hong Hong | place: Hong Kong | collected 2016-03-17 ... | reverse complement strand
CCGAATTAGCTAGAGATGCTGATGTTGTGTTAGCTATTTTTGAGCCTTATAGATACTTACCTGAAGATACATTAAGAGATTTATTAGGATATGAATTGATGAAATTAAGAGATAATAGAGGGTTTAAATACTATAGATCTATTCATATATTAAAAAATTCATTTGATAGTGATGGAATTACAATAGGATCAGCATTTCATCCTGAAACAGGTATCTTAAAGACTATAATGAAAAAACCCGCAGAAATGACTCAATCAGATTATGATTCTATACTTGATGGAAGTTATTTTTTAACTAAATAAATACAATTAAAAGACATTTCATTAATATTAAAAAAAATATATGAAAAAAGGATATAACACAGCATTTACTTTTAGTAACTTAGCTGCAAATAAAATTCCAACAAGTGAGTTGGTAAAAATTATGAATGATAATGGTGAAAAACCAGATTTATTAAGATTTAGTGGAGGCTCATTATCATTTAAATATGATATTAGTGCAAAGGACTATGGAGATGCAAAAAGTAATAAACATTTAAATATAATTAATCCAAAAAATTATATTCACAATTTCATTGAATTAATAAAAGGCTTAAAACATACACCAAAAATTATATATTGTCTAAATTTACACCCTTTTTTAGTAGATAAAAAATATGATACTATTGAAAATTGTTTGCTTCCTTTAGTTTTCTTTAAAGAAAGTCTAGGAGAGAATAGTGTTGAAACTATAGAATTAGGTAATGAACTATATCTATATTTTATAAAAAACATACAACTATATATAGAACTTTGTGAAATACTTATACCTAAGATAAGAAGTATATTTCCTAATGCTCTAATTTCTGTACCTACAGAAGGTTGTATATCAGCTAGGGGACAAGAATGGAATAAAAAAGTAATGTCTATAAAAGGAATTGATGGGATAAGCCCTCATCATTATTTAAATGATTTAAAAAGTGCTGATGACGTAAATGAATATATTAAAAAAATATCTTTTTTTATTAATAAAAAAATGGAAATAACCAATCTAAAAATTATATGTACAGAATATGGCTTTGAGTATACTGGGTTAAGCCTATTAGATTATTCTAAAGAGAAAGAAGCTATTATAATTTCAAAAATGGAAGCTAATTTTGAAAAGTTAAATTATGATACTATTATTTTTCACACTTTGTTAATGAACAAAAAATCTATGTGGGGAAAATATATTATAGAGCAAAATGAAATTTGTTTAAGAAAATAGTTGGTTTAAATATAAAACATAAGAATGCCTAAGAATAAAAATAGGATTACGTCAATCTTTTTAGAAAGTAGTAATTCCAGTAAAAGTGTAGCTTCAATAGATGAGGTTTCAGAGGCAAATAAATCAAAAGCTGAATGGATAATAAAAGACAAGCCTATAGCATTAGAAATGTTAAAAAAGGTTGGACACAGTAATCTAGATATTCGTGGCACGGTAAACTACGCCCTGCTTTTGGAGTAGTTGCACCCCATATCACAACCAATTTAGCGTTTTTACAAGAAAATCTTCTCGCCATTCCTAGACATGCTGTATGCATTGTCTCCAAAATCCCCCCTTACGGCTATTCTTGCTTATTCATACACTTTTTCATAATATAATCTACCTTAATAACTAATTAATAAAAAATATGAGAATTATAACACCAATCCTATTTGGAATTGCATATTTAAATTGTGATTCTATAATTATGAAAATATTAGCAATATTGCTTATTTATACAGCTTTATATTTTCTATTACATTTTATAAATGAAATTTACATAAATAAAAAATTTTTTAATGAAAATATTATTAGTATTAATAACTTTCGCAAGTTTTTATCATTCTAAATTTGAAGGAAGAAAAACAGCCAATGGAGAAACTTTTTCCAATAGTAACTTAACAGCAGCTTATAATCACGTACCTTTAGGTAGTATTTTAGAAGTTATAAATATAAAAAACAATAAATCTGTAATTGTAGTAGTCAATGATAGATGTGGAATTAATTCAAGGATTGATTTAACTAAAAAAGCATTTGCATCTATAGCAGATTTAAAATCTGGAATAATAAAAGTAAAAATAATAAAAAAATGATAATTATAACAATAACATTAAGTATATTGAGCATATTAATTTTAAGTTCAACTTTAGTACTTTTTAGAAACTACCCTTATTATAAAAAGGTTTATAATGAACTGAATAAATATGAATTTATAATAGATGATGACCATGTTTATACAAGAGATCGTCATTTTGTTTGGTTTATTAAAGATAATGATTTTAAACTTACCAAAAATGTGTATCTACATTCCTTCTTTGTAACTTATTGTGATCCTTATTCTTTATATTGGCTAATTAAGTACAAAAATTGGTTTAATAAGAACGTAAAACCCCTAATAACAATTAATTAATTTTATTAATTAAACTAAATTATGTATATTTGCTACATAAAATAAAAAATAAATTATGTCAGAAGAAAAAAAATTTAACAGATTACCTTTAAATGAAAAAGGAGAATTAATTAAGGGAGTATGCTCTCTTAAATCTCCGAGAAATTTAGTTTTTATTAGTCAAAAAAAGACAGGTAAAACATTAACAGCAGCTAATCAGCCAAAAATTTTAATTGCAGATTGTGAAGGAGGAACTAAAGATTTTGGTTTTCCTGTCAATAATCAAGTAGATGTATTAAGATATGAAGGGGAAGAAGCCTTTCAGAAAACAAATAAATATGGATGGCTACCAATGGGATTATTTCAATTAGTAAATGAATTAAAACATGCTAATGACATGTCTACTTATTGGAAATTATTTCAGGATTTTGATGATAAAAAAACTAAAGAAACCTATGAAGCATTGGTTAATCACATCAATAAAATGCCTTTTCCTATTCTTATGTTAGATACTATTACTTCTTTTATTGAGATTTCAAATTCAGCAGCATTACATGAATATAATCAAAATGTAAAGCCTGAAAGTAGGAAAACAGATGTAAAAAGAGTAGATGAATATGGGGGAGTAAGATTAATCAGACGTAAGTTTGAAGAAATTAAATCTTTTGTGGAACAGAATGCATCTCCTTTTATTATATTTGCAGGACATATTGCTGAAAAAAAGAAAGTATTTAAGAAATCAGAAGATGATATATCTACAGTAGATATTGATTTGGAGGGAGTTTTGAGTAAAATTTTTACAGTTAAAGCATCTGCAATAGGTATCTTTCAAAGAACAAATGAAGGATGTTTTATTGATTTTACAAAGAGAGATGAATCAGATTTAGGAGTAAGAAATGCTCATTTATCAAATAAAGTGATTAAGATAGCAGATTTTATTTCTTCACAGGATTTAGAAAAAGGTAAAGTACCTAACACTTATTGGAATGTAATATTCCCTGAAATAAAATTTAATTAATATGAGTTACATAGTAGTAGATATAGAAGCAGATGGTGAAATTCCAGGGAGAAATTCAATGGTTTGTTTTGGAGCAGTAATAGTAGAGCCTACTTTATCCAAAACATTTTATGGTAAAACTAAGCCAATTTCTGAAAATTGGAAACCTGATGCATTAGCAGTAAGTGGTTTTAGTAGAGAACAACATTTAAAATTTGATGATCCTGCATTAGTAATGCAAAATTTTCATTCATGGATTATAGAAAATTCAATAGGCAGACCTACTTTTATTAGTGATAATCTTGCTTTTGATTGGCAATGGATAAATTGGTATTTTCATATGTATAGAAATGAAAATCCATTTGGGTTTAGTGGCAGAAGAATAGGTGATTTATATTGTGGAATGATGAAAGATACAAGTTTAAATCAAGAATGGAAAAGAAAATATAGAAAAACAAAACATACCCATCATCCTGTGGATGATGCCAAAGGAAATGCAGAAGCTCTAATAGCTATGAAAAATTTAGGATTAAAAATATCAATAAAATAAACAAATAATATGAAAGTAAACAAACAAACAAACAGTGAAAAGACCTTATTCGTAGGCACAGGATTAGTAACTCCATTAATTTTTAATCCTTCAAGGTCAGAATTAGATAGAGTATTAGGAATTGAAAGAGATTCAGATTATGAAGAAAAACCAGAATTTGAATATGTTAAAGAAGATTGTGAGGTTAAACAAAGAGATAAAGATGGTAATGAACTAGAAAGTATTTATTGTAAAAAATTAACAATAACTTGTTGGGTAAGAGAAAATAAAACTGATGAAATATTTCCTATGAATTTTACTCTATATGATATAGATGATGTATCAAGTACAGGTAAAATTAAATTTATTACTCAACATGGTAAATCTACTTATATAGATAGCGAAGAAAATTTACCTACTTGGTTTACTCAAACTCCAGGTAAAAAGAAATTTACAGTAAATTATAGACCTGCTAAAAGAGGTGAGGCATCTTTGTTAGAATTTTTAGCTGCTTGGACAAATATTTCTCCATTTGATATAGAAAGTTCTTTATTTTTAGAAAATGAAAAAAAATTCTGGAATGGAGATATGAAAGAATTAAATAATTTAATTGCTGATTTTGAGGATAATTCAGTTATGGTTAATTTTGGAGTTAGGGTAAAAGAAGAAGAAACTGAAGAAGGAACTGTAATAAAAGAATATCAAACTCTTTCTACAAAAGCATTTTGTCAAAGTAGTTTTATGAAATTCTTTAGAAACTATGCTAATAAAAATTGGGAAGGATTACTCAAAAATATTGAAGATAAATATGATGATTCTGATAGTTTTGACACTAAAGCTAAAATAGGAGATACTTCTATGTATTCTTTAGCTAATTACATGAATAATATATTTGGACAATATGGGGTAAAAGAATATAGTGTAAAAGAAGAAATTAGAGAATACAATTCCGAAGAAAATCCTTTAAATAATGAAAAATCATTAGTTGAAGAACCTTCAGAAGAATTTGATTTATTTTAATTAATAGACATAATTTTAACAAAAAAAGACCTAACATTAATTTGCTAGGTCTTTTTTTTAATGATATAGGGAAAGCTGTTGGAATAATAAGTTATAAACCAAAGAGTATAACTCTCAATAAAAAATTATATAATGAAAGAAAACAAGACTACATCTCAAATTTAAAACTTAAAATATGACTCAAAAAGAAATTTTAGATTACAATAAACTCTGTGCTGAATTTTTAGGTTGGAAATTTTCTCAAAATTATGAAAATTTTGATGAGTATTATTATAGATGGAATAAAGAAAATGACGGAGTTTGGTACAGAGATGAAGATTTTGTAGAAAATCCAGAATCATTTGATGCATATTACGTAAAAGTAAACGGAATATGTTTAAAAAAATATCTATATACTTTAAAATTTGATTCAGATTGGAATTGTATAATGGAAGTTTGTATAGGTCTTGGCATGGAATTTGTTACTACTAATAAAGAACAATTAATACAACAAATTTATGACAAACTTAGAAGTATGGAAACCAATTCCTGAATTTGAACAATTTTATGAAATATCTAACTTAGGAAATATCAGAAGTTTAGATAGAAAAGTAAATGGATTTAATGGTAGTAAGATTAAAAAAGGTAAAATTTTAAAACAGCATGAAAGAAACAACGGATATTTAAGTGTTTATTTATCTAAAAATGGGTATGGTAAATTATTTACTGTGCATAGATTAGTAGCTAAAGCATTTAAATCTATTGATAATGACAGTTTGACAGTAAATCATATTGATGGAAACAAAAAGAATAATCACATAGATAATCTTGAATGGTGTACAATGTCAGAACAATTAAAACATGCTATTAATTTAGGGTTGTATATACCAAAATCGCCTTATGAAAGAGGTTATAGATGTACTAAAGAAGATTATCAAAAAGCATCTGAAAAAAGAATGGGGCATGAAGTGACTTTAGAAACAAGAAATAAAATAGCTAAAACATTAAGCAAAAAAATCTACTGTATTACTGATGATATATTGTTTGATTCTTTAAATGAAGCTGTAAAATATTCTGAAATACCTAAAACTACTTTTCACAGAAAATTAAATTCAAATAAACTTATAAATGGAAAACAATATGAATATAAAAATTGAAGATTATCTTTCAGAGGATGAAATCAAAGAAATAATTAAAGAAGAGATTAAAAAACACGTTAGAAATTGTGTTGGAGAAGTTTCTGTATCTCAAGATAAAGCAAGAGTTATGTTATCTGTAATGGCTAAACAAATAGCTAGAGATGGTATTCAAGGACTCATACCTAATTTTAAAGAATCTTTAGATGTGCATATTAAAGAAGAAATCAAAAAATTACAATTACATGATTTCTTTACTCATAATATGGGATGGAGGAGTGATGGTAACAAACTAATTAATTCTATTTTGTCTGAAAATAAAGCATTAATTGATGCTAAAATTAAAGAAATCTTTAAAACTAAATTCTAAAAAACAAACAGTTGTAGAAGCAATTAATCAATTTTTAATTTGGCATAATAATGAAATTAAAAAAATTTAAAACTATATTTAAAACTAAAGAAATTGAAATAATAAAAGAAATGGATATTAGAAATGATTTAAAACATTTAAATAGTTTTATTATTAAAAATCCAGTTAATCAAGAATCTGTTTATATTCATTATAATTATTTACCACATATTTTAAAAATTTTAAATGAAAATAAATAAACCAATAGATTTAAGAAAACTAATAGATGAAAATCTATCTACAAAAGAAATGTTTCAATTCTATTTAGGAACTAATTGTTTAAATAAGGCTTTTAATTCTCCATTTAGAAAGGATAAAAATCCTTCTTGTAGTATTTATTTATCCAAAAATGGCAATTATAGATACAAAGATTTTGGAAATGGAGACAATTTTAGCATATATGATATAATTAGCAAACTATATAATATAGATTATGTAGATGTTTTGGATAAAATTTGTCAAGATTTTAAATTAAAACCAAATAATTATAAACAATATTTATTAAAGAATCAAGATTATATTGATCCCAAAAACAATTCTGTTAAAAAAAGTGTTAAAATAAAATTTCAAAGTAAAAAATTTACTGAAAATGATTTGAAATATTGGAATGAATATGGAATTTTAAATATTGAAACTTTGCAAAAATTTAATGTGTTTTCTGTAAATAAAATATGGGTGAATAACGAAAAAATTAGTAAATTAGAAAACGAATTATGCTTTGCTTATTATTTTCCTATTTCTGATAAAGTAAAATTGTTATTTCCAGATAGAGAAAAAAAGAAAAAATGGCTGTCAAATGTGTCAAATAATACTGATATTCAAGGTTATTATCAATGTGCTATAAAAACCACTAAGCCAAATTTGTTAATTTTAACAAAGTCAATGAAAGAATGTATGTTTTTTTATGAAAGAGGAATTTATGCAATGGCTATAAATGGAGAAAACCATCATTTCAATCCATTATTTATAGACCATTTGAAAAGACACTGTAAAAATATAATATCTTTTTATGATAATGATGATTCTGGAATAAAAGGAGCTATAGATTTAAAAAAAAAATATGATATAGACTATTTTCATATCTCTAAAGATATTTGTACTACTATCAATATAAAAGACATTACAGATATGTATAAGTTTTTTTCAAAAGAAGAAGCTGAAAAAATAGTAAATAAATTAGTTAAAAAGTATTTACAAAATTTAGAAAGTAAAATAATATAACTTAAAATATGAAATGGAAAGAGTATATAGAAAATCAATACATTCAAGGAAAAATTCCTCAAGAATGGAAAGTTAAAATAATTTATACAGCAGAAACAGCTATAGAAGAATACAAAAAAGAAATGATAAAAGAAATACAAATATTAATAGGAGAATTAGAATTAAAAAGATATACTCTTGATAGTAAAAGTATTGATTCTTATTTTACAAGATTAGATACATTAGAAGAAATAATTAAATTAATAATAAAATGAAAAATTGGACAAATAACACAGATTTTTTAAGAGAAATACCTCTTCCTACTCAAACAGCTACTTATAAACCAGTACCACATTCTGTATTTTTAGATGAAATTAAAGAAGAATTGTATAAAAAAGGACATGTGGTTAAAGAAGAAAGGTATTTAACAGCTAATAATGGATTAATAATGACTGGTAAATATATTATTGAAAATGAAAATAATATTATGAACCCTGCCATTTATTTTACTAACAGTTATAATAAAATGCGTAGAGCAGAACTTCAAGGAGGTATTAGTATTTTAGTATGTAAAAATGGAGCAATTGGTATTGACACTGCTTCTAGATTTAGTAGAAAACATAGTGGAACAGTATTAGAAGATTTAAGAACTAATATTGTATTAACTGTAGATAGTTTAGAAGAACAATTTAATAGATTAAAACATAATATGGAAGAAATGCAACAAATTCATTTATCTGAAAGTCAAGTTGCTCAAATAGTAGGAGATATGTATGTAAATGAAAATTTAATTAAAGAAACTCAATTATCTATTTTAAAACATGAAATTAAATTTTCAAAAGATTTTAAGGATAATACTGCTTATGATCTTTACAATCATTGTACAGAAGCTTTGAAAGACAATCATCCAATAGATTTTGATAAGTCACATATTAAATTACATGCTTACATGTCCGATATCTTTAGTCTTACAGGAAAAAGAAATCTTTATAAAAAAGACTTTAAAATAGAAAAAGGTATTTATGTACAAGAAGAAGTACAAGATGCAATTTTAGTATAACAAAAAAATAACTTACAAATTGGTAGTAGATAAAAGTTTACTACCAATTTTAATTTTTAAAAACTTTAACAAATGAGAGAAGAAAAATTTTTATACCATGTTTCATATGCAATAGATAGAATGCATGGAAAAATGACAGTCTTTTATAAAGACAAACCTTTAAAAACTATTTTAATTAATAAAAATATGAGTTATAATCCTGAAAATGAAGAATTAGCCCATAGAATAGCTTTAGAATCAGATTTAGCAAAAGATTTAGTAAAAGGGGAATTATGAATAAACAAAATATGAAGCCAGAGTATAAATTAAGATAGCATAGTTCTACTTATAATTACATAATTATTTATTATAAAAAAATTAGGAAATTTTTATGGTTTAATTTCAGTACTTGGGAACAATTATATAGTCCTTATAAAAGCTAGCATGATTACCCTGATTACTATCAACCATTAATGTTTGAAACAAAGAGAGAAGCAACTAATTGGATAGAAAATCATAATAGCTTTGAAAAATTAAATCAATACATACAAGATAATAAAAATAAATATAATAAATGGTACAAAGAAGAAGTAAATAGGATTAATTTAAGAAAAAAAGAATTATTAAAGTAAAATTTTAAACAATATTTAAATATGGGAAGATACATAACAGGAGATATAAATAGAAAATTATGGTTTGCAGTACAAAGTAGTGATGCAGCAAATAGATTCGGAGTAACAGGTTATGAACCTGCTTATTTAGAATATCAATTTGAACAAGATGATTTATCGAAAGTTCAAGAAGAATTAAAAGCTATAGAAAATTCAATAGGGGAAGATAATTTAAAAAAGTTAAATGATTTTTTTGAAAAAATTAATGGATATAATGATAAAATAATGATGGAACACAATATTCTTGAAATATGGAATAAATATAAAAAAGATTATGCTGATTATTTATTAGGAAAAGAAATAGAAAAATGTATAATCGAAACAGGACAATGTTATTTTAATGCTGAATTATAATGGAAAAATATATAACAATATTAGATTTTGTAAAAAATGAAGTACATATTTTAAAATTTACTGAAAAAAAAATTTGTAGAAGAATTTCTATTAGTGAATAATTTTGACCTAAATAATTGTCAATGGATGATACAAAATAAATTAAAATTACAAATACATTAATTATGAAAAAAATTGATTATAATAAACATATTTGGGAAGGATGGCTTGTACAAGATTTTATAAATGAATTAGATGAATTAGTTACTATAGCTTTAGCAGGAAAAAGTCACTTTAAAACTATACAAACTAAAAAAGACTTAAAGGAATTTTGTATGAGTAATCAACCTTATTATAAAAAATATATACCAGAAGTAGTTGAACATTTTGCACAAAAATATAATTTAAAATGATATTATTAGAAACAATAAAAACAAGATTAAAAAAATATGTAAGCTCAGATATTATTTATAGGGATTTTGATTGCAGATATATGAATAAATGGATAAAATTATACCCTAATTGTTTTCCTAAATATGTTTTAAATAATAATTACAGTATAAAATTTAACTACTTAAAATTAAGATACGAAATTAATAAATTATGAAAGCATGTAATGATCTAGATTTTTTAACTAATTATTGGAAAGAAGCTAAAAATATAGCATTTAGAATAAAAAAAGACTTACCCCAAACAATAGGTACTCAAGCTAAAAGTAGTAGTAAAACAGGATTACTATGTTTTATTAAATATTCGGACATAGAACATAGTTGGTCTGTGAATGATTTATTAGCTAAAGTTTATGGTAAAAGCCCTACATTAGAGATATTAGCTGATAAAATATCCTACATGATTTATATGGGTAGAGGTAATGATGTGAAACCTATGATTGAAAAAATATGTACAGGTAGAATTAAAAGTTTATCTCATATCACAACATCAAAAGGTTTAAATAATACGTATTTAGGTAAAGGTCATTTTAGATGGAATTATCAGGCTCACACATTAAACAAAAAAGAAATAGAACACTTAAAACAATATTTTAAATTATGACAATAACATATGAAAAATTTGTAGAAACCTATAAACCAATAAAAAATCATATAATACAAGATGCACCTTATAATGGTTGTATGTTTGAAACTTATGGAAA
>ERZ724526.1774-NODE-1774-length-10886-cov-5.484443_pt1 | contig 10886 bp, 9 predicted proteins | sample MGYA00376059_ERZ724526 | MGnify/ENA primary metagenome ERZ724526 (study PRJEB28724, sample SAMN07190883) | activated sludge metagenome | isolation source: activated sludge of sewage treatment plant in Hong Hong | place: Hong Kong | collected 2016-03-17 ... | reverse complement strand
AGAGCGGCAGCCCCAGTCCTGTGCCTTTCACCTTTCGCTGAATCGGGCTATCCAACTGCGTGAATTCTTCGAAAATCCGAGCTTGGTCAGCCGGGTGAATACCGATGCCGGTATCGGCCACGGCGATGGCGATGTTGCGGCGCTCCGCATCGACCGAGGCCGTGACGCGGATCTCTCCCCGCTCCGTGAACTTGAGCGCGTTCGAAATAAAATTCCGCAGGATCTGCGACACCTTCCCCTCATCCGTGTACAACGGCGGCAGATCCTCCGCTTCCTCGAACAGCAGATTCACCGCCGAGCCGGCCAGCAGGGGCTTCAGCATACCCCTGAGAGCGCTGAACATGGTTTTGACTTCAAACTCGACCGGTCGCACATCGACCTTGCCGGCTTCGATTTTTGCGAGGTCCAAGAGATCGTTGACCAGCTCCAGAAGGCTTTCCGCAGCCTTGCGCACAAATCGCACCTGCTTGTCCTGTTCGGCCGTCAGTTCTCCATCGGACCGGTCCAACAGCAGTCCCGACAAGGCCAGGATCGAACTCAAGGGCGTTCGGAACTCATGGCTCATGTTGGACAAGAACCGCGTCTTCATACTGTCCGCCCGACGGAGGTGGTCCGCCTTTTCATCCAACTCGGCGTAGAGAGCGACGACGCCACGATTGGTATCCTCCAGTTCCTGATTCATACGAACCAGTTCATCCTGACGGAGACGCAATTCATCAAGGGCCCGCAAGAGTTCATGGTTTTGCTGCCGTAACTCCTCCTGCGCATTCTGGGCGGGCGTTTGGATCAATTGATCCACCAGGCTCGAGAGTTCTTTCGCGCCCAATGCTCTGGTCTTCGACGGAAAGACCTTTTTCAGCAGCACCCTCGTGCCTTTCCCCACGGCACTGTCGATTTCGCATTGGTCCATCAAACGTTTGGCACCAACGATACCCAGCCCCATTCCGGTATCAGACTGATACCGTCCCTCCAAAATGAGTTTCAGATCGGCGATGCCGGGCCCGCTATCCGTCACACGAATCAACAAGACCTGCGGAGCGGTCTGCCCTTCGATCAGAAACTCCACCGCCCCATTCCTGGCATAACGAAAGGCATTCCGCGCGATTTCGGACACCGCCGTTGCAATGCGTGTCTGATCTTGCGCATCAAAGCCGATCAACCCGGCAATCTGCCTGGCCCGCTGACGCGCAGCCACGACATCATCTTCGTACTTCAGCGCGACATTGATGATCGCATAACTCATCGCGTGTGACCTTTCGAGGCGGAACCCATCCTGTCATTCCTTCAGATTCGCGCGGGACACTCCAGGCGCATCTCACCCATCCGCCGTGCGCTTCTTGAGCACGACTACCGTCGTATCGTCGCGGCCGCGGGAAAAATCGCGGTAGAGCGTGGCGGCGATCAGACTCGGATCGCGTGCAGCCAGCCCGGCATAGCCGTTGATATCCCAATGCGTGTTAATGCCGTCCGAACACATCACCAGCATCGCCGATTCGGGCCAGGGATACTGAAACTCCGTCACGCGTCTGATCTGGTGCCCCAGAATGCCATTCTGCGAGACCATGTTTCTGGAGCTTCCCACCTGGCATATGGACGCCATGATATTTCCGATACCGACAAATTTGACAAGCTGTTGATCATGAAGAATTTCTGCAATGCCAAGGGCTGCGCCCCTTGTCGGCCGAAGCGCGCGGTGCGCAAGATCTACTTGCTCGGTCAGAGAGGCCTGCGCATGGGCGCGCAGGGTTTCCACTGCCAGCTGTGACGCCTGCGCCGCCAGGGCTCCGTGGCCCAACCCATCCACGACCGCGCAGAGCGTGCGATGTCCCGTGCACTGGGAATACCAGGCATCACCGGAAAGAGTCTCGCCCGGCTTGGCTAGGTGAATGACGCCCGTCTTCATGACTGAGGCCTGGCGAACTGGCACCGGTCCATTCCAGACGCGGGCCACGATGCTCGTCCCCCGCCCGGGCAGGGAATGAATGTCGAATTCGGCGGCCATCCGCATCATGGCGCCTAAACCGTTCCCGCTGCTTCCGGCCGTAGACGTCCCGTCTTGTAATGCGTGACTGACATTCGACATCCCGGGGCCTCGGTCGATCGCCACGAGCTCAATGCCCTGCATCGTCCCCTGCGTCACGCTCCGCACAAACATTTCCCCGTCTGTCGCATGCTTGACGAGGTTCGTGCCCATCTCAGACGCGATCACCGCGCAGGTCCCTGTCTTCGTTTCGTCCAACCCGATCCGTCCGGCCAATTCGACCGCCTTGCGGCGCGCCTCGGCGACCCGGGTGGATTCGCCCACCGGTACCTGCACCTGATCGCCCGCCATCTGTTGTTCCTTAATCATCGCTCTCACTTCCAACGCGCAATCATGACTGTTGTCCCCTTACCGACCTCAGTTTGGATATCGAAGTCGTTCATGAGGCGCTTCGAGCCACTCAGGCCCAATCCCATGCCGTTTCCCGTCGTGTATCCATCCTGCAAGGCCTTGGCAAGATCGGGAATTCCCGGCCCCTGGTCGGTAAACGTGAGTCGGAGCCCCCGGCGGGGGCCTTCCTGCAGCGCTTGAATACGCACCTCGCCGCCACGGCCATGCTCGAGCGTATTGCGCGCGAGCTCACTGGCGGCCGTCACGATCTTCGTCTGATCGACGAGGGAGAAGGTCTGCATCAGCGCCCATTCCCTCGTGATTTGACGGACCTTCACGATGTCGTCCGAAGAGCGGATGGGATAGATCTCATCCCGCAACGTGGCCATTCCCTTGAGCTCTCTCTTCAATGGACTCTTTCAGCAGTTCCACGCCCTGATCGACATTGAGCGCGGTGCGCACACCGGGGAGCGACAGCCCTAACTCGACCAGCGTAATGGCGACAGCCGGACGCATGCCGACGACTACCGTCTCCGCGTCCAAGACCCGCGCCATGCTGGCGATGTTGCCGATCATGCGACCAATAAACGAATCCACGATCTCAAGCGACGAAATGTCGATGAGGACTCCGTGAGCGCGGTCTTTGACGATTCGACCGGTCAAATCATCCTGTAACGTCATGGCGAGGCGATCGTGCATGTCCACCTGGACGGTGACCAGGAGGAAATTCCCCATTTTTAAAATCGGGATCCTCTCCATGGTTATCCTTTCGACCTGGTCGCAGCAGACTTCGTCACAGTAGCCCCGGTGCGCTGCAAGGCAATCATAAAGGCATCGGCGAGCGTGGCTTTGGTCGTCACTTCGCTGAGGTCGACACCCAGATGCACGATCGTTTGGGCAATTTGCGGACGAATGCCACTGATGATGCAATCCGCACCCATGAGCCTGGCCGCCGCGACGGTTTTCAACAGATGTTGCGCCACTAATGTATCGACGGTCGGGACGCCGGTAATGTCGATGATGGAGATCGTCGCGCCGGTTTCAACGATCCGTTGCAACAGGTTCTCCATGACGACCTGGGTCCGTGCGCTGTCCAAGGTACCGATCAGCGGCAGGGCGAGGATGTTCTCAAACAACTGGACGACGGGCGTCGACAACTCCAACAGCTCCTCCTGCTGGCGATGAATGACCTCTTCCCGGTTCTGTTGATGCAGTTCCATCACGTATAACCCGAGCTTGTCGAGGAGGGTCGTCGTGGTCCACATATCTGAGACGAGATCTTTCGGGTCCTTGACGGCGGCACGGATCACATCGAACAGCGGTTGCTTCAGAGAAAAAATAAATGTGGCGGTCTCGGAGGGAGTAAAGCCCAGCAGAACGCGAGACCTGGTAATCTGCCCCAGGAAGTCTTTGACGGGCTTCCAGATAGCTTCACTGACATCCGATCCGGTCTGCGCCGCCTGGGTGAAGAGGTTCAAGAATTCCCGCGACTGTTCCCGCAACTCACTGTCCTTCATGAGATCACGTCGCACGGTGATGGCGTTCAATTGAAAATCCACCCAGTCTTTGAGAATGGTGTCTTGTTGATTCCTGACTATTTCCGCCAGTTTCGTTCGCTTCTCCATGCCCTTCCAGCCTCCTCTCACATCAAATTGTACCCATGCAATTACGGCGGGACTTCATCTGGAATGACAAACGGGGGCGGGTAACTGTATGCGCCCCGCTGGTCTATCTCCCACTAGGAAAACCCCTGGCAATTCGGCACAGCCTATCGAAAATCGTTTTGGACTTCCAGAGGGAACAACAAGGGGGTTTTTCGCCGCCCGGGAGCGGCTGCGGGGGCCTATGAGCAGGAGAAAGTGAGCCGAATCAACGGTGGGATGTCGATGCCGCGCCTTGGATAACTACCCATGGACCGTTGGGGAACTCCTGCAGACTGTTCGTTCATTCATGCCTGCTATGGCCCAGGCGCAACGCGCTTTTGAATCTTGGTGAGGTACGGTGTTCGAAGGTGTAGAGCAGGAGAATGGATACGGTCGGCGGCACTTCGCCCCTCCAGATGGGACAGGAAAAGAGAATCTATCCCATCCGGTTACGACCAGTATTCCGACGCCTTCATATATCCATGTAACAGGTCCCGTCTCGCGACGATACCAACAAGCAGCGCTCCCCGCACAACCGGCAGACGCGTCACGTAGCGATCTTGAAAGAGATTAGCGACTTCTTCCAATCGCATGTCCTCGCGAGCGGTCAATGGATGGGTGGTCATGATGTCGGCTGCCAAGACCTTGCGCAAATCCCGGCCTTCGATCATCGCCTGCAGCAGATCGTATTCCGTCACGAGACCGACCAGGTCGCCGTGTTCCCCGATCACGGGCAATCCACCGAAATTCTGCTTCGTCATGAGGCGGCCGATGGTGAGCGCATCCGTACGAGGCGTGCAGGTAAACAAGGCATCCTGCATCAGTTGTCCCACCGTCAGCGTGGCGGGATCACAAGCCTGCGTCAGCAGATCGATTCGGCGCATACATGCTCCTTTACGATCGGACAGCGGATCCGGCTACCCCGCTGCAGATCGTCGTTTCGCGGCGGGCCGCAATGCTGCGCGTACCACATCCCGGCGCGTGACCATGCCCAGAAGCCGGTTCTTGTCATTTACCACCGGCACCGCAAGGAGGTCGCTTTCCGTCAGCACATGGGCCAGCGTGGGCAAACTGGTCTCAGGCCGCACCGAATAGGGATTCGCGCTCATCAGATCCCGAACCGTTCGAGTGCCCCACGCCTGCCCCTCGTCAAGGGCCAGCAGGACATCATGTTCACTCACCACGCCCAACAGTTGTTTCGATGTGTCGATAACCGGCACGGTGCCCCCTGCTTTTAGTAGCAACGACGCTACCTTCATGCCCGTGAGATCAAGGCGAGCCGACTGGACGCGCTGGTTCACAATGTCTTTCACCGTCAGGTCCTCGAACCGTACTGGTTTGCGGCCTGCGCTCGCCGATCGTTTCGCCAGGGCCTTGCGTTTCGTCACCATGCTTCCTCCTCCTGATCGACCCATGTATTGTGACCTTCATTGCTACTCAGCTTGCGCAGGCAATGCAGGGCTCCGGTCCTCGGCCCAGCGGACATGCTGCGTGATGACATGACCTCGCCGCACGGTGAGATTGTTGACCTGCTGCGTGACGCCGCCCAACGTGGCCGATATCTGGTACGTGCCGTCAGGCAGGTCGATAAACAACCACGGGCCTGTGTTGTGCTCACCTGGAATCGTCAACACCGTTCCGTCTTTGGGCTGACGGAGCGTCACGGCTACCCCCGAGACGAAGGGCTTCCCCCCCGCCGTGAAGACAAGCTTCAACGAAAAGAGCGGATAACTGGCTGTCCGCTCGACCTGCCCGATCCCGGCACTGAAGTACCGGACTGCGCCCAGGCGATACAGGGGAAGACGTTCTTTCTGCACACCGATGTCCGTCGGGATCTCAAGTTCGACGGCCTCCTCGTCGGAAAGCACATGAGCGACCACCGTCGAGCCACCGGCGCTCGCATCCGCCGTCAGCGCGAGGCTCATGACCATACACCCGCCGACCAATGCCATGAGGTACGTCTTCACCATGTCGGTTCCTCCTACTCGATTGTCACGCAATGGTGATGCCTGAGTACGGCGCCCTGTGTTCGAACAGAAATCGCTTACGAGGCCGCATCAGATCACACCGTCAGCCCACCGCAAACCCTTGAACTGAGGCCAATTACCCCAAACTGACACCCCACACTGCTGCAAAACGCCGCAGCGCCACGATCGCGGCACGATCCCCGAGACGAGGCCAAGGCCGCTCACCGTTCGACAGCGTATGGAATGGCTTGCTAGAGTTTGATCTCGTTCAGGCATATCCGATGCAGACTACATTCCAGGATAGAGTCAGGCCATGGAGGAATGCAGCGATGAACATGTTAATTGCGGTAGACGGATCGGAATTCGCCGAATGGAGCGTGCAAATGCTGGAAGCGATCGCCGGACGCCCGCCGGATACCGTGACCTTGCTGCATGTCGTCGACAGCGCGTCGCTGAAGTCCTCAGCCCGCAAACACGCGGCTGTCTCAAAGCAGGCCATCGCCGCAATGACGAAAGCCGGCGATCAGGTGCTGCGCCGCTTCGAAGGCCTGGCGAAAACCGCACTGAAGCAGGCCACCACCAAACCTCGCACCACCATCGACACGCTGCTCGCCCATGGCCGCGTGGCGGACACGATCGCGAAGGTGGCCAAGCAGAAAAAAGCCGACCTGCTCGTGGTGGGCTCGCGCGGCCTCAGCGATGCAGAGCATTACCTGCTGGGCAGTGTCTCGCGCAAAGTCAGCGCACTGGCGCCCTGCCCGGTGCTCGTCGTGAAACGGCCTCTCACCAGCCTCTCCCACGTGCTCGTTGCGGCAGATACGTCAAAACATTCGCAAGGCGCCTGCAGCTTCCTGTGTAAACAATTCCTCCCGGATTCCGCCCGGGTCACGGTCCTTTCCGTGGTCGAGCCCGCCGTCACCGAACTGGCGAGTAAATACCTGTCGCGCGACCAGGTGGAGCAAATTTCCGCCCCCAAGCGACAAGCGGCCGAGCAGCTGGTGGAGAAGTTGCGCGCCCGGTTTCTGGCCGAAGGGTATGCGGTCACGCCGGAGGTGCAGTTTGATCATGTGACTGATGCGCTCCTCCGGCAGGCGACCTCGCGCTCCATCGACCTGCTCGTTGCCGGCTCGCGGGGACTGACGGGGTCGGAACGGCTGCAGCTGGGAAGCGTATCGGAAACGCTCCTGAAGTACGCGCCTTGCTCGGTCCTCATCGTGCGAGGGTGGCGTGCCTGAACTGACGGCGCTAGAAATCTGCCGCCTGGCGCCGAGCCAGGTGTTTCGTGCATTGGCCACCTCGCCGCAAGGCCTCTCCGCGGATGATGTGCGGCGACGAACTCTCAAGCATGGGCCGAATAGCCTGCAGGCCTTGCGCCGCACGCCGCTCATCGGCCGGTTTGCGCGCCAATTCACGCATTTCCTCGCGCTGCTGTTGTGGGTGGCCGCCGGCCTCGCCTTTCTTGCCGACGCCTTCCACGCCGGGGAGGGTATGGCCACCCTGGGTTGGGCCATCCTCGGCGTGATTCTCATCAACGCCATCTTCGCCTTCTTCCAGGAATATCGAGCGGAGCGGGCCGTTCAGGCCTTGCGCGGCATGTTGCCCGCCAAAGCCTGGGTGATTCGCGACGGCCAACAGCAACAGATCGCCCGCAGCGAACTCGTACCCGGCGATGTGCTCGTGCTGGAGGAAGGCGAACAGGTGCCCGCCGATGCGCGGCTCACCGAGGTCAGCGGAATGCGGATGGACAACTCGTCCCTCACCGGTGAATCGAAACCGCAACGGCGGACGGCTGAGCCCATCACCGATGGCCACCCGCTCGACATTGCGAATTTGGCGTTTGCGGGGACAACCGTTCTTTCAGGCCATGGCCAGGCCGTCGTCTTTGCGACCGGCCTCAGCACTGAATTCGGCAAGATTGCGCATTTGACGACGTCCGTCCAATCCGGGCTCAGCCCGCTCCAGCAGGAAATCGTGAAGGTGACGCACGTCGTGGCCGGCCTGTCCGTCGCCATGGGCCTCGTGTTTTTTGCCATCGGCGTCAGCATGGGTCTGGGATTTTTGAGCAGCGCGATGTTCGGCATCGGCATCATCGTCGCCAACGTCCCTGAAGGACTCCTGCCGACCGTCACCCTGGCCCTGGCCATGGGCAGCCAGCGGATGGCCGCGCGCAAAGCCCTCATCAAACACCTCGCCTCCGTCGAAACACTTGGCTGCACCACTGTCATCTGTACGGACAAGACCGGCACGTTGACCGAAAATCGTATGCGCCTCGACAAACTTTATGTCGACGATCTCATTGTCGAATCACGGGAGAGCTGCTTGTTCTCGCGAAACCGCCTTATCAGCGCCGCTGAATCCGAACGGTGGCGTCCGCTGTTCGACGCCATGATCCATTGCAACAATGCCAAACGGACGCGCCGCCCGGATGGGCGGAGCCAGGCCACCGGGGATCCGACAGAAACGGCGCTCCTGGAGTTTGCCGCAGACCATGGGTTGCTTCATCGGCCCCCGCTGCGGCGCATGGGTGAATGGCCCTTCGATGCCGATCGCAAGCGGATGACGACCCTGCACTGGAGCGAGGGCCGCTTACTCGCGTTCACCAAAGGCGCGCCGGAATCAGTCCTCCCGCGATGCACCATGCAGCAGGGATCCTCAGCCGCCGCGGAACTCACCCCCGACGGACGGAAAAAGATTCTGGCACAGAGCCAGACCTTCGCGCGGCAAGCGTACCGCGTGCTCGCCTTGGCCATGCGTGAAGTGGAACGCGGCGTTGATGAACTGGAAGCCGATACCCTCGAACAGGGCCTGACGTTCCTCGGACTCGTCGCCATGATGGACCCGCCACACCGCGAGGTGCCGGACGCCATCCAGAAATGCCGAAAGGCCGGGATCCGCGTCGTGATGATTACCGGCGATCATCCGATGACCGCTCAGGCCATCGCGAGCAAAATCGGCCTGGCGCCGGAGACTCCCGTCGCGCAGCCGGGGCGATTCGTGCCGGTGATTGAAGGCGCACAGGTGGACACCTTCAGCGATGAGCAACTCCGCCGCCTTCTCACGCCAACAGCTCCCGGCGAACCGGACCCCATCTTCGCCCGCATGGCGCCCCGGCATAAGATGCGCATTGTGTCCGTGCTGAAGGAGATGCGCGAAGTGGTGGCAGTGACCGGCGACGGCGTGAATGATGCGCCGGCGCTGAAGATGGCAGACATCGGGATTGCCATGGGGGCAGCCGGAACCGACGTGGCGAAGGAGACCGCCTCGATGATTTTGCTGGACGACAATTTTGCCACCATCGTCAGCGCCATCGAAGAGGGCCGGGCCGTGTTTCTCAACATCCGCAAATTCATGACCTACGTGTTGGCCAGCAACGTTCCCGAGGTCGTGCCCTACCTGGCGTACGGACTCTCGTCGCTTCCGCTGGCGTTGACCGTTCCGCAAATTCTCGCGGTCGATCTTGGAACAGACATGGTGCCCGCCTTGGCACTGGCTGCGGAACGGCCTCACAGCGGCGTGATGGATGAACCCCCGCGACCAAGGACAGAGCGCCTCCTCAACCGGGACGTACTCATACGGGCCTATGCTTTTCTAGGCCTGATCGAAGCCGGCATCGCCATGGGCGGCTTCTTCCTTTACCTCCACAGCGAGGGCTGGACCTGGGGTGATCCATTGGACTGGAACTCCCCCCTGTACAAGGAAGCAACAACCGTCACGTTCGCCGGGATCGTCGCGGCCCAGGTGGCAAACGTTTTCGCCTGCCGGTCGGACCGCTTCCCGGCCTTCCAACTCGGTTGGGTCAGCAATCCATTGCTCCTGTTGGGAGTGGCTGTTGAACTGACCCTCCTGTTCATCATGACCTACAGTCCGCTCGGACATCTGATCCTCGGCACAGCCTCCATCCCCGCCTGGATCTATGGGCCGTTGGTCTTGGGAGCCATCGGACTTCTGCTGGCCGATGGGTTCAAGAAATCTCTGAGCGGGCGCATGCGGACCCGGCAGGCTGGATGATGAAGGGACTGAGCCATGAACAATTCCCGCTGATTGAACGACCATCGGCACCGGTTGCACAGTGCCGCCACACGACGACTCTCCACGAAAGGACGTTCGTATGACGACCGCACATGGTTCGCACGTCAGTGATTACATGCACCGGCAGTTGGAAGTGGTTCCGCAGGATACCTCGGTGGTGACCGTCGCCACGAGAATGCGGACACGCAGCATCGGCTCGGTGTTGATCGAATCCTTCGACCGCCCTCACAACGATTGCCGGATTGCCGGCATCGTGACCGAAACCGATCTCGTCTCCAAAGTCTTGGCCGCCGGCCGGGTTCCGTCTCGCACCAGCATGGCCGACATCATGAGCAGCCCGCTCATCACGATTGCACCGGATCGCCCGATGGTCGATGCCAGCCATCTCATGCAAGGCAAGAACGTGCGGCATCTGGTCGTGACCGAAGGGACGGACGTGCTCGGCGTCATTTCCGTCCGTGATCTCGTGCGACATTTCGTAGATGCCGACGGCGGGCCGGTACAGGCACTGACCAACGTCTATCGCCCGCTGAGCGTGCTCATGCAAAAGGCGATTGAAACCATCGGCAGCGAAGACACCGCCATGGCCGCCGCACAACGGATGGCCGACAAACATATTGGGGCGCTCTTCGTGATCGAAGCGGACGAACTCGTGGGTATCATCACCGAAGGTGACCTCGTGCGGAAGTTGCTCGCCTATCAGCTCGATCCCGAAGCCATGCGAGTGGGCGCCCTCATGAACTCGCCCTTACTCGACATCGACATCAACCGCACAATCCGCGATGCCAGTGAACGGATGGCGGCTAAACGCATTCGTCACTTGGCTGTGACCGAGCATGAGAAGATCGTCGGGGTCCTCTCTATCAGAGACCTGGT